>MDSV01219505.1_pt1 | contig 10438 bp, 8 predicted proteins | sample 810851 | NCBI WGS metagenome assembly MDSV01 (sample SAMN05326640, study PRJNA326480) | marine metagenome | isolation source: seawater | place: Atlantic Ocean: North East | collected 2012
AATATCTGGGTTCCATGAAGGTGGCTCTCCAGATTTCCACATGAGACCGAGTGAGAAGAGCCCAAGAACAAAAGCCATTATGATTTCTGCTTTCCTCATTTCCTGGACCCTCCCTTTTTCTCTACTTAATGGCTCCCGATGCCTTTAGGATCGTTACATGACGATCACGCTGCACTTGCCAATAAGCTTTAAGGTCAGCTCCTGCCATAAAATCACCCATTAAGGATTTCTTAGTCTTATAAGCCTGCCAGTCAGCAGAATTATAAACCTGAGTGAATAAGCCTGTAAAATATTCTGCGGCTTCTGCAGACATTCCAGGGGCTCCAACCACAGCTCTTTGCATGAAATAGCTAAATTCACTTCCTTTCTCTTTTAAAGTAGGAACTTCAGGAAACATAGGTAACCTCTCATTTGTAAATGCTACTAGAGGTACCATATCACCACTCTCATAGAAACCTAGCGCTTCCGAAGGATTATTAACAGACGAATGAATTTGCTTTCCTGCTACGTCTTTTGCTACAGCACCGCCACCTTTATAAGGAATATATTTCATAGTTAAGCCGTAAGCATTATTCAAATGGTCAGTAATAATATTGTCCTCAGAGTTCTTACCTGTTCCACCCATTACCCAGCCATTACCGTCAGCCTTTGCCTTATCGAGAAACTGCTCAAAAGTTGTTAAGCCACTATCCTTGTGAACCCACAGAAGAAAAGTATCCTCCGCCATTCGTCCTACGGGTGCAAATTTCATAATATCAATATTTAAACCAGGTTGACGTAAAGGTGTTGTAAAGAAAGAGTTTAAAGTCACCATGATTGTGTGATCTGGATCGGATGCGGTACTTGCTGCAATAAGCGCTTCTGCTCCTGAACCCCCAGATTTATTAGTTGGAACAAGAGGTCTGCCCGCTAAGTTATCTTTTTCAACTACAGCTTGCATCAATCTTGCCATTTTATCAGCACCACCGCCTTTACCGGCCATGATAATGAAATTTACTGGCTTACTCGGCTCCCAAGCCAATGCAACAGATGATAACAACCCAATAGTTGCCAGCACCCCTACCAGACCAATAGAAAGTCTTTTAATAATAGTCATAGAATATCCTCCCTAGATATTACTCTTAACACGAAAGTGTCGTGCCACACAGACGCTCCCCTGACCGAACGCCTTAATGATTGTTTTTTTCTACCCTCCTCAAATTATGTATCATATTGATATTTATACACAAACCTACACACTAAATCTTTTAAATCTAAAAAAGGCCATCAATAACCCCATCGTCATTTATACGAATAGACTCCGCTGCTGGAACACTGGGAAGCCCAGGCATTGTCATAATCTCTCCACATATCGCAACAACGAAACCAGCTCCCGCAGACAATCTAACTTCACGTACAGGCACCGAGAACCCCGTAGGAGCACCTCTTTGAGTGGGGTCCGTGGTAAAGCTATATTGAGTTTTCGCCATACATACCGGTAACTTCCCATAACCCTGATCTTCCCACTGCTTAAGCTGGTCCCTTATTTTCTTATCCGCAATTACTTCATCTGCTCGATAGATATTTTTTGCTACACACTCAATCTTCTCAAACAAAGAAATATCATCGGAATATAAAGGCGCGTAAGACGAATCTTTACTTTCAACAATCTCGACTACTTTATTTGCTAGATCAATTGTACCGTTACTTCCTTCAGCCCAATGAGTGGCAACTACTGCCTCGCAACCTTGACTACTAACGTAGTCTTTTACGGCCTGAATTTCCTTATCTGTATCTGTAACAAAATGATTAATCGCGACAACAGCAGGAACACCAAATTTTTTAATATTTTCAATGTGACGTCCAAGATTAGGACATCCATCTTTAACTGCCTGAACATTTTCTGGCCCTAAATCTGCTTTTGCCACTCCTCCATTCATCTTCATAGCTCGAACTGTCGCCACAATGACTACTACTTTTGGTTTTAAGTTAGCTTTTCTACATTTTATATTCAAAAACTTTTCTGCACCAAGATCTGCACCGAAACCAGCCTCTGTAATAACATAATCAGCAAGCTTAAGTGCTGTAGTTGTCGCAACAACCGAATTACATCCATGCGCTATGTTGGCGAAGGGCCCACCATGAACAAAAGCGGGGTTGTTCTCCAAAGTCTGAACTAAATTAGGTTGCATAGCTTGCTGCAATAACACAGTCATCGCACCGTCCGCTTTTATATCCCTGCAATATACGGGAGATCTATCACGCTTATAAGCTACAATAATGTTACCGAGACGTCGTTCAAGATCCTCTAGATCTGTTGCAAGGCATAGAATAGCCATAACTTCAGACGCAACCGTGATATCAAAACCCGCTTCTCGGGGAAAACCATTAGCAACACCTCCAAGATTACAAACGATTTGTCTCAAAGCCCTATCATTCATATCCATCACGCGCCTATACGCAATTCTCCGTACATCTATGTCTAACTTGTTACCCCAGTAAACATGGTTATCTACCATGGCAGCTAAAAGGTTATGAGCACTCGTGATGGCGTGGAAATCACCAGTAAAATGTAAGTTCATATCTTCCATCGGTACTACCTGAGCAAATCCGCCACCAGCTGCGCCCCCTTTCATGCCAAAACATGGTCCCAATGAAGCTTCGCGAATACAAATTGCTGCTTTTTTACCAATTTTATTTAAACCATCCCCTAGTCCTACAGTGGTCGTTGTTTTGCCTTCTCCAGCAGGTGTGGGATTGATAGCTGTTACGAGAATTAAATGCCCATCTTTTTTAGAACTTAAACTTTTAATAAATTTTTCTGAAACCTTTGCCTTATCATGTCCGAAGGGAAGTAATTCCGAGTAAGGAATTTCTAGCTTTTCACCAATCTTTTGAATGGTCTCTTTGTTGGCTGCTCTCGCTATCTCAATATCAGTCTTATATTCCATTTTTATTCCTTAATAATTTAATTATGTTCCCAAATTTTCTCCAACGTTCAAGTTAGACATACCAGCCCAACTATCAGCTGCTTGCTTACTTTCAGCATCAGGTTTAACTCTTTTAACAAGAATCCTTCCGCCTATGCATTGGACTGTAATCCCTTGTGAAGAAATATCAACAACCCTTCCTGATATACCATCTCCTCTAAGTATTTCGCTATCATAAATACTAATTATTTTTTCTTTGTAGGTAGTCCAGGCACCTGGCGCTGGGTTACTACCTCTAATAAGATCATAAACTTGTCTCACGGGTTTGTGCCAATCAATTTGCGTGTGTTTTTTAGTACAGCGCCGTTCATATGTAGCCTTGGATTCATCTTGTGAAATACGAGGGGGCTTATCAGATCTAAATAGATCACAAACTTTGCTAACAGAGTTTACCGCTTCTGGGTATATCTTTTTGAAGTAGAGATCGATCACGGTATCATTTGGATCTATTGAGCACTCCCACTGAAGTAAAATATCTCCCTCATCTAAGCCGTCAGTTGGATAAAACCAAGAAAAACCAGAATTCTCTTTACCCATAATAATAGGCCAATTCACTGCTGACGGCCCTCTATGAAGTGGCAAGAGAGAAGGATGAAAACAAATTGAACCACAGCGTGGTATATCTCTGACCTCACCAGGTACAAAAACATTAACAAAGGCCATAATCATAAGATCAGCCTCAAATGATTTTAATTTATTTTGTGTATCAATATTGGAGAAATTATTTGGCTGTATTACCTCAATGCCCTTTTCGATAGCAAACTCCTTGATGGGATCAATAGGTTTATTTTCCTTATCTGGCTCGCAGTAAACAGCTAAGACATCATCAACACCGCTTGTTATAATTTTTTGCAGCACATCTTTACCAAATGCTTGCTGTCCCATAATTATTAAACGCATTATTTTACCTCACCAACTGCACCTGAAGAAATTATTTCTTCTAATTCATCGCCTGAATAACCAAGTACACTTGATAGAATTTCCAGAGTATGTTCACCTAATAATGGGGAACGAACTACTTCTACAGGGCTTTCAGAGAGTTTTATCGGGTTTCCTACAGAGATATATGCACCACGTTCTGGATGCTCAACTTTCACCAATGTCCCCGTTGCAAACAATCCTTCGTCTTCAGAAATTTCTTTCATCGATAGAATAGGTCCAACTGGTATATCGTATGGGTTACAAATTTCCATCACCTCAAATTTTGTTTTTGTCATTGTCCATTTTTCAATTCTTTCAAAAACTTGATTTAGTTTATCCAATCGATCTTTTGGTTTTGCAAAACCATCTAAAGTTTTCCAGCTTGGCTCTCCAATTACATCGCAAACTTTCTCCCAAATCGCAGCCTGAATAATAAAATATGTATATGCATTCGGATCTTGTTCCCATCCTTTACAACGCAAAATGCGTCCAGGTTGTCCGCCCCCAGAGTCATTACCAGAACGTGGCGTTGAACTGCCAAATTCTACTCCTTCGCCAAACTGAGAATACTCAGTTAATGGTCCTTTTTCTAATCTTTGCTGATCCCTTAATTTTACTCTAGTCAGATTTAAAACCGAGTCTTGCATTGCAGCCGACACCTTCTGACCTTTACCTGATTTCTCTCTTTGAAATAATGCCGTGACGATTCCTAGGCACAAATGTAGACCAGTCCCCGAATCTCCAATTTGAGCACCTGTAACTAGAGGAGGTCCATCCCGAAAACCAGTAGTAGAAGCGGATCCACCAGCGCATTGAGCTACATTCTCATATACTTTACAATCTTGATACTTCCCTGGGCCAAACCCTTTTATAGAGGCTAAAATTAAACGCGGATTAATTTCTTGAATTTTTTCCCATGAAAAACCCATCCGATCTAAAGCCCCAGGAGCAAAGTTTTCGACTAGCACATCACACTCTTCTATTAAACGTGTTAATACTGATTTTCCCACTCCATTTTTTGAATTCAATTCAATTGAACGTTTATTATGATTTAGCATTGTAAAGTATAAACTATCTGCTCCAGGTACATCTACCAGCTGTTTGCGAGTAGCATCTCCAACGCCTGGGCGTTCAACTTTTATCACATCAGCTCCAAACCAACCCAGTAATTGAGTACATGTTGGACCAGATTGTACATGCGTGAAATCTAAAATTTTTATGCCTTCGAGAGCCTTCATTTTTTACCCTTTTAATTTAAACTTTTTATTAATTATTCTACTATTTCTTTTTATTAAAAAATTATTTTTTTGCGACAATGCTTTGTGGGTTTAGATTCCCAATGTTTCCACTCTCTTTTCCAGAAGCCGGATCTATAACTGCATTCACAAGAGTTGGTTTTCCCGACTCCATTGCTTTATTGACTGCTCGATATAATTCATCTGGATTAGTTACGTGAAAGCCTATGCCCCCAAAAGCTTCTATCATTTTATCATAGCGGCTATTTTTGACAAAAACTGTTGTTGCGACATCTTCATGGCCAGACTCATTAACATCTGTACCCCGATAAATCCCATTATTATTGAAGACTACAATACAAATAGGTAAATTGTACCTACAAATTGTTTCCACTTCCATCCCAGAAAAACCAAAAGCACTATCCCCTTCGATAGCTAAAACAGATTGTCCAGTTTCCACTGCCGCAGCAATTGCTGAGCCCATTCCGACGCCCATAACGCCCCAAGTTCCCACATCTAAGCGTTTTCGTGGTTTATACATATCAATTATTGAACGCGCGAAATCTAGTGTATTTGCGCCTTCGTTCACTAAGATTGTTTCTGGCCTCTCACGAATAATATTCTTTAAAGAACCCAAAGCTCCATCGTAATCCATAGGTGAGTTATTATTTCTCAACTTAGACGCCATTCGAGCTATGTTTGTATCTTTCTTTACTTTAACAGCATTGGTCCACTCAGCATTAGGTTTTAACCAACTATCTCCCATTTCGTGTAACATTGCCGCCAAGCAAGATCCAATATCCCCAACCACTGGAGCTGCTACCTCAACGTTACTATCCATTTCTCTTGGCTCAATATCTATCTGAACAAATTTAGTTGAGTATGGCGTACCCCAACTTTTACCCTTGCCGTGAGAGAGTAACCAATTTAAGCGAGCACCAATCATTATTACAACATCTGACTCTTTCAGAACTAATGATCTTGCTGCACTGGCTGACTGTTCATGATCGTCTGGTAATAAACCCTTTGCCATACTCATTGGAAGGTATGGTATTCCAGATTTTTCAACAAAAGATCTAACAAGATCATCTTCCTGAGCATAAGCGGCACCTTTTCCGAGGATTATAAGAGGTTTTTGAGCACTCTTAATGACTTCTAGCGCTCTATCGATGGCTGATTTTGATGGTGATTGAGACGGGGCTGGATCAATAACTTTAACAAGAGATTTCGCTCCATCGACTTCATTCATAACCTGCCCCAATAGTTTACCAGGTATGTCTAAATATACCCCTCCGGGTCGACCTGATACAGCAGCTCGTATTGCTCTAGCTACCCCTATGCCAATATCTTCAGCATTAAGTATACGATATGCTGCCTTGCAAAGGGGTTTAGCAATAGCAAGCTGATCCATTTCCTCATAATCACCTTGCATAAGGTCTACTATTTCTCTCTCTGAAGAACCCGAAATTAAAATCATGGGCCAACAGTTTGTCGACGCGTGTGCTAGTGCTGTGAGACCATTAAGAAACCCAGGCGCTGAAACTGTTAAGCAAACTCCTGGTTTTTTGGTAAGATACCCCGCAATAGCGGCCGCATTTCCAGCATTCTGTTCATGTCTAAAAGATAGAACACGAAGTCCAGACGCTTGGGCCATCCTACCAAAATCAGTGATCGGTATACCCGGCACACCATAAATGTTTTCTACATTATTCAACTTCAATGCATCGATCAGAAGATGGAAACCGTCTGTAAGAACTTCACTCTCACCTGAACTAATGGCTACTTCACTATCACTTAATTTAGTCATTTTTCTCCTTACTAATTAACCGGTAATCTTTTTTGAAAGGTTAGATTTACTATTATCACTATCATTTCCATTTACATTTTCTAATAGATTCCATGTTTTATCTACGTGCGAATGAAGTCGCATTGTATGCTCTAAAACTCTTTTGGCTGCTAAATCAGGATCACGAGATTCCAAGGCTTCAATTATTTCCATATGGTCTTGGACAGATCTCGAGGCCCTATCACTTTCTCCCATTGCGCGTTTTCTTACCAAATACATATGCATAAATAGACCGTCGGCTGTTACCCGAAGCAGATCACAGCCCGACAGCTCAAGAATTCGTTGATGAAACTTTATATTCACCTCAGAATACTCTCCCAATTCAGCTTTAGACGCGCTCGTGCTATGCTTTAAAGCAAATTTACGTAGTGACCTTAAATCGCGATCGCTGGCAACTGAAGTAGCTAGACGAGCAGCCATACTCTCTAAGGCCGCCCATGTGATAATCATCTCAAGCACATCGCTTCTTGATTTTTGACAAATGAAAACACCTTTTCTCGGTTGAATTTCAACTAGGCCATCTTGAGCTAATCGTGCTAACGCTTCTCTAATTGGCGTGCGTGAAATACCAAGCTGACTAGCAAGTTTTCTTTCATCTAATCTCAACTCAGCATTGGGACTATAAATTTCCATCTTTAAAATAGCGTCTTTCAGTAATGAGTAGGTATGATCCTTTAACGTAAAGTTAATGCTAACCGGTTCTAAAAAATCGCTAAAAGACAAACATATCCCCCCAAAAGAAAAACAACCCAGATATCTGGTATACCATACATCTGATACCAGAACGGTCAAGTATTCAATTTATGATCCTTCAGTTTTCTAAAGAGTAAAAAGAGATAATTAATAATATTCTCTTTAAGTCAGGGCGTTTAATAACGTTTCCCCTAATTTGGCTGGTGATGGTGATACTATTACACCGGCACTCTCAAGGGCTGATATTTTTTCATCAGCGCCCCCTTTTCCACCTGAAATAACTGCTCCAGCATGACCCATAGTGCGTCCCGGTGGTGCTGTACGACCAGCAATAAAACCTATAATTGGTTTAGACTTTCCGCGTTTGGCTTCATCTATTAAAAATTGCGCTGCTTCCTCCTCTGCGCTTCCTCCAATCTCACCAATCATAATGATGGAGTGAGTATCCGGATCCGCTAGAAACAACTCTAAAATATCAATAAATTCTGTTCCTTTAACAGGATCACCACCAATGCCAACTGCTGAAGACTGTCCCAAGCCGACCATAGTAGTTTGGAAAACCGCTTCATATGTTAAGGTTCCTGATCTGGATAATACCCCCACTGAACCTTTTTTAAAGATGCTTCCGGGCATAATTCCTATTTTACATTCATTAGGGGTCATGATTCCGGGACAGTTAGGACCAATCAATCTTGACTTCGATGATTTCAATCTTTCTCTAACTCTAACCATGTCTTGGACTGGTACGCCTTCAGTTATGCACGTTATAAGCTCAATTTCAGCCTCAATCGCCTCTTCAATAGCCTTCGCAGCACCACCTGGTGGTACATAAATTACGGATGCGTTTGCTCCAGTTTTCTCCCTTGCTTCAATAACAGATGTAAAAATCGGCAAACTTTTTTTATTAGAAGCAACCCAGTTTTCTCCTCCCTTTGAGGGGTGCGTACCGGCAACCATTTGGGTATTGTAATATGCAAGAGCTTGTTCAGTGTGAAATGTTCCTGTTTTACCTGTTAGGCCTTGTACAATAATCTTAGTGTCCTTACCGATCAATATTGACATCTAAAGCTCCTTAACAGAATCGACAATTTTTTTAGCAGCGTCATCCAAATCATCCGCAGCGATTACATTTAATCCACTCTTATTGATAATATTTTTACCCTCTGAAACTCTTGTTCCCTCTAATCTAACGACAAGTGGAACAGTTAAGCCAACATCCTTGATTGCCTGTACTACACCTTCCGCAATAACATCACACCGCATAATTCCACCAAAAATATTTACTAAAATACCTTTCACGTTTGGATCTGACGTTATGATTTTGAAAGCAGCTGTAACTTTTTCTGCAGTCGCTCCACCTCCCACATCTAAGAAGTTTGCTGGTTTTCCGCCATATAGCTTAATTATATCCATAGTTGCCATGGCCAAACCCGCTCCATTGACCATGCACCCAATTTCACCGTCCAAGGCGATGTAGGAAAGATCGAATTTTGAAGCTTCTATTTCTTTGGGATCTTCTTCTGTTTCATCTCGTAGCTCTAAAATATCCAATTGACGAAAAAGAGCATTATCATCAAATGACACCTTAGCATCAAGAACTTGTAGTTTATTCTCATTTGTAACGATCAAAGGGTTGATTTCTAATAAACTCATGTCTTTTTCTAAAAAAGACAAATACAAGTTTTTGAAAAGCTCGATACAGCTTTCTAGCGCCAACCCAGATAAATTGAGTGCTTCTCCCATTTCCAGCGCCATTGTTTCTGTACAACCTTTATTTGGATCTATCTCGAAAGAGTGAACCAATCCGGGACTATTTTTTGCGACCGCTTCAATATCCATTCCGCCTTCGGTGGATAAAATTGCACAAACTCTGCCAGAAACACGATCGACAAGTAGAGAAAAATATAACTCCTTATCGATATCAGCACCCGTTTCTATGTAAATTTTATTTACTTGTTTGCCTTCAGGTCCTGTTTGCTCAGTTACAAGCGTTTTCCCCAGCATTTCTTCAACACTTAAAAGTACCTGCTCTTTCGAGGTCGCTACTCTTACTCCACCCTGTGAGTCAGGTCCCAATTCTAAGAACCTGCCTTTACCACGCCCACCGGCATGAATTTGGCTTTTTACAACCCACACAGGACAGATAAGCTTGTCTAGAGCTTGGTGAGCTTCCTCTAGTGAAGATATAACTATTCCGTCAGCTATTGGGGCGCCAAAATCTTTCAAAATACTCTTTGCCTGATATTCATGAATATTCATCTGATTAACCTCCCTAAACTTGAGCTTTATTTTTTTAATAAATCTAATAATATCATCTAGACACAATTAGTGACGGGTCCACCCTATTTAAAAATGTAAAAACTCTTAATATTTTGTTGTCTTAATCCCTTAGTAGATTGAAAACAACTGGCTAAATTGTCTTCTGAATTTTACAAGCTGAAAACTTAAACTCTGGTATTTTTCCATATGGATCAATCTGTGGGTTTGTTAGAATATTAGCTGCAGCTTCAACAAAGGCGAAAGGTAAAAATACCATATCTTCAGATATCGATTTGTCAGCTCTGGCCATAATCGAGATCTTACCTCTACGAGTTTCAATATCGATTATTTCCCCAGGACTAACACCAATATTTCTTAAAGTTCTCGGATGTAAGGACGCATTCGCTTGTGGTTCCACAGCATCAAGAACCTTGGTTCTTCTAGTCATTGAACCAGTATGCCAGTGTTCAAGTTGGCGTCCTGTGGTGAGAATCATGGGATATTGATCATCTGGA
>MDSV01174845.1_pt1 | contig 10437 bp, 22 predicted proteins | sample 810851 | NCBI WGS metagenome assembly MDSV01 (sample SAMN05326640, study PRJNA326480) | marine metagenome | isolation source: seawater | place: Atlantic Ocean: North East | collected 2012
CTCTCTGTCATTTGGGGGTGCTTGTCACCCATCGACTCCATAACATCAACGACACTCCAAATATCTGCGATCTGGTCTGACCAGTATTCACAGAGAACATCTGCTGCTTTTTCTTTATCATCTATAACTCCAGCTTTGCTAAGAGCATCAATCATATTCTTTATCTCATTTTTATACATCTTCAAATCCCCTGTTTGTCAAAACGTCGTAAACATTCACCTTAGTAACAATTATCTCTGCAAATTCAGTGTTGGCACACTCACAAACGAAAACTGGCTCATCATCCAGACGCTCCGCATAAATCTCTGCGCCCTCATTGAAAAGCGATGCCCCGTGTTCACGCACCACATTCTTGATTTGTTCATCCCTATCGTTATCATTCAAAAACATTATTTTTCTTCCTTCAACCTCTCGATAACTTTCTGTATTAAGTCTTTAACTCTTTCGATTTCTTCTTTGTTAAGCTCCAACATATATTTAGTTGGTGATGTACCAGATTGTTTGTACTCGAAGAATCTCATTATGCCCCCATTATACCATAGTTATCGGCCATGTCAAGACCTTACTTTATCTTTTTTTTAAAATTTTACTGTTGATCTCTCCAAGATTGGTGAGTCTGTATTCATAATCACCAAGGCAAGCGTCACACAGCAAGTGCTCCTCGCCCTCTAGGTCATACCAAGCAACCCTATGAAACTGGTCACACATCTCACACGCTTCAATCATAAAATTAGACAACTGACTCATCTTAGCTTACCTCATTCATAAAACTTAATAGTTATCCTAACTTCCCTTGTTCTCCCGCACTTCGCCATGCTCGAAATTTATTTTAATAGATGAAGGCACTTCATATCTGATGGTCGGCCTTCCTCTACCCTCTTGTTTTATCTTCTCAAATTCAGACGCTATTCCTATACTAGTTAGCAACTTCAAAAACCTGTTTGCTTCTAGATATTCTATATTTAATTTACTAGCTAGTTCTTTTGATGTCAGAAGCATTTTTAGTCCCCTTATACCCTTCGTAGTGTGAGACAAAAAGCTCCTTATTGTTGTAATACTTTTTCTCTAGTGCCTCAGCAGCAATTGTTTCCAACTCGTCACGGGACATTACGCTGGACGCATGTACAGCCGCTTGAACAGCCTTTTCCCGTGAAACGAATACATTATACAATCCGTTCTCACTATTGTCAACTGGTCTTTCTAAATAATTCCTACTTTTCATCAATCTCCCTCTTCTTCCAAGAAAATATTTTATTTAGCCACGCTTTTCGCTTGGAACAATTACACTCTTTCAGATTAAACCAGCTTTTGAATCTTTCTTCAGTTACCCCTAGTTTTATTAATACCTTCTCAATAGCATCACCAAGCCCAACTGTCTGAGCATGGTAGTTACCTAAGTCTATTCCTTCTTTTTCCAGTTCTTGTATAGCCCTTGATATTTCTTCTCTATTATCGCTCATTGCTCATACCCCTAATGAGATTACTTGATGATTGAGTTTTGTGGCCTCCCACATTATATACAGTTCTTATTCCCACTTGGCTACAGAACTGTTCTTCTGGTGTGTTACCGGCCACCCTATCGCCGCCATTGGCAAATATAACAGCTTCGTGAAAGTAGTCCGTAGAGTACCACTCCCACTCTCGCCTGAGTGTTTTTAATACAGTAGAGTCTGTATCTATAGATAGCACCGCAGCGTCCACTTGCTTCAGTGCCCTTACAAGCCTAAGCCTATCCCGTTCATTCATAAACGGAACAGACCCCTTGACCTTTACCTGCTTATCATTATTGACAATAATAACCAACTGGTCGCCAAGCCTCGCTGCCTCCTCTATATAATCCAGATGTCCTGTATGAATCGGATTGAAATAACCCGAAATTATCACGGTTCTCATTTTTCGTCCCTTTTTCTTCTTTAAAAATTCCTTTTCGTGGGTTTTCTACCCATTTGCCCCACTCCTACAGTATTTATACACACTATTGTTATACATATTAAACATACGATATATACTACTATACATATATAATATACAATACAAAGCTAGTTATAGGGGATGTGGGAATTTGTGATTTGAACTAAGTGTCCTTACAACAAGCGGGTAATCGTATCATATAATTCAAAACGGGGTATTTGTTATTGTTCTAGTCGTAATTGTACTATAGATATATATTGGTCTACTTGGTCAGGAGTGAGTTCCATGCCCTCTTCTGCCAGCAACATACGCCACCGCAATCGTTCATCCCTGTCCCATTCAGGCATCATAGAGAGCTTCTCAAGAGCCACTGGATCATCTTCCTCATGTAGATCACAATAGGTTATCCAAGCATCTTGAAAATCCACATCGTCCCCATGTTGTGCGCGTAGTATATTTGTCAACTCTTTACGTTCAATCATTATATGTACCTTCCATCATATTAAATATCGTCTAGTTTAGTTATTAAATGAAGCAAAATTCGTTCATAATCGTTCCATTTGGGGCAATTATATATATTACTTCTCAAACGGGTCTTTTATGCGTACCAGTCGATGTTTCGATCTTACACACACAGAACCTATTTCATATGGCTCCTCTTGCTCTCCCATGTATAACCAATAATAGCCCGATGTCCTTCCCCCAAGACCCCAACACGCAAGTCCATGTGGCTGTCCATCTTTATAAGTAATCTCTTTAACTCTATATTTACCAGTTGTCGCAAAATGAACCTTATCGCCTGTGGCTTGTCTTATAAAGTAGTCCCCGCTTCTCGATAGGACTCTGAAGCAATCTCCTTCTTTTAGAGTCGTCCAGTCCTGTATTGGCTTCTTACCGTATCTTATGCGCCCATTCTTCATTACAAATGGTTCGCCACACTTCTTACATGTATATGCCCTTGCGCCGTTAATCTGATCGCAGAACTTACATATCTTCTGTCCTCTCTTTCCCATGTTATATATCCTTATTTTCGCTGGCTATAGCCATATTGCCATCTTCGATACGTTTAGACGAGACACGCCTCATCAACGATTACACATTATTATACAATTGGTATCGGCATCTGTCAACGCAATTCTTTAAAAAATATCCAAAAAACCGCTGGCTATACTATAGTTACTATGATTTGATATGATTAGCAGCGACAAGGGACTATAATAGGGCGCTAGTATATAATGCAGGCGCAATCATAATATCCAAAATCCGCTGGCTGATAGTAGATCATAAGGGACTTGATATGTTAGGCCGGGACATACATAATAATCACTGGCTGTGAGGGTATCATAAGGGAAGGGGCGGGATAGGGCGAGACACGCTAATTGAGACTGGATCTCATTAACGCTATTGAGACATAGTATCATTAAGACCAACTGAGACTGAATCTCAACAAGATGCCGCACCATAAATATTTCCACTATTCCATTATACCATATATCGACATATTGTCAACGTAACTCCAATAAAAACATCCCCAGATCACTATATATAGTATCCAACTAATACAGGCGATTGGGGACAATGAGTTTGGCATGATATTTGCGGGCTTAATCGTCGTAAGTCCTTATGCCACAAGGGTTTACGTTAAAAGGGGCAGCCCCCGCCGCCCTAAGTCCTTACGCCACAAGGGTTTACGACAATTAAAAAAAAGAGGACAGTCCAAAGCCTGCATACGCGGCAACCTCTGAGCAATGGACTAAGTTCACTGGATTGCTAGCTAGTCCTCATTATAAAAAACCGGCAACGACTGAGCAACAATGCCACGCCCAGCCGCCACCGGCCAACGAAAGGAGAGTCCATCTATTTTGCAGGTGCAAAGATTTTCTCTAGGTCAGCGTCTTGGAATGTGTCAGCACGTTTTTTGACTGCTGACCAACGATCCTCGCCCATGTTGATTAGGCTACCGCCAACGTTGTCGAGCTTGTACCATGTTTCGTTATCAAACTCTTGTCCGGCTCTTGTGATTGCGTTCACAACTCCAAACAGGTTTCGCTCATGGTTTTCATACTCAGCGTATTGGTTGATAACCTCACGGCTTTCACGCTTTCCAATTTTCTCTTGCGAGCAGATAGCGGCAATGATGTTAGTCATCGACACATCGCCATTTTCCATCTGCTTAGTTGAGAGAAACAAATCCAATCCTTGCGGAATCAGTGACAACTGTTCAGTCACGTTTGCATGAATTTCAGCTTCAAGATGCTCAAGGTTAATGTCGCCAATATGACGCTTACGGATTTCCTTACCTTTAACCTGTCCCCAGATACAACCGTTGAGACAGATAGAACGGAACAGGCTAGGACTTTGCGTAATTCGACGCTTGCCAATTTCGCAGTTTCCTATGCTTACCATTCCACCATAGTCGGAATCATCATCTTGTCCGTAGTCCATGATGGAATCAGGGATAAGGATGTTACCATATATAGTATCTTCGTCGCCTTTCCAGTGAGACAGACGGCCATCAGGTATAATGGTTTGCAACACTTCAAGATACCAACGGTTGTCAACTGGTGCGTATTTGTCAGTGACAAAAGCACGACATGTGCCGTCCTTATAGGTACGCAAACGAAACACCTTGTCTTGGTCTAATCGTCTCAGAGCATTGTTAGCGAGATAAGACATAACGTCAGCGTCTTGAGAATCGTAGTCCTCTTGCTTGCGTAGTTCACGCAGCACGCTAGACGATGGAACCTTAGACCGGATTGAGAATTGCTGTAGGGAATGGTCAGTAGGTTTGAACTCCCTATCGCCCACCATAAAAACAAACTCGTTATCGGAATTCACAGACCCCTGAATTTGCTTAACGGGTGCGAGAATATCCTCACGGGCATTATAGGCATCTTCAGCCATATCTAACGCATCTTCAAAAGCAATGGTTTTTGCATACCAATCCTTATGAACGTGCATCCCATCTTGAAAGCCTACGCCAGTCTTACCTTCTAAGTCCCTAACGAAAGAACCTTCAGACTTTGAAACGCCGTCCATATTCAACTTGCTGTAATAACTCATAATTTCTCCTTTGTTATTGTTAATCACTTTACTACATTATACCATACAAAGTATGCTTGTCAAGTATTATCTTTGAAACATTCCATCAAAACAATCGCCACAGATAGGGAAACCGTTTTTACTGGTAACTAAAATCTCCCGCTGGTTTACGGTCAAATACCCTAGAACCTCTTGAATGGGTGTGCCATTACGCCACGCATAATAGTCATCAGACTCTACCGAAAAAGTTTCAACCTCATGGCACTTGCAACAGGTTAGGTTTACATGGTGTGGATTCTTCATAATTTTCTCCTTTGTTATACTGCCATTATACTATACTTATCGGCCAAAGTCAAGGGGAAACTTTAATAAAAACTGAAAAAAATTTAATCGTCGTAAGTCCTTTGGTAGCAACGACTTACGGCGGCGGGGCCAGCCCGCCCCACCCTAAGTCCTTACACCATAAGGGTTTACGTCCCAAACTTTTCTACCAATGACCCCACGTCAATAACCTCCTCGATCTGAACGGATTCGGAGAGACTTTCTACTGCCCAGTCGTTTTCTCTATCAAAAATATCCCTCGCATCGAAAACCTGACTAGCAGCGTCTTCTTTGTTAGCAGCTTCCACGAAGTAGGTTTTAGTTTCCCGCACAATAATTCTATAGTTAGGCATCTTCATCCTCCCTTAAGTCGTAAAGGCGTTGGTAAGGCGACCAGTCCCCATCATGAAAAGACTAGCCGCCCACCATCACCCCTAAATTACGCCTCCCACGCAAGGTAGAAATGGTTGTCATCAAGAACGTCTGAATCAACGGCTTCCAATAATTCAACTTGCCCGTAAAATTCATCCGTGCCTGCATCGTACACGGTAACATTATCATCTAGACGCACTGCGGCATCCGGCAACGACTGCAAAAACTGCATCAACTCTCTATAGGTCATTGTAACTGCCTCCATTAAAGCACCCATATAATACTGCTACTAAAATCAAACCCAAAAAAACGTATGTTCCCATAGGCAATTCTCCCGAAAAATGCTGTTATAACACATCCATTATAACATAGTATCGGCAGAAGTCCAGACAAAACTTTAACTATTCCAGTAAAGCTAACACTGGTGTTTTCTTATCGGTTACACAAAGGTCTACAAACTTAGCTTCATAGACGGGATTACCCTCAAAGTCCACAAAGCTACCCGCTTTATACGGATTGTAATATATATCATCCCAGCAAAACGGGAAACCCTCTTGTTCGCCACACAAATAGCCACGAACAAATGCGTGAACATTCTTTTTCTTTTCCCGCACTACCTTAGCCCGTCCAGCCGGTTGCACTACAAATGCACAATCCTTTAGATATATCTGATTACAATGAAACCTGACGATTCCATCCTGTCTAACGCTCCAACAATCTTTATGCAGGTTACGGTAGACCTCAATCTTACGATCAGGATTTATGCAATCAACTTGGTTTTCATACTTGTCTATCATGACTTCTGTCCTTATAATGCAAATGGGGGTGACGGTGTTACCCGCCACCCCGCACAAGCAAACAACCCACAAAGGGGACAACAACTACGCGATTGTCGGGTCGATCATTTTAGTGAACGACAGGCTGCGAACAGCACCGCTGTTACTACGGATCGTGGCATACAAACCACCTTTGCCGACTCCGACGTGTTCGACTTCACCGCTGTGCCGCTTCAGGATATTGCGGCGGCCATGTTTGGGATACTTACACGTTAAAGTATCACCTTTTCGTAGGGAAAGTACATTTGTAAACATATGCTTACTCCTTTTTCTTAAAAAACAGGTTCTCTACTTGCTCGAAGGACAACGTGCCTTCGCTTCCATCCTCTTTTTCAATCGTGACATCGCCATGATTGACGGATACAACAGTACCCTGTGGCAACTTAGTGCCGACTCTACAAATTGGCATTTGTACGTTACTCATCTGTGGCTTCCTCCTTTTCCATTTCTAGTTTACTTGCTTGTTCCTTGTCATAGTTTCCAAGGTCTTCTGACAGTTCTTTCAGTAAAGCACGAGCCTTGTCGAGTGGTAACCTCAACTCAATCTTGTGGTCTGTACCATCTGGCTCAGAGTCGCAAAACTTGAGTTCGACGTATTTTGACCAGCTAGACACATAAGTGTTGATATACACTTCGTCGCCAAAATCCAACGTGGTTGAATGTGTTCTTTGAATCTTCATTTAATTCTCCTTTAGGTTAATGTTGTTTACTCTCTCATTATACAATATATATCGGCAATGTCAAGAACAAACTTTAATAAAATTCTCGAATTGCACGGTTATTTTTTTCCGATCTTGTGCGTAATCGCTTTGGCCGGTTGTCATGCACTTGGTGCGTGCTGGCCTGATGGCCGACTGACGGCTTCCCGACTTCAATCTTCATCGTTATTGTTTTCTTATTGCTTTTCATAGTTCTATTATAACATGTATCGGCTGTTTGTCAAGTGAAACTTTAACTTATTTTCGATTTTTTTTCGCTGGCTGCTGGCTGTTCATTAATTCATAGACTCGGCTGCTTTGGAAAAGACAGTAGTAGGACGGGAAGCCATACCGCCGATGGTGAAGTGCATACGATCATCCGCACCATACCCCTTCTCCGACTTAACGGCAAGGAGGCTTTAACTGGGCTACTCTGTCACTATCCATTATACTATATTTATCGTCATTGTCAAGCGTGATCTTTAGTAAAATCCTGCAAATACCGGAAAAATTTAATCGTCGTAAGTCCTTTGCTGACAAGGGTTTACGTCGGCGGGGCCAGCCCCCCTCATTTTTGTCAACCCCAATCACACATTAACTACCTGATATTTATTCCCATTCGGCAGCGTGATAGTTCCACCAAAGAATTCCCACATCATTTCAGTTTCACACGCTTCGGCGTTAAGCCTTAGCAGTTCCGGCATATCCTGCTTTTGTTGCTCTTCACTACATTCAGTTGATAAAATTTTCATTATATTATTCTCCCCATGCTTCGTTTAGTTCATCGGCTTCAATTTGTGCCGCCATTGCTTTTAGGGAAACCCCTAGAATACAAAAGGTTGACATTAACTGACTTTCCATTTCCTCTATATCTCCCCCCCCTGACGCCAATAACAACTCTGTGATAGCCGCCATTAAAGCGGGCTGTTCCGACATCAATGCTGTCATTGTTTGGGTGGCAAATTCCTGTGGGTGTACTTGGGTGCACTTTGATACAGTAGCCAATACACATGCTTCTGATACTTTTGGAAATGTCATGCTGTTACCTTTCGAGAATACGAGTGCTTTACTTTATTTTTCTTCAGTAGCTTCAACGCTTCCGCTGCTTCCGTTCCCTTCGGCTGTGTGCCGTGAATCAGTAGGGCGAAATCCTGATTACGCATTGACGGTCTTGCGGCGTGTGAATCGTCGTGGTCAATCTCTAATCCTAATTCTTCCGCTTCCGCTTCGCTAAATACAACCTTAGCAGAACGTAGGCTAAACGTAGGGTCATCAATTAGGTGGTCATCACGCCCACCGTATGAGGCGGTCAAAACAAAGTTTTCCAATATAGGATATTCGTTGACTTCGAGCCAATAGCGTAATGACTTAGTGTACGCATAGAATAAAACATTTGGATTCAACATTGCGACAGTGTACCACGCCATCATATAGTCACGACTAAAAAAGTCACCCGCAACATGGATGCGAACAATTCCGGCATTTTCAGGTAGCGAGTCACTTAGCAACACAATCATATCGTTTAAGTGTTTACCACGCAACAGATCAAAATTGTGCTTGCGTGAATTGTATACGTTGGTATACTGTACCTCTTGACTAGCAGAGAAACAACGAAACTTGGTGTGCTTCCCGTCTCTGATTGTACGCTTACCGTTTTCATCTGCTACGGCTTTTGAAAGACATTCGTGAGCGGATGGACAACTATAACCGGATAATAGGTCGAGAGAATAAACCTTTCGCTTATCTTTAAGATACTCGGCTAATTCCGGTACTTGTTTCAGGGCTTCAATTTTTGCGTTTGCTTTTGAGAATTTTAGCATCGTGTTTCCTTTTCGTTGTGTTGTTTACTTATCCCCATTATAATATATTATCGGCCATTGTCAACCCTTATCTTTAATTTTTTTCATATTTTTAATTGCCTAGCCCCTTCCCGCATCGCTGGCTGTTCATTGATTCATATCGACGGGGCGGGATAGGGGAAGACACGGTGTATCGTGGCTGGTGGGTTAAGTCGCTAACTCTACCCTCATTCGCTGCAACCCGATGCCTCGGACAGCGACACCCACGCCAGCTAGATGACCATTTTGGCGGCATCCCGTGGGCAGTTGGTGACACTAGAAAAGAAGTTAAACTTGACGGATTGACATGTCCAAATCGCAGAGGTTTTCTTATCTAATTATCACCTACCTGTATTAGAATTCGTTGTGTAGGTCACAATCCCACTCATATTCGGCATGATCGTATTGGCCGTGATCCCAGTCATCACCGCCATAAAAATCCTGCCACTCGTCGTACTCAGACGGTTGACCGTCGTCTTCCAGTTCAATGAAATCGTCGTCCCATTGCTCGGACTGCTCGACTGGTCTCTGTGGTTGTTGTGGATCGTGACTCATAATGTTGTCTCCTAGTTGAACTTGTTATGCTTTAATTATACTATAGTTATCGTCAAAGTCAAGTGGAATCTTTAATTTATTTTTTATATTTGATGTAATACTTGACGTAGGATTTCCAATCCATTACTTTTCTCCTTAATTTTTTAACCAAATGCTACCAGAATACCAAGAACAAAAACGACGACACAACAAACGGCGGCCTTAAATTCATCAGAGTTCATAATTTTTCCTTTCATAATTATCTCTCATTATACTATTATTATCGGCATTGTCAAGGGGAGAACTTAACAAAAAAACAAAATAATTCCAAAAAAGATAAGCGACGTAAACCCTTGCTACCAAAGGACTTACGGCGCGGGGGGCGGCCCCCCTAGGGATTTGTCAACCCCTAATTAGGGATTTTATTTTTTTATATATCGGCGTGGCATAGTCCCAAGACATAATAAATAAAGTAACCGATAAAACTATAGCCGCCACTTGTAAGTTACTTGCGTAATCCATTTTCCTTCTCCTTTTTGAGTAACAGCCTTGCGTGCTGTTTGCTGTTTGGCACTGCCTGCTTTATTTTATCTTGCAGGCTAAGTTTATTATATTCCTCTTGCCTTGCTTCGGCTTCGTCTCGCTTTTGTTGCTTGCGAGCTTTGCCGTACAGCTTAGGGTAATGCTTCTTTGTTACTTCTTTGCCGTTCACAGTTTTTTTATATTCTACTAGTTCCATTTATTCATCTCCCGCAATAAAGCCATATATGAAAGCCGACGCCAAAAGCACTAAAACAATTTCAATCATTATCTTGCTGCCTCTTAATATGATCGTGACACAGTATATACATTCCCATCGTAGCACCAACGCCAGCGATAAACCCA
>MDSV01218095.1_pt1 | contig 10437 bp, 10 predicted proteins | sample 810851 | NCBI WGS metagenome assembly MDSV01 (sample SAMN05326640, study PRJNA326480) | marine metagenome | isolation source: seawater | place: Atlantic Ocean: North East | collected 2012
ACGCCACTGTGTGTATTGGCTTAGATCTGGCTCGGCTGAATCGCTTGTGCTTCCGAAATTGATTTCCTCTCCAAATCCGCTCGGCGAACTAGGGTCTTTACATTGACCGATTGCCTGTAATATATAGTCAATGTCCGCTGTAGTGATTGTCATTGAATAACTGCCAGCGATTGGCTGTGTGACACAATTTCTAAGCGTTCTAACCCCAGTTGCCTTGTCGATCCTATAAAAACAAACCCGGCCATCGCAAGGAAGCGCAGAAGATGGAACGCTCACCGTGCCCCCAACCACTGGAGGCGTCGAAGACGAAGTGACGGCAGCGGGGTTGTCCACAGACCCATCGATTGGGTCTGCTGGATTTGAGAAACCACCCGGGTATGGTGAGTCTTCACTCCCATCGGAAATGTTGTTCTGCGTATCACCAGGCGAAGGGGGATTGGCTGGCGATGAAGTTGTCGTTCCCGCAGTCGATGTGGATGTTGAACTATTAGTATCACAGTCGTGCGTGCTTCGCCCGACATTGATTACGTTACCCGCTCCAACAGCTCCATTGACAACTTGAGCAACGATGCTGCGGCCTTGGCTGTCTATCGGGAAATGTGTCAAATCATATTTAATCAAACTGCCAAACGTTTTTTCAATTCGAGCAATCTCATACACTTTGTCGTGATATTCAATTTCCCCTTTGGAAGTTTCGCGCTGCAATCGAACGCGAACAATATCACCTACCTCAAGAGTGCTGTTATAGTTTCTTTCACGCACTTTTATTCGCAAATGATGCGTAACGTGCTTGCGAGTGGCGAGCTTGTATGTTGCAGCTTTGATCGCATGATTTTCTGTCACGCAATACCCGCTTAAGTCCATCGAAACAAATGGACCAGAAGTTGCTTCGCCCTGATAACGAACTTCTATCGTTCGCACCAAGCCAAAGTCAGCCTCAGGCTGTTGACGCCATTGAGCAACAATACAGACAGGTTCTCGATCTTCCAAGCTAACAAAATCAATTTCAAAACCACCACTTAAAATATGGTCTTCAGTGAAAGTAAATTCTGGGGTGATTGCAGTTGTTTTTATCGTATAGTCTGTGTTGTAAGGCAATCGTGGTTTCAGCCCGAACTTGCCATTGGTGTTGGTCAAGCGAAGCAAGAAATTGTAAGATGTTTTTTGCAGCCAATCAGACAAGTTTTGGCTTTTTACTAATACGCCATTGAACAAGAAATTATTTGTATGGGTAAAGTTTGCAGCAATAGCAAAAGATGCGTCATCGATTAGGTCGCTCGGAAGCCTCTCGCTTTGTAACATCAGGTATTTTGCTAAATCTGCAAAATTATCAGACGAGCCTGATGCGCTATCAACTATCCTTGTAACTTGAAGACCATCCCGAATAAAAGCACTTATCTGCTTATTCCAGTCAGTACTGCCGGGAAGAGTTATTTCAAAACTTAAAGTCGTAAGCCCACTGTAGCTACCAGACGTTCCACAAAATGTAGGCATCTTATGTTCTATGTAGGTTATAAAATAGTCAGTAAACCCTCCAGCTGCGCTATTGGTAATTCGACCATAGATGCTGTTTTTTAGTTTATACCATTCATTATGCGTTGGAGAAGTGGGTATTACATAAAACCCGCCCGAGTCAGGCTCAACATAATGATCTATATAATCGTCTATCGTATTTCCGGGCGTCCAGTTACCAGCACGCGCACTATGCGCTTGATTATAAGTTCCACGACGGCAGTTGCCGTAAAAAATATCTCTAATCTGTATGGAGCCAATTTGGCCGTCACTTACGACAAGCAATAGTTTTATATAAATCTCTTCATCCACAGCGACGCTGGTCCAAACGCCATTTGTTTTAATTTTTTGGATATTTTGATCGTTGGAAAAGCTGCCTTCACTCATCTTTGGAGCAATCATCGCTCCACCTGTCTGCACAGAATTAATCGCCCTGCGGCGGCAAAACACAATAGGAATCGGCTCTCCTGTCTTTATAACCGCCTGAGGGCCAGCTACGTCTGGGTTGCCTTCTGCTGCTTCCGCTCGCAACTCAGATACGGACAAGCCGGTTTGTGCCGACAGCAGAAATAGAGGCTCAGTAAATTCGAGAGTCATATTTGAATAGGAACCCCAACAAGTGAGTTAGTCGCAGTACGTGGCGGGATTTGCGCCCCAATAGGCGCAAGCGCCGACCCAAGGTCTACTTTAAGCGCAGTAAAGGAACCACTCATTCTGGAAACATAACCTAAGAAATTCGCAATCAAAGTTTGTCCTGACTGAGGGCCGTCGATCCCCAAACGAGTGTCAAACTCATATACGCTCAATTCACACAGATACTTCAGTCTTGACGCATCTTGAAATGCGTTGACAGCTAAAGAAGTTGCAGGAAATTTTACTTGGACTGATTGCCCACCTAAAGCAGAAGTTTCTGAAATGCCATCACAAGCAAAAGGGAAAAAGCTGTATGTCTTAGAAGACAGCGTAACGCTCGTGTTCACATAAAAATTCTGCCACAGCTGGTAGTCTGCGCCCCCTGGAGCGTAAACCCTTAAATACTGAGCCTGGCCTCTAAAACTCATTACGAAATCCCCTGGAACTGACGTGAGCCATAACTACGACCACCACGCGCAAGAGATTCCGTCAATTCTCGCATCCCTTCCTCAAACTGACCAATCGTCAAATACGTCTGATTGTCTTGCTGCATCACAGGCCCAGTCTGGATGTTGATTGGTCCGGTATAGCCACCCTCGGCATAACGAGGAATCGCACCCGCTCCACGAGCCCCCATCAGATAATTAGTTGCGAATGCAGCGGCCTTCCTTTCTGGAACGACGTATTCAGGGCCTTTTTCCCCGATCATCGCTATTTGCGCTCCACTAACGTGACCACCGTTTCCGTAGTACCCCATCGCCTTATCCAAAGCGGTAACAAGATCCGCAGGATTTCTGAAGCCACCGGCAGGGGCTCTGTCAAGAACTTTCTTGTAAACCTCAGGGTCGATAGGCCCTGCCGTTGACATTGTTTGAGTCGAACGCCCCGCTGAACCCAAAGTGGTTGACCTGTTCACCGCATTAGAAACACTCCCAACCGAACTTGCCCCAGACCTTGTAGCAGAGGCCGCAGCTTTTGAGTCTCTTGCTATTGCTGCTGCATGAACAGCTCTTCTTGCATCTACCCGCTCCGCTTCAATTGATTCCAACTTGCCGTCAAGCAAGTGCTGAGCACTAAGTTGCTGGAACTTAGCGATTTCTTTTGCAGAAGCTAAACTCTTGTCTGCGCTTATTGTCATCTGCTTCGCTATCTCCGCCGAGATCTTTGCTTGTTGATTGATTCGAGCCAGGCTTTCTAGTTTTTTCTGTGTATCCTCAATCTCCTCCGCTTGCAGCCTCAATAGCTCAATCTGAAGCTCAATCTTCTGAACCTGGAACCTTACCGCTTGCCGCTCCAGTTCAGCCTTCGCAACCATCTGTTTGATGGATTGCTGTGCAACTTTAAACTCAAGTTGTGCTTGTTTTTTCCTGTTATTAGCAATTTTATTAATTAACTGGTTTTGAGTAGCATAGAATCCATCAATCTTCTGAAGACGAGTAAGCTGACGCTGCAGCCTGGATTCTTCAAGCTTTAATGCACTTAATTCAGACTTGTTTCGAGCTTGCGTGACCGCAAATACGCTTTGAGCGGCTTGGGCTTGCAGGTTAAAGATTTGAATCTGACCTTCTAAAGCTACGGTCTGCGCTTGGATCGCTCCTTGAGCTATTTTGTGCTGCTCAATTTTCTCCTTTAACTGCTCTTTCGCTGCTTTTTCGATTTCTTTTTGACGTTCAAGCTCTATAGTCTGCTCTTTAAGCTCTAGCTTCCTATTAATCGCCTGTTCTTCTAGTTTAGCGTTATCTCTAATTTTTATTATGGCATACTCAAGGTCTCTTCGAGCATTTTTATCCGTAAGATGGCCAAACTTTTCTCTAAGCGCCACTACTTCGCGTTCAGTCGCGACAGAAAGCTTCTCTAAAGCTAGTCTTCGGTCAACCCCTGCGTTTATTGATTTTTCGGCGGCAGTTCTGCCCTTAGTCCGGTCTTTTTCAATATCAGAAAGTTTTTTGTTCTCAGCGTATTCACGGTCTAATTCTTCTGTTTTCTTCGCCAACGCGGCCAAACTTTTTTCTTCCTCTTCGACGGTGCCCTTGGTGGCGTTTCTAATAAAATCTAACAATGGTTTTATACCATGCAACTTGGCTACAAACTCAACTGTTCTTTTATAAAGAGCCCCTGTGAGGCTAGCAGCAAGATTTAAAAACTTAACTGCGTCTGCCAGCCCTTTAAGAACAAGAGTTAAGGCGCTCATTAGCGGAGTAGCTATAAGGCTGACTAACCCACTGACTGATGCAACAAGTTCATCCCATACATTTGAAAGCAAATTAGCAGCGTTAGCAGCGTCAGCAGTTGCTTCCGGCAAAACGCCAGTTTGTTTAAAAGTTTCATTTGCTGCAACAGAAACTGCCGCCTGAGCATTACCCGCTTCAACTAACTGACGCACCAACGTTCTTGCTTCTTCAGTTACCGTGATGAAACTGCTCGCTAAAGCGTCCATGCTTAACGAGTTAATTGCATTACCTACATCCTTGAAACGAGTAATAAGTTCTTCGGCTTTGCCTATAACTGCCGATAATCCAATTTGAAGGCCCATTGCGGCCGAAGAAGCCAGCCCAAACGCTCCAGCTAACGCAGTGCCGAGGCCACCGCCAAGGACTTGTCCCGCTCCACCGCCAAATAACAGCGGGAATCCTGTACCAAGACCAAACTGGCCTGCTGTCTCTAATGCACCAGCTGCCCCGCGTCCACCTGAACTTCCAGGGCTACGTCCAGCATCTGCAAGCTTTTGTCGCTTGCGTAATATACTTTGCTTGACTCTTTCTTGGCGAATTATCTCATTGTTTTTGACAATCTCCTCCGCTTTTATATTTAGAATTCGGTTATTGTCTGCAATGGATGCGGCATCCAAACCTTTTGATTTTTGCTGCAAACCTATTAAAGCTTTTTCGAGCTGCAACTCGCCTTTTTTTATTTCTAATATTCGTTTTATTCGTCCTTCAACAGCTGACGACTGACCACCAAGAATTGAAGAAGCCGGGCCAGGGCCTTGAGGTGCTGTAGACCCTGGACGCAAGTATCGAGCAGTCATGCTGCCTGGCTGTCGCGGTCCAGCAGCAGCAGCGTTATAACGCTTTAGCGAAGCTGTAGCGCCATCACGACGTGCAATTTCTTCCGCAATAAGCTTGTTCGTGCGAAGTTGAGCTGAATTTGCATTTTTAAGGGCTATTACATACTGCTCAACTGCTCTTTTCTCTTCTACTGTTCCCTGTTGTACCCGATCTAAAAGCTTTATCGATCTTGCCAGTTGCCCGTTGAAATCTTTTAAAGAGCCTGGCCCATTCAAATGGTCAATTTGAGTCGATAACTGATTAAGATTTTTTTGCAGCTCAGCGACTTTAGTTATGCCCTTCGCAACAATCTCAATCTCAGCTCTATAAGCCACGAAGGTCCACTACGACAATATCCCCATATTAACGGACTCGACGCTTCGCGTCCTGATACGCCTTCTCCTCTTGCTCCGCTCGATACGTGAAATATGCGTGCCAGCCAAACATCTCTTCTTGCCCCATTCGGGCGCGAAGCTCACCAAGCGTCATCTTCAGCTCTGCCGCTAGGAAGAACTGAAATTGCAGAGAAGGATCCTTCTTGATCTCACTCTGCAGTGCTTTTCATGTCGCTTTCGGTGTCCTCGCTATCGTCCGAAAGAACAGCAAGCATCAAAACTTGCAGATCCTTATCCTTGACCTCGTTCTTCAGGACATCGATTTCGCCAAACTTAAATAAAGGCTGGCCGGTTTCGTCCTTGGCTTTATTGATCAGCAGCTGGAGCGCAAAAGCTGTTGCATCATCAGATTTTGCTTGCTTCTGAGCACGCTCACGTTCTGCCATTGTCAGCGGTGCTACCCACATCTCAAATACTGAACCATCTGAAAGCTCAACTTCCTTTTTGGCAGGTTCTAAATTCGCGGCTTTGCGTAAACGGTCAATTGCGCGAAGAGCTGCAGCCATTTCAATGATTGTTTATAGCTTTAGTGTAGCAGTTGAAAACAAAAAATAAAAAACCCCGGCGAACCGGGGCGTTATATTCTCCGAATAATCGACTATCAGGACTTACTGAGGTCGAAGGTAGGAGCAGCGCTAGGACGGAAAGCGATTTCCACGCTTTGTCCATCGTCTGGGTTTACGTTCAAGCTGGCTGAAGTCAAGATGACTGGAACCTCAATTGAACGGCTTGTTGTGTCGTCTGGCGTTCCAGAAGACAAAATGCGGTCGATGTAAAGCTTCATCGTCGCACCGTTTTGCTCACGCTTGATCACGTCCTCAATTAGACGGCTGGATAGCGTGGTGTCGTCATCAGTCGTGTAAACCGTGGCAGAACCCGATCCATCAGCAAATCCAGGGATATAAGCCCGGAAAGGTGCTGTGCCAGAAACCGTTTGACCAATAGTGGTCACATCGATTTCAGAACGAGTGATTTCAAAGCTCCACTCTCGGACCTGACCAACTGATTCTGCAGCTGTGTAGCTGATGCTTGCTGTTCCAGTGCCAAACGCTGTTGGTGCGGCAGAAGCAGATAAAGCTGCACCACCGGCTGTTGAACTGACGGTCATAACGCCAGTCGCTTCAACGTAAGTCTTGACAAAGACATTACCTGCAGCAATCGCTCCGGTGGTGCTCGCACCAGATGGATATGCAAGAGTTACTGGGTCGTTAACTTTGAAACCTAGGAAAGTACCAACAGTGATATCACTGCCACTGGCAGGGAAAGCACCAGCTGCCAATGTGGTAACTGATGTACCGGCTGGCTTGTAATACAGGGCGCCGGAGGTGCCCGAAAGGACGGTGGCCATAGGAAAAACCTATTTGTTTTGGGTGTACGCGGGCACAGCCCGGCTATTAACAGTTTAGCTCAAGCCTTCAATTAAGAAATCACCTGAGCTACAAAGCTGGTATCAATTCTAGAGATGAAAAATGGAGTAAGTGCTAACCGAGATTCAGTAGCGTCAGTCCCAGTGCCAAAACTTGGGCCATTCAACGCTCCAGTGCGAATGTAAATACCACTGCTTGCCTTGGCCTGATTACTCAGTGCCTGCAAAGTCGTGACCGCTGTATTGATCAATGTTTGGTTACGAGCAGGGCCTTTGCCTTTTTCTGTGTACGCACGAATGACAATGGTGCCTCTGATGTAATCACTTTGTGTCGTCAGCGTTGTTTCGGTCGTCAGGCCAAACTGCAGGTTGACAAGAATAAATTCAGTCTCAGCATCGGAAACCGTATTAAACGTGTTGTCGAAGTAAACCGGGACGGCAGGGCTTAATGCGCCGTATGCCGTGTAAAGGTCTGATTCAAATTCAGCTCGAATGCCTTGATAATTCATCGTCTAAATCCTTTAAAACCTCGGCTATAAGCGCGTTTTACTGCCTCATCAGCCTTACCGCTACCTTGATAATGGGAAAACCAGTCCAGTGGTGCGCTGCTGGAATTATTCCCTGACCCGGAAACATTCCCTCTCTCCGCACCAACGGGTCTGACCCCGTATTTACGACCGAATTTAGTCGAAGCCTTCATGGCAGGAAGTTCGCCTGGAACGTATGGCGCCAGATCAGTCGCTTGGTCGGCATAACTCGCAGAATTCCCCACCGTAAATAATCTTTTCGCTCCAGATCCACCAAACACCTTATTGAAAAGTGCTGTTGCAGACTGGATGCCACTGATTTCTGGCGCTTGCACAGGCATCGCTGGCCCAGGAGTGCCTTGACCACCAGCTTTTGTGCCGGCTGGTGTCTCGATATACCAGGAGTTTCTAAACTTTCCAGTCCATGCAGGACTTAAATCCTGCAGGTCTTTGACGATTTCTTCCGCAGCCCTCGCACGACCATTAAAAGTCAAATTAACCGCTAACCGATCAAGATCTTGAAGCAGTTCCTTTAGATCGTTTTTAGCCATTACTGTGGCCTCAAAATTAAGTTGTGCATGACTGCCTCATCGCCACGATAAGATTCCACATCAACAATTCGACCTTCACGTGTTGCCCCAGCTTCCGTGTAACGCACTCGGTCACGAACGCTTGGATAATAATTACCTAGCTCATCATTCCCAATAATGACCTTAATATCGTTCGTTTGATAGTCACCATTAAGCTCTTTTGGGTTTAACTTCAAGATCACTCCCTTCAGTGCAACACTGGTTTCTGTTCCGCTAATCGTTCCAGTTGCTGGGTCATAAACCTCAGATGCTGCAGCCTTGACATAGGTCATGTCCAAACCCCACTGCTTAAGCAGTGTTGTCGGAATCTGACCAAAAACATCATCAATAAGTGCCATCTCAACCCCTCACCATACGAATTTGATAAGAGCCAGAACCTCCAAGGCAATAAGCACCAAGATAAGACTGCAGCCAAGGGTAAATGTCGAATACGTTATTGACAGTTCCAGTAGCTTGGCTAGAAGTGTTGTACTTGACTTTGAGGTCTCCGAGTTCGACTTCTTCGTATAGCCCCGTATCGCCGGTATTCCCTGTAATCGAGTCCGTGTCATTTGCTAATGCACGCGCCAGTTCATAAGTAGCGTACTTAATGTCTGCAGGAATAGCACTGCAAGTTAACTCAACGCGATCAACGTGATAATTATTGCGAGGCCAGCTCAAAGCTTGGCTTGAATCGCAACGATCACCATAAAAATTCAATGTATCGATCCAACGTGTCGCTGAGATCAAAGCACGAATTTTTTTATCGTCTTGCTTGTTGTCCCACTGCGTTGAGCTTGGAACGGTTTCAAAATACGCATCTGCCTCTGCCAACGTCACAAAGCTGTTGGCTGTTGCGCTTTGGAGTGTGGCGTTAATCGTGGCAGCCATAAGGCAATAATAAGGTGGCCCCACCTAATGGTAGGGCCTTTGCTCTGATCAAGATCAGATGGTGCTGGTATCCAGCGGAGTGTTGACAGTCAACTGAACCATAGGGATCAGGTCGATGTCATAGGTCGCCGCCCAACGGTTGGCTGTAGCCAAATGTGTGTTGGTGGGATTGTCGCCAGCGTGATCATACTTCGTACCCATCACATGATAGGTCGAGTGATAATCCACAGAAAGCACGTCTTGCTTCGAGAGGACGTTGCGATCAGCTTCAATCCGAAGATCTTGCTGAACACCTTCAAGGATGGTGCCGGACTTAACCAGATAGCAGAAGAACTCCTTCTGGTGGCCAGACGTGCCAGGTGCAACAGTGTTAACTGCAGAGTCAACAACAACGCGCATCCCGGCAAACTCACCGACTTCGCGAGCGCCAATGCCTACGCCACCACCACCCCAGGTCACTGAGCCAGAAGCGGCAAGTGCTGAAGTAGAGAAGGTCAGCATTCCTACCTGATACAGGTAGTAAGCAACGGAAGGGTGAACAATCAGAGTGTCCAGCTCTTCACCACGCTCTCCAAGCTTGGAGCGGGCTTCTGCCACTGTTGCAGCAGTCAGGAAGTTGGCCTCAGCGCCGCCAGAAGCAGCAGCTTTGCCTTTGTCCAGTGCGTTGGCAGAAAGTGCCGTGCCAAACAATCCAGCAAGCTGTGAGAACAGACGTGCGCTGTTCAGCTTGTTGATTGCATCAGCCAGCTGATTGCGGATGTGAAGCATTGGATCTTCACCAGCAGCCAATACTGCAACGTCATCTACGGCATACGCGAAACCGCGATGGCAGATGGTTGCAATTTGAGTGCCAGTACCGATCTTTTGTGGCGTCAGATAACCACCGGAGCTGGTGCCCCATGTCGCTGTTCCGTCCAGAATTTCTTCTGTTGGAGATACAGGATTGAACTCAGGAACTTGAATCCGGGTGCCACCTTGACGTGCGTCAAGCAGTGAATTACGGACAACAGCGCCAGACTTGATAAACAAGCTGCGCTCTTTGATGGCCTCAGACACATAAGTGCTGAGATTATTCCTCTTGACGATGTCTGCAAGTAGGACACCGCCGGAATAATTCTGAAATGGAGCAGCCATTTCTTATTCAGGGATAATGTTTGCGAAAGTTCAAGTCACGGACTTGAGATGGTGTCCCACTGGGACTACTTACCTGCCTCTCTCCTGAGCACAGCTGCAAGATCGGGGTCGGAAGCATCCAAAGCCATTTGCTTTGTTAAGTTAATACTACCCTCTAGCCAAGGATTTGCGATGCCTGCGGCACCTGCAGTTCCTGTTGATGGCTTAGCTCCCATGCCAGCTTGAGTGCTTGGCTTGAAGTGATGTTCAAAGCCAGAGCCAGGATTTTTTAGCTTGGCTAAGTAAACACCTAGGTCTTGTTCAACGCCACCGTCAAGAACTTTGACGCTGCCATCTTCAGACTTCTTAAGACCGTTCTGCACT
>MDSV01020615.1_pt1 | contig 10436 bp, 7 predicted proteins | sample 810851 | NCBI WGS metagenome assembly MDSV01 (sample SAMN05326640, study PRJNA326480) | marine metagenome | isolation source: seawater | place: Atlantic Ocean: North East | collected 2012
AGGTGCTGCTTCTCTACCATTAGTTGGTCCAATGATGTTACGAGCAACTGAAATTGCATCTACACCAGTCCAAGCCATAGCAACTACAGGGCCTGAAGTAATGAATTCGATAAGTCCAGAGTAGAAAGGTCTCTCTGAGTGAACTGCATAGTGAGCTTCTGCTAATTCCATTGAAGGAGTTAGTTGACGAAGACCGACCATACGCAGTCCTTTACGCTCGAATCTATTGATTATCTCACCAACAAGTCCTCTTTGCACGCCATCAGGTTTGATCATAATGTAGGTTGTCTGCATATCTGCCATGATTCGGCCGACCCACCATCCCTATTTCAAACAAAGGGATACTAGAAAGCCAAACATAAAAAATATAAATCTATAATTTATTAAACCAAATCCTATATGGCATTAGCTAATCAGTTAACTTGAATTATACTCTCCAATGTCGATTACAATATTCATAAATTTCTGAGGGATAAAGAGATTTAGTTGCATTTCCTACTCGAACATAGAATTTTTCATTTTTCGTGAATACCGGCGTTGTAGACGGTCTGACATCCAACCTGCAGACTTGCTCTTTTCCAATAGGGCACAATTGAACTCTAACAAATTCAGCAATATTTGCTCTTCCGCACATGTCGGATAATAATTTTACTAATTTAAGCTCGTATTTATCTAAATCTGTATTATTACTCGCTGTAATATCACTATTGAGGCCGAGTATTTCCTTGTCATCATTCAGTCCAATTAGTAGAGTCCCACCATCAGAATTCAAAAATCCAGATACAGTCTTTATTGTAGCTTCATTTATTTGTTTCATATGTTCAGATGAGGTTATGTTCGGGTTTTTAGAGATCTCATAAGGGTGCCAAACAGAACTCTTAAATTCAAGATTTTGAGACTCTTCGAGGGTTACTAATTCTTCTGTTGATTTAGAGTGAACTTCTTTACAACGGTTCGAAATCAATGATTCTGATGTAAGACTTTGATCGGCTAACATCGGCCATGATTCATCAGAAATCATTTCTCTCCAACTGTTCTCTTTATCCGATGGAATAGCCTGTAAATCATTGAGGTGTAGTAGGTATGAGATGCTTGAAATACTGGAAGGAATTTTTTCCTTAAGATATGCTGGAAATACCGGAGTATCTGGCCTTATAGGGATAATAACAGTCCTACCAATTGTGTATTTACTGTGGTATTCTTCTCTATCCAAATCTCTCCAGCCTGCTAGGTTCAATTTTTCCTCTGCTACAGATTTACACCCAACCTCATCATATATTTTCATACATCGATCAATATACTCCGGAAGAGTCATTCCTTCTTGGTGACTAATTATATGTACGCCAACTAGGGTCAATCTTTTGTCAATCCGATGGTCTAGTTGCTCGATTCCATTTATTCTAACTCTAGGTGGCTCATCGTGATAGGACTTAACTTCGATTGCAAAAGTCTCATCTGTAATATCATGAAGACCTCCTGATTTGGAGCTGAGGTTACCAGACCACTTCTGCATGGATTGCGCGTGCCCAATACATTTCCCTAGATCTTCTAACACTTTCAATTCAGCAATTATTCCTCTTTGTTTTCTTGGATCTAGAGGTTCTTTCGGAGTAGCCCACAGAGATCTATATTCTTCAACTAAGTGCCTTAGTGTAGAAATAGACACACTACCATTTACCATGGAATCAATGACTTCAGCTGCAAAAGGTTCTATTGCATGCCTCCATCTTTTACCAGCAATTATGTTAACTTGTCTTGAATTAGTTCCTTTAATATTAATGTCCTTAGTTTTGATTTGAATATCGTTGGTTAATTTCCGATTAATATCTTCATCTGGATTTTTGGGTTCGAGAATGATATGGAAACGAGACTCAGAATCGATTCCAATTCTTGCCCCCTCTTTTCCAATCACAGGTAAGTGAAGTATCTGTCCTTCAGTGAGATTTGATCGATCAGAATTATCTTCAAGTCTGTCCCAAGCTGAATGTATATCTCGAATTGTATCCTTATTCATATTAATCACTCTTTATTCCTTTGGAATGTGCAAAAACTTTGAATTTTTTCTCATAATCTGTTGATGGAAATTTAATCGAAATTCCAACAATTGGAGTTTCATGATTAGGTAAATTCATTCTATTGCTATCTCTGGCAGTTGAGCCGGGAGCAATCAGATAGATGAGTAAGCAAACCCCGTTCGGATGCAGTTGTTCGGTGAGCTGAACGTCTCCTCTATCTGATATAACTTTCAGATTATTTGTTCCTCTTCGAACATCTGAAAGGATCTCGAATCCCTGTGTCCTAGCGACATATCTTGTACCAAAACTCCAATTTGGATCATTATCCGGTATTTTCCCTGGTCCCTGTTTTAAGCTAAGAATATCTCGACCAGGTTGTCCAACAAAAATATCATCTTCTGAGTGATTGTCTCTGAGATATTTCGCTATCCCAATTGGATCAAAAACTGCATGGGGAGGCCCATCAATATTCATTGCCTCAATGAAATCAGCTACATCCATAGCGCTAACTCCTCTCCATCCACGCATTCTAGAGCCATACATTGAACCTCCATCCAGAGATTCCAAGAATCTAGTAGTAGTCGATAAATTACTCAATAGTCTAGTTTCATCTTCTACTGGTAAGCGAATTGTCTGAACCTGAATCCCTTGGTAATCGGCAATACTTTTGATGGCATTCTTCATCTTTGATGAAGAAGCGATTTTCATTTCTGAGTGGAGAGGGACTCGGACAGATAGTTCCTCAGGTGTCAATCCTCTTAGTGCATACCTAGCGATGTCCGAGCGTACGTGTCTTTCAACGTCAACTAACCAATGGAACCAAGATAGTAACTTAGCTGAAGTATGAACCTTGACCAAGTCCTCATAACCCAGACGATATCCAAACCATCTTCCCATTTGCATTAGAGAATCATACATTTTTGTATGACGTAGGAAGTAGGAAGTTGTGAGCCCTTCAAGTGTTAATCCTCGAGATAATTTATTCCCTCCGATTGCGATAACATTCAGACCGTTTGGATGATTATCATAATCTAATTTTTCTTCTGAATTGAGGGAATTAATCATGCGTATTTCAACTGAACTCAACCAACCATTTTCATCTTCTGGTATAGATAGTTCTTCGAGAATTTGAGACCAAGATTCGTGTGATGAGTTGTAATCCTGCTCCCATTTTCGTTTCAATTTTGTTCGTAACTCATCCCTCGCAGAATCAAGTCTTAGGCGTGAATCTGCCGCCACTTTCCAATCATCAAACAATCTCTTTACTGCTTCTTTTGTTTTTGATTGGTCATCATTTCTCCACTGAATATGAATTAGCATGGTGTGGTGTGGATTCATCTTGATACCATTTTTCTTTCGTATCTGTTTCACTAGCCCTGTTAAAATGAAATCTAACATAGCATTTTTCAGTGATTCTGGAACACTGGCTTCCCTTGTTGAGTCAGGATTAATATCCATTTGAAATGCCAACTCGACTTCTTCTTCTGCTACTGATACTGTGTGAGTTGACCCTTGTTCGGGGTCATCTATACCACCAAAGAATCTCTCCGCACCAAAGTAATCTTTAGGTTCAGGGAGTGAAATAATGAAATCTCGTGGGTACAAGGATTGTCCGTATACGGGATCATCAATATCCTTGTTTATCAAGACATTAGCAAATGGAGTAGCGGTGTATCCTATATAAGTTGAATTTTCAAAACAATTAATGATTTGACGAATCCTTCTATTAGTTCTCGTCGGATCTGTATTTCTGTCATTCTCATCTTCGTCATCGCTACCATCGGAGAAATCAGCATCTGCAAATTCATCACCCTCTCCGCCGGTATTAATTGTGGCATGATCGGCCTCATCATCAATAATTAGGAGTTTTTGACTAGTCAAAGCATTAGAACCAACTCTCTTCAACCCATCTAACAAATGTTCCAAAATCAATACATTTTTCTTCATCACAGCAAGTATAGGTTTACCACTCTGTTTTTGCTTTTTGACTAAACTTGGAAGCCTCTCGGCAGTATATCCTTTGAAATCACTCTCCATACTGGTGACCTGGATAAAACCGGTCATTTCAGTTGTATCTATGCACTCTAATTCTGTATTTTCTAAGGCTTGATTAGGATCTCCCATTAAGTCCCTCATTAGTCTAATTTGAGTTTGCTCTCGTAAGTCGTTGAGAAGTCCTGAGAGCACTATAATTATCGTATAACCCATGTCAACGGCTCTGGAAATTAATGCAGTATAATTCGCGGTCTTTCCACTTTGTACATAGCCAACTACTAACCCATATTTTTTTTTCGATTGTGCCGCATTAATCGCTTTGCAAATTTCACTAGTAGAATCTGAAATTGATGCAACTGCATTTTGGGGCAGGGAATAGGGCCCCGTAGAAATCCATTGTTTATGGATTTTCCAATTTTTACTTTTTTCATCAGGAGAATGCTCTTCTAGAAGTTCAGTTTTGGTAACGACTTGTATCTCAGAAGTGGGGAATGCTATAGACGGTATAACCCAAGCTCTAATCTCTTCCTTTTGTTCATCAGAATAATTTTCTAGAAATTCTTCAAGGGTCTTGTTGGCATAAGCATCAAAAGCCTCTCTCCTAACTCTTCTTTCGATATAACTCAAATTTTCCACCTTCGAATTTGCTCTAATAATTCTGAGGCTTTGTCAGCTTTGTTATCAATAATTACCGTTGTGAATTTCCCATCATCTTCGTATGATTTCACAACTCCGGGATTAGGCTTCACTGCTTTTTTTTTCTTTGGTTTAGAATCAGGATTAAATTCAGTTTTCATATCTTCTTTCTTCTTTTTTACAGTTTTCTTCTGAGTGGATGTTTTCCCCCCCTCTGTTCGATATCTATGATCTGATGCCTCAAAGAAGGATATTTGTTTACCGCGATTTATTTGACCCCATTGCCGAGGCTCTGCTAAGAAAGATCTCACTCTTCTGAGAAATTCGACAGGCATTTGAATCTCAATTTTTGTTGGGCTTAAGCCGAATATTGATTCACTTCCGGCTGGTATTTCTATTGCAACTTTAGAGAGCTTATTATGTTCATCCATTGTCCCCAACATTTGACTCCAATCACCATACTGAATTAGCCTGTCATTTCTATAGATATAGAATCCTTGCATGTGATTTGCTTTCCAATAACCTGCATTCACCTTTCTACATCTGCTTCCATCACTAAATTTTTTGGTATGTGGTATAATATATCCTTTTACTCGCGCAGTAACTGCCCCTTCCGCACTTTCAAATGAAATAGGCTTAAGTGGATTTGTCACAGTACCATGTCTTGAATCATCTTCCCATTCCATGAAGGGATTTATGGGCTTAACTAGACGGCCATTGAATGACAATTCTACATGACCTAGATGTTTAGAATTCAGCACTCTCTCGAATGTTAAACCCAAGTGCACCTCAATACGTTTAATTTCTTTATTTAGGGATACTGTACTATTGGAGTCCATAGATAGAATTCTTCCCTGAGCGGATTTCATATCTTCTAATAGGACCATTGTCGACCAATCCCCTGCAATCATCTCATTGTAAGATTCGTTCGCCACCTCAGAATTAGTTGAAGTCATCAATATCTCGTTACGTTCGGTATCGATAATGTGCCTAGCTGAAATTCTCCTGAGTCCATATTTTCCATTATTTACTGATGCAACAGTAACCTCGTTTGCTTGTGATAAAGAGGATAATTTCATTCCAACTCCATAAACTCCCAGATCTTCATTATTCCTTTCTCTCTGCAATCCTAAAGTCATTGCCTCTCTCCATTTTTCTTCTGGTATTCCTTTTCCATTATCGAAGATTCGCAAGTACATTTCATCATTAGAATTTGTCTCTAGCGAAACATCTATTTTTGTAGCTTGAGCATCATATGAATTATCTACAAGATCGGCTATACATTGTCCTAATTTGTATGGCTGAGCTTGGTGTACGCGTAACATACCTATGGGATCAGAAAACCATTCTTCTGACTCGGGATAAGAGGGGCACATAATGCCTTCAGATCGTTAACCATATAAAAGAATAATTACACTGATCATTTATGGAAGGTGTTCCCGAGGGTCTGAAAGATTTATTTTTTGATTTAGGAAAAAAGAAAGGCTTCTCAGAAGAGTTCCTAACAGAAGTTTTGACCTATTTCGTAAAAAATCAATACCTTAAGCAAGGAGACAGGGATCATATTCGAAATAGTTTGAGAAGGATAATTGAAAAGGGTGAATAATCAATGGATTTGAAATACTTAGCAATATCAAACATTGGTCCGTTTAAAGGCCTTCATCAATTTCACTTCAATACTACATCTGGAAAGAATGGGTTTGCGATTTTCTCAAAAAATGGGCGGGGAAAAACATCTTTGTTTAATGCGATGCAGTGGGCTCTGTTCGGAGAGGTGTTCGAGAGAGGGAGTGTCAGAAGCGGCAGATGGTCGGACGGTCGAAAAAGAACAATTGTGGGGGACTATTCGAAAAACCCTGGCCCTATGATGAATCAAGATGCTTACAGGGAAATGAGAATCCCTGAAATGAATGTGATAATTATTGCAACACAAAACGGCAAAGATATTCAAATAAATCGAGTTGCGAGATCAAGAGTTGGAAGTATGCCTAGAGTAGATGATGACTTGAATCAAAATTTAACAGTTACAATTGGCGAAGAGGTGGCACAAGATGCAAAGGGTCAAGAATTGGTAGAGAATCTTTTCCCTAATGAGTTAAGGCGATTTTTCTTTATTGATGGGGAAAGTCTAGAGGAATATGTAGACCTTGTGAAAGCAGGACAGGTAGGTGGGATAAAGGATGATGTAGAATCTGTCCTAAGGTTGCCAGCATTGACTCGTGGAATCTCAGATTTAGAAAATATTAGATCGAGTATAGAAAAAGAAATTGCATCCGAAAGTAGAGAAAAAAGGATAATGGAGAAGAGTGCGAGTGAGGCCCAATCACTCCAGATCGAAATAAATGAGTTGAAATCAAACCTTGAAACAAAGGAGAAAAATTTTGAGAAAACAAAGTCAAGATTTAACTACCTTGAGGCTGAATTGAAAGGTTTTAGTGAAGCATTAAGTCATATCAAAGAGTTGGAGAGGTTAAGAGCTCAAAAAGAAGCGTTATCTACTGCCTTGAAGCGTTCTTCAGAGGCAAGATATAATCTGTCATCTAATGCGTGGAAGGTTTTGATTTGGAAACGTGCGGGTGCCCTACATGGCGAAGTAAGTGAGCAGCAAAGTACCATGCAATCTAGTAATTATCAAATTGATTTAATTACTAGAAAAATTGAGAAATTAAAAGATGAGATAGGACAATCCACTGGGTTTTGTTCTCATTGTGAACAACCAATTGTGGACGCTGAAGATCACAAATCGAAGTTGAAAAGAGATCTCTTAGATTTGGAAAATCAACGATCTGCTATTTCTTCAGATTCTGGAATTTCAATGAATGAAGTTATTACAAGAATGGGAGATTTGGGAAAACTAAATCCCCCTACAGGATCGAAGAAAACTATAATCCAGAGCAATGAAAATTGGTTGGAGGATAGAAGTAAATTACTCAATATAATCGAGATTCTTGAAAAAGAGGAAAGTAGAGGTTTGGAAGGAGTTGATAGCTCGGAATTGGCGGCGAAACTTGAACACAAAGGCCAAATGAGGACTACACTGAAACGAATGGAACCAGTTATTGATGAGTTCAAGCAAAATATTAAGCGAAAAGAAACTGAGTTAAAACGTCTAGGCGGGGGAAAAATTTCAATATTGGATCATAAGAAAAATAATGCAAACACTACAATTGGAGAATTACTTAATGTGATGAAAGACACATTAGCAAAGTATAGAGATTCAGCGAGAAAGGATGTTGAGAGGGTTGCAAGTGAATCATTTAGAAATGTCATTAATGCTCCTGAAGCCCTTACTGGGATCAAAATCGATCAAAATTTCAATGGTAGTATAATAGGGGCGGATGGTAGGAAGGTTACTATGCCATCCAGTGGTCAAGAAATGACAATGACTCTCTGTATCATGGACGCACTTAGGCGTGTTTCTAATGTATCGGCACCTATCTTTTTTGATACCCCGGGGCGCTCTCTTGATGATGATCATAAGAAAGCGCAACTGGAATATTTTTGGAGTATGAGAAACCATCAATTCATTATTTTCCCTCATTCAGGTGAGTATAAAATCGATGAAACTATCAATGAATTTGGAGGATTGATTGGTAGTGCATGGGAACTAACATGGCCCGCTGATCGTGAAGTTTGTGAAAATTGTGGAGAAGACTCTCCATTAAAAGAAGGGTCTGTCATGAGATGCCTGAAATGTGAAGAGAAGTGGGATATCAGTATAAGAGAAACAACAGTGAAAGTTTTGGAGGTAGAAAGTTGAGCGAGTTAATAATAGGGAGTGTATCAGTTCCTCAGGGTTCTCATAAGTTGCTAACTAATCTGGTTTATGATAAAAATAAATCAGAAGAAGATCGACCTTTTTCTGCTATTGTAGAGGCTTTTAGATTCGCATTTGCTTTGGGTTATGCTAGTAATCAGCGTGGAAAAAGAGAGGGGAAAGCGGAAACTGTTGCGCCCAGGCAATTTGTAGTTAGTGACTATGAGGTACTATTCAGAGAAATTTGTATAGAAGAAGGCATCTCTCTGGGGGCTCTTTGTAGTGACTTCGCCCAAGGAGGGTGTGAGATAATTAAGGCACATTTAGAAAGTGGGGGGACAGTTATAGAGTTGTTAGAATGATTTTTATTTATACTAATGTTGATTGTTGCATTAAATCATTGGAGAAAAAAGTCAACATTAGTGTAAATAAATAAATTTCCAACCAGGAAACTGATTAACTAGTTTCTCTCCGACGTACTATGGAAACCGCTAAAGTTGGTCCAAAGGCGATTGATTTATTCGCTGGTCCTGGAGGTTTGAGTCTTGGATTGAAGAATGCTGGATTCAATCTAATTGCAGCAGTTGAACTAGATTCTGATGCTGGAAAGACTTACAGAAATAATATAGGTAATCACACTGAAATCAAGGATATTACCAAATTTAAACCTAAAATATTACGTGAGAAACTAATTCAATTAGGCAAGTTGAGTATTGATGAACGAATTTCTTTGATAGCTGGAGGCCCCCCTTGCCCTGGTTTTTCTCTCATTGGTAGATCCAAGATTTCTGATCTGATTAAAAATAAGAAAGGACGATATAAGGAACAAAAAGAATGGCGGCATCGTTTTATCGATGATCCTAGAAATAAATTATTTCTTGAGTTTGTTAAGTATGTGAAAGAATTTACTCCTGACTATTTCCTAATGGAAAATGTTTCTGGCATGTCGTCATATCAGATTGAAGAAGATCCAATTATAGATGTTATCAAAAAGAAATTCCATGGGTATAATGTAGAAGAAAAAATTCTTAATGCTGCTGATTATGGTGTCCCTCAGAATCGTAATAGAATCATTTTCTTAGGATCAAGAAAAGATCTTAAAAAATGTAATTTTCCATTTCCTAATTACAAGAATAATCATCTTAATTCGTTAGATGCCATACAAGATCTGATACATACTATTCCTAATGATGATGGTATTGTTAACGTTAAGCATATCAGTTCTAATTCTAGGGGCGGTTTATTTAGAAGAAGAATGAGGGATTGGGAATGTTCTCGTGAAGATTCAAAAATAATTAACGGCCGTTCCTCTGCAAAAACAAGTCACTGGACCCGAACAGTCAATGATCGAGATAAAGTATTATTCAAATTTATAAAGAGTGGTTCCCCATCAATTTCCAGAGGTAAAATTTCTTTTTCTAGTTCTCAGCCTAGGCGAATTTATGGAGATATCTTTCCTAAGATGTGGAATTCAGATTTAGTTCCAAAATTCAAAGAGAATGAATTAAGAGCTTGGAAAAGAAATGGAAGATATCATGTTGCTAATAAACAAGGCAAAAGATGGTTAATGTATCCTTCTGGAAAATTTAAAGATAAAATGCGTAGAATAAGATGGGACCGCCCGTCTCCAACAGTAGTCGCACATTTAGCAAAAGATGGATATATGTTTATTCATCCATTTTTTGATAGAACAATTACTGTCAGGGAAGCCGCCAGATTCCAATCCTTTCCAGATTCATTTGAGTTTACAGGTTCAATGACTAGTCAATTCAGACAGGTAGGGAATGCAGTCCCTCCTCTTCTTGCAGAGGCTTTGGGTAAAGAAATAATTAAGTTATTAGAGAAAAATAACGATTCATAAATAGCTAAATAATTTTCACTTCCATTCAGACTTGAACTCTTCTTTAAAATAGTAATATTCTTCGAAAGGGTATTGTTCTCTATACAGCTTATACTCTTCTTCTTCTCTCATTTTCTCTTGTCCCTCATAGACATACATTTCCAATGCCCTTTTCAAGAGAGACATAATTTTG
>MDSV01111512.1_pt1 | contig 10436 bp, 13 predicted proteins | sample 810851 | NCBI WGS metagenome assembly MDSV01 (sample SAMN05326640, study PRJNA326480) | marine metagenome | isolation source: seawater | place: Atlantic Ocean: North East | collected 2012
ATAGAAATTATATCAGGAGCAGAAAGTTTATAAATTATGAGCAAAACTGGAAAGATAACACAAGTAATAGGAGCAGTAGTAGATGTAAATTTTGAAGGAGAGCTACCAGAAATTTATACGGCCCTAGAAGCAAAGAATGGTGATAACAAGCTTATCCTGGAAGTTGCACAGCATTTAGGAGAAAGCGGTGTAAGAACCATTGCTATGGATTCCACCGAAGGACTTAAAAGAGGTGACAAAATTTTAAATACTGAAAAACCAATTAGTGTTCCCGTAGGGCCAGAAACTCTAGGAAGAATTATAAATGTTATTGGAGATCCTATAGATGAGAAAGGAGAAGTTAAAACTAAAGAGAAATGGCCGATTCATAGAGCGGCACCAAAGTTTACCGACCAATCTACAGAAACAGAAATTTTAGTAACAGGTATTAAGGTAATTGATCTATTAGCTCCATATTCTAAAGGTGGAAAAATTGGATTATTTGGAGGAGCAGGCGTTGGAAAGACTGTTTGTATTATGGAATTGATAAACAATATCGCAAAAGCTCACGGAGGCTTCTCAGTATTTGCTGGCGTGGGAGAGCGTACTAGGGAAGGAAATGATTTATATCATGAGATGATAGAATCTGGAGTAATTAAAAAAGAAGGCAAAGGATCCAAGGCTGCATTAGTATATGGACAAATGAATGAACCACCAGGAGCAAGAGCAAGGGTTGCTCTAACAGGATTAACTGTAGCTGAATATTTTAGGGATAAAGAGGGACAAGATGTACTATTTTTTATCGACAATATATTTAGATTTACTCAAGCCGGTTCAGAGGTTTCCGCATTACTTGGAAGAATTCCATCAGCAGTAGGTTATCAGCCTACACTTGCAACTGACATGGGAAATTTGCAAGAAAGAATTACCTCAACAGGCAAAGGATCAATTACTTCCGTTCAAGCAATTTATGTTCCTGCTGATGACTTAACAGATCCTGCTCCAGCAACTTCTTTTTCTCATTTAGACGCTACTACAGTTCTTTCTAGACAAATTGCTGAGCTTGGTATTTATCCAGCAGTAGATCCATTGGATTCTACGTCCAGAATTCTAGATCCAAGAGTTGTTGGAGACGAGCATTATAGAGTAGCGCGAGAGGTTCAGAGAATTTTACAAGCTTACAAATCTCTACAAGATATCATTGCCATTTTAGGAATGGACGAGCTATCAGAAGAAGATAAACTTACTGTAGCAAGAGCAAGAAGAATACAAAGATTTTTATCACAACCATTCTTTGTTGCAGAAGTGTTTACTGGTTCACCTGGAAAGCTAGTTGAGCTGGAATCTACAATCAAAGGATTTGATGCAATTTGTAAAGGAGAATATGACCATCTTCCAGAGGCGGCTTTTTATATGGTTGGATCAATAGAGGAAGCAATTGAAAAAGCTGACAAGATAGCAAAAGATACAAAAGCAGCTTAATATTACAATGTCTGAAAATTTTAATTTAGAGATAATTAGCCCAGATCAAACAATAATTAAGACGGAGGCAACACAAGTAACCCTGCCTTCTTTTGAAGGTTTAATGGGTATATTGAAAGACCATATACCATTGGTTACTTTTCTAAGACCTGGTTTAATAGAAGCACAAACTGACAAAGGGGGAGATAAGTTTTTTGTTGAAGATGGTATAGTAGAGTTCAGTAACAATCATTTATTAATACTTTCCTCAACCGCAATAAATATAAAAAATTTATCACAAAACCAAATAGACAAAATGGTACAAGATTCAGTAAAAATCATTAATAACGAGGACATCAAAGACAAAGAAAAATATATCCTATCTCATAAACTGGATGCCTTAAAAGAAATTAGGCAATAAACTTATCTAGTTCTATAACCAATTTTTTGTATACATCTTTTTTAAAATCTACAATTACATGAGGCAAATTATCTATATCAAGCCATTTCCAGTCAATAAACTCTGGTTTCTTAGTTTCTAAATTTATTTCATTATCTGGACCTAAAAATCTGACAATAAACCACTTTTGTTTTTGTCCCCTGTATCTTCCCTTCCAAATAATTCCAATAAGATCTCTTGGTAATTCATATTCTAACCAATAATCTAATTCCTTTAAGATTTTTATGTTTTTTATACTGGTCTCTTCTATCAACTCTCTTTTCATAGCCTCTGAGAAAGTTTCACCAGGATCAACGCCGCCTTGTGGCATCTGCCACTTATCTATGGGATTGTCTTTTCTTTTTCCTACAAAAACTTTATTTTTTGAATTAAGAACAACAACACCTACTCCAATTCTTAATGGTAGATTTTTCTGTTCCATATAACTAAGATTTAAATAAATTTATCGCGTAGTTTAGCTGGTTATCCGTTTCAGTATTAATTTCAAAATTATCACCAGTTTCTTTAACTAAAATATCTGGAGTAACACCAACTTCAGAAATAGACTTACCAGAAGGTAAATAATATTTTGAGATTGTTAACCTCATTCCACCACCATTTTTGAGAGGAATAATTGATTGCACAGATCCTTTGCCATAAGTGCTTTCGCCTAGAATAATAGCCCGCTTGTGGTCTTTTAATGCTCCAGCAAGAATTTCTGATGCAGATGCAGAACCATTATTTATAATTACAATAATAGGCTTACCATTAATTCCATCACCTTTTTTTGCAAAAAATTTCCTAGTTTCAATTAATCTTCTTCCTTTGGTTGATACAATTTCACCACTATCCAGAAAAAAATCAGTTATACTAATTGCCTGAGTAAGCAAACCACCAGGATTGTTTCTTACATCTACAATATAACCAATGGGTTTTTCACTTTTTTCAAAACTATTAATTTCCTCAAACAACTGCTCATCACTATTTTCATTAAATGATTTTATTTTTAAATAAGCTATCTTATCTTGGCCTTTAATAATTTTTGAATCAACAGATTTGATTTCTATAATTTTTCTCCTGATATTGAACTCAAGAGATTTTTTCTCGCCTTTACGCCTAACAGTCAAAATAATATTAGTGTCCACAGGTCCTCGCATTAATTTAACAGCCTCCATTAAAGATTTTCCTTGAACCTGTTCATTGTCTATTTTAACAATATAGTCTCCCGCTTTTATACCGGCTTTTGACGCCGGGGTTCCATCAATTGGTGCTATTACTTTTATAACTCCTGCTTCCATGCCTACCTCAATACCCAGACCTCCAAATTCACCTTTAGTATCTGTTTGCATGTCTTCAAACAAACTTGGAGTCATATAAGCCGAATAAGGATCAAGTGACTGAAGAACTCCATTAATTGCAGAATCCATTATTTCAGCTTGATCAACTTCATCTACATATTCTTTTTGAATTTTTTCAATAACTTCACTGAATAAATCTATTTTTTTATAAAATTCATCTGAGTTAGCAGAATATAAACTATTCAAATTTAGCAAAGAAAAAAACAAGAGAAAGGAAAAGATTTTTTTCATATTATAGCTTCTTCTTTTGGAAGTGACTCAGACCACATTTTTTCCAAGTCATAAAATTTTCTTTTGTTTGGGTGAAAAAGATGAACAATAATGTCTATTGCATCAACCAATTTCCAATCATTGCTTTCCCTGCCTTCAATGCGGCAATGTTTAATTCCATTTTTTTTAAGTTCAGCAACTAGAATCTCAGAAAGCGATTGTAAATGTCTTGATGAAGTACCAGATGCAATTATCATATAATCAGCTATGTATGATTTTTTTTTTAGATCTATTGAGATTATATTATTTGCTTTGTTATTGTTTAGTATTTTTTCGATTATTTTTTTTATTTCTGACACTTCCATTAAATATGTTTTTTTTGATAAAGTTTTCTCAGCCTAGTTGAAGATATATCTATTTTTTGGTTCTTAATAAATATGATATTTTTGTCTTTAACGTGTCTAATTATGTTAGATTTTCTTGCTTTTTTGTCAAAACCCTTTCTTGAAAAGACCACTAAATCACACATTTGTAATATTCTTTTCCAGGCAAACCACTTATGAAATTGTATAAGATTATCAGACCCGATAATAAAGTATATTTTTTTATTCCTATTTTTCTTTTTAAAATATTTAATAATTTTAAAAGTTCTTGATGATCTAATTTTATCATCTAAATACCTTACTTGAATTTTTTTATTTTTTTTTACTACATCTGAACATTTTTTAATTCTCTCATTCAATGAAAAAAGTGCTTTTTTTTTAAAAGGATTTTTTTTAGCTACGATCCAATAAATTTTTTTTAACTTTAATCTTTTTAGACTTATCTTTGATATTTTTAAATGACCTGTATGGGGTGGATCAAAAGTTCCACCCAAAATCCCAATTCTTTTTAATTTTTTTTTTGAGCCATTCATTTATTATGATCTAATTGCTCCTTTGCCTTTTACAATATACTTGTAAGAAGTTAATTGATTTATCCCAACGGGGCCTCGTGGAGGCATTTTATTTGTTGATATTCCAATTTCTCCACCAAATCCAAATTCACCACCATCGGCAAATTGAGTAGAAGCATTGTGCATTGCTATAGAGCTATTAACACCTGCTAGGAAATATTTTGCTGTTCCAAGATTATTTGTAATTATACTATCAGTGTGCATAGTTCCATATTTTAGAATATGATTAACAGCCTCCTTAACATTTTTGACAGATTTGATGGAGATTATTTTATCCAGGTATTCAGTTTTCCAATCTTGATTAGTTACTTTTTTTAGCTTGTTGTTAAAATGTTTATTAATCCTATTATCAACTCTCACTTCGCATCCTTCATCAATAAGAGCATTAATAATTTTAGTAGCATGGGACGATATAATTTTTTCGTTTACCAGAAGAGTTTCCAAAGCACCACAGATACTTGTCCTTCTCATTTTAGCGTTTAAAACAATTTTTTCTGCCATTTCGACACTGGCATCCTTATCTACATATATATGACACAATCCTTCTAGATGTCCTATAATATTAACTTTTGATAATTTTTTAACTTTTTTTACTAAACTTTTTCCACCTCTTGGAACAATCACATCAACATAACTTTCCATTCCTGAAAGGATATAATCAACTACTTTATGGTTTTGATTCTCGATAAACTGAACACAGTTTTCATCTATTTTATTTTTTCTTAAAGCGTTTCTAAATAAATCAGATAGAATTTTATTAGTATGGTATGCGTCTGATCCGCCCCTTAAAATTACACAGTTACCTGATTTTAAACACAAAGACGCTACATCTGAGGTGACGTTAGGTCTACTTTCATAGATTACCGCAATAACTCCTATAGGTATTGAGACCTTTTCAATCCATAATTTATTCGACCTTTTCCATTTTGATAAAACTTGCCCAATTGGATTTTTAAAATCTTTTATTCCTTTGATGCCAGATCGTATCCCAATAATTTTACTTTCATTCAATACCAGTCTATCTATCAAATTTTTCCTTTTGGCTTTCTTTATATCTTTTAAATTTTCTTTAATAATTTTTGACTCATTTAACCGTAGAAGATTACTATAATCTTTTAAGGTTTTTTGAATTCTTTTATGCTCAACTTTTTTTAAATTTTCAAAGGCCTTTTTGGCTTTTATTCCTATATTCTCTAAATATCTCATCTTATAACTTTACCATGTCATCTCTATGAATAATTTCTGATTTACTAGCATATCCTAAAACTTTCTCTATTTGGTCAGTCTTTAGTCCTTTAATCTTTTCAATTTCACTTGATGAAAAAGAAGTCAAACCTCTAGCACAATCTTTACCGTTATTATCTGCTATCAAGATGTTGTCACCCTTTACAAATTTTCCTTCAACTTTAGTAATTCCTGCCGGCAGAAGACTCTTGCCGTTTTTTAGAGCCTTAACAGCACCATCATCAATAAAGATTTTTCCATTACTTCCTATAGAACTCACAATCCATTTTTCTCTAGCATGGAGCGTTGATACTTTTGGAATAAACCATGTGCATTTATTATTTTTTAAAATTTCATTTATAGGTCTAAGCGTATTCCCATTTGCGATTGCCATATAGCATCCGGAATTTATACAAATTTTAGCTGCTTGTAATTTAGTTATCATTCCACCAGAGCCGTAGTTATTTTTTTTATTTTCAACAAATGAATATATTTTTTCATCAATATCATTTACCTCTTTAATTATTTTTTTTCTTTCAGCAGGATTATAAAGACCATCTACATCAGATAAGTTTATCAGTACATCTGCGCTAATTATTTGAGCTACTCTTGCCGCTAAACGATCATTGTCCCCATATTTTATTTCAGAAGTTGCTGTAGTATCATTCTCATTAACTATTGGAACTGCTTTAAGTTTAAACAAATTTTCGAATGTTCTTTTTGCGTTGATTGCTCTTCTTCTTTGTTCAGTATCATCCAAAGAAATTAAAATTTGGCCAATTTTAATTTTGTTCTTTTCAAAAATTTTTCTGTACACATTTGTTAAGTGTATTTGGCCAATTGAAGCAACAGCTTGGCTCATCTCTAGTTTAATTTTTTTTTTTCCAAGTCTAAGATAATTTTGACCCAAAGCTATAGCCCCTGAGGAAACTATGACTATATTTTTATTTTTTTTTACCAAAGCTTTCAAATCCTTTGCTAAGCTATTTAACCATTTTTCTTTAAGTTTTCCTTTTCTATCAACGATATTTGAAGAACCTATTTTGATAACGATTGTGCTAGCTTTATTTATATGCATTTTTTATAAATTGTTTTTTTAATTTTTTCAAAATTATGATTAGAAACTAATGATGTAATTTCATAGTTTTTTTGTATTTTATTTTTAAATTCCCTTAATTTTTCATTTACAGAATTCATATTAATCAAATCTAACTTATTAAAAATAATTATTTCCTTCTTTTTTAAAATATTTTTATCATATTTAGATAACTCATTTCTTATTTTTAAATAATTACCTAAAATATCTTTCTCAGATATATCAATCAAATGGATCAAGGTCTTACATCTTTCTATATGTCTTAAAAATTTATCTCCTAAACCGACTCCTTTGTGTGAGCCTTCTATTAGTCCAGGAATATCAGCTAAAATTATTTCTTTGTGATTTATATTCAGCACACCTAAATTAGGATTTATCGTTGTAAACGGATAATTTGCAATCTTTGGTCTTGCTCTAGTACATTTGGAAAGAAAACTAGATTTTCCTGCATTCGGCAATCCAATAATCCCAACATCAGCTATAACTTTCAATTGTAACCATATCCAAAACTCCTCTCCTTTTTTTCCATCAGTTTTTTTTCTTGGCGCTCGATTTACCGAACTTTTAAATTTTGTATTTCCCAGCCCACCTTTTCCTCCAGTAGCTACTACAAATTTTTCTTTATTTTCAGTTAAATCGTAAATTAAGGTGTTGTTGTCTTCTTCGTATAATTGTGTGCCTACAGGAACTTTTAGAATTAAATCTTTTCCGCTTCTTCCGGTTTTATTTTTTTTACTACCTGACTTTCCAGACTCTGCTTTGAAATGCTGTCTATACCTAAAATCAATTAGGGTATTTAGGTTTCTTTCTGCTTCCACAATAACAGATCCGCCGTTACCACCATCACCACCATCTGGACCTCCAAATTCGATATACTTTTCTCGTCTAAAACTAGCAGAACCCGATCCGCCGTTTCCAGCTTTAATATATATTTTTGCTTGATCGAGAAATTTCATTTTGGATTTTTAAATAACTAAAGTTATTTTTAAGATTAATTGGGGATAACAGAAACAAAAGTTCTATCTAATTTTGATTTTTTGAATTTTACCTTACCTTTTACTAGAGAAAAAATTGAGTGATCTTTTCCCATCCCTACATTCTGACCAGGATGTATCTTTGTTCCTCTTTGTCTAACAATTATATTTCCTGGTAAAACAAATTCATCTCCATATCTTTTTACTCCAAGACGTCTACCTTTACTATCCCTTCCATTACGCGATGATCCACCAGCTTTTTTTGTTGCCATTTTTTACCTATTTATTTTTTTTGACTTTATCAGCTTGAGTTTTTGTTTTTACTTCTTTAGTTTTTTCAATTTTTTTTGATGTTTTAACTTGTTTTTCACTTAACTTTATTTTTGCCTCTGCAATTATTTTTCCATCTTTAGAGAGTATTTTTGTGATCTGCACTTTTGAATGTCTTTGCCTATGACCATTTTTTTTTCTTGAATTTTTTCTTCTTCTTTTATGGAAGACTAAAATTGTTCTGTCTTTTACGTTATCTAATAGTTTTGCTTCAACAATTGCACCACTGATATTAGGGTTGCCAATTTCTGTATTTTTATCATCATTTAAAAGCAATACATTTTTAAACTGAATAGTTTTACCTTTTTCAGCCTGTAATTTTTCCACCTCTATTATTTTACTAGCAGAGACCTTGTATTGTTTCCCGCCTGTTTGAATGATTGCAAATGACATAATATATGTTCCTTTAAATTTAAGGCAATATAACTTGAAAGATTTTCAAGTCAAGATTAATGGAGTTAAAATTTATCTTTTAAATCACGTAATTTTTTAAATATTGCTTCATCTGAAGCCTCGCCCATTCCAAGAGCTTTTTTTACCGATAGTTCGTTGCACCGTAGAAAGATATTTGTTTTTAGTTCTTCTTCTAAGCTTGTTGGAATGGTAGGTTTTTTTTTGTCTAATTGAGAATTAATCCAACTTAGTTTTCTTAATAATGATTTATTGACACTTTCATATTTTATACAGAACTCTAGATTCTTCTTTGTGTATTCATGTCCACAATATATCCTAGTAGTTACTGGAAGAGTTTTTATTTTGTTTAAAGATGTAAACATTTGTTTATGTGTTCCTTCAAATATTCTTCCACATCCTAGAGAAAATAAAGTATCACCGGTAAATATAATGCCTTCAGTTTTTGAATAAAATGCAATGTGTCCTTTAGTGTGACCTGGAATAAAAATAATTTTAAAATCTATTTTTCCAAACTTAAATAGATCATCCTCTTTTAACTTAATATCAATTCCAGGAATTCTAGATTCATCTATTTTTGAGGCAATGACTGTAGAATTATATTTTTTTTTAAGCTTTTGGTTTCCTCCAACGTGATCAGAATGATGATGTGTATTTAGTATAAAATCTAATTTTTTATAGCTTTTATTTATAGCTGTATCGACTGGCTCGAATTCAGAAGGATCCACAACACCTACTAAATTTGTTTCAGTATCTTTAATTATATAACTATAATTATCTGAGAGACATTTAATAATTGAAACTTCAAGCATTTTAACTTAACAAAAATATTCCAAGCTTAGAAAATAGATTTTTTATTTCAAGATTATCTTTTCTAATTTCAGAAGTTTTTTCTTCATTGACTCCTATTACTCTATTAATTTTGATTTTTTTTTCTAAACAAAAGTGAAACAAGTCTTTGATTGTGCACATATGAAGATTAGGAGTATTATACCATGTATTTGGCAAAGTTTTTGTGACCGGCATTTTCCCAAAAAATAACAAACTCGTTCTAACTTTCCAATATCCAAAATTAGGTATTGATATGATCACTGATTTTCCAATCCTTAATAGCTCTTTTAGAACTCTTTCTGGATTATAAAACGCCTGAAGTGTTTGACTTAAAACAACAAAATCAAAAGATTGACTTGGAAATTGATGAAGCTCTGTTTCTGCATCACCTTCTATAACTGAAAGACCTTTATAGATGCACTTTTTAACATTTTCTTCTACTAGCTCCAGACCACGAGCTTCTATGTTTTTTTCTTTAATTAGAAGATTCATAAGAGATCCATCTCCACAACCAACGTCTAGTACTCTTATATTTTTGGGCAGCAAATCTGCAATTACTTTAAATTCTTTTTTCATTTTTAAATTTCATATGCATTGAATCTATAAATCCTTTTAAAGTTTTTAAAAATTCTGGTTCATTTACTAAAAAAGAATCGTGACCTTTGTCAGTTTTAATTTCAGCGAAAGATACGTCAGCTCCAGAGGCATTAAGAGCGATAACTGTATCTTTGTTTTCTCTTGTTGTGTAAAGCCAATCTGAGGAAAAGGAAATAACTAAAAATTTAGTTTTTTGATTTTTAAACGCCTCAACAAGCCCTCCTTTAAATTGTTTAGATAGATCAAAATAATCCATAGCTCTAGTAATGTACAAAATTGAATTTGCATCAAATCTTTCTACAAACGTATAGCCTTGATGTCTTAAATAACTTTCTACCTGAAAATCAGCATCAAAACTGAATTCATAATCACCTTTTTCTTGAAGCTTTCTTCCAAATTTTTCCTGCATTCCTTTTTCAGATAAATAACTAATATGACCAACCATTCTTGCAACAGCTAAGCCATTTTTAGGCTGAATATTTTTTTCTAAATATTTTCCTTTATCCCATGCAGGGTCTGCCATAATAGCTTGTCTTGCTAACTCATTTAGAGCAATATTTTGAGCACTATG
>MDSV01156402.1_pt1 | contig 10436 bp, 12 predicted proteins | sample 810851 | NCBI WGS metagenome assembly MDSV01 (sample SAMN05326640, study PRJNA326480) | marine metagenome | isolation source: seawater | place: Atlantic Ocean: North East | collected 2012
CATCATGCTGTGGACCGCACCACACGTCCGCAGGCTTGGACTGGCAAAAGACCTCGTTCAGAAGCTGGGAATTGCTCGCGCATACCGCCCCCTTCCGGAAAGCGTGCCCTTCTGGCAGCACGTTGGCATCCCGGTGATTGACAAGCTCCCTCGCAGTGGTGACGCACTGTGAGCGATAAGCTGCGCAAGACCTTCCGGCGCCGCGGACCGCACCTTTCACCACGCCGTGTCGCAGAAAACGCGCTAGTCTGTGCGTTAGAGTTTCTGTGCTGTCTCTGCGCCGTGGCCGTGTCGTCATGTTTTCTGACCCCGCGTCTCCCAGCTTAGCCTATCATGCCAGCCACTGCAACCGTCCGCAGACGTGCGACGCCGCAGGGGTGACCACGCTCATGTGGGCGGCACGTTCCGGCCACGAGGTCGCGGTTGCGGAGTTGCTCCACGACCCCCACTTAGACGCCAACGCTCGCGACGTGGACGGCTGGACTGCGCTCACGCACGCGTGCGACGCGGGCCAAGACGGCGTCGTGCGCCTCCTGCTTGGACGCCGGGGCATCGAGGTCAACGCCCTCACCAAAGGCGGCATCACGCCGTACCACTTTGCGAGTGCAGGGCGGCACGACGCTATCATTGCAATGCTGCAGGCGGCGGAAGGGTTCAAGGGCACGATCCGTTCCCACTCGGGACACAGAGGAAGCGACGTGTACGGCCTCGGCGCGCCGGGCATCGTCCAGAAGCTGCAGTACGAGGGACACGAGCAATGCGCGCCGAAGAAGCCGGGCAAGCCGGGCAAATCGGGGAACCCAAATGGGACGCAGCGCAAGCGCTCGCGGTGCTCTTAGTGTGGTGGGGCGTGTGGAGCCTGTGGGATGTTTACTTGCTTCGATACAGCCCGTGGAGCCAGTTAGGAGCGCTCGTGCTGGCAGCAGCACTGCGCGCGGGCAGGTGCCGGCGCCAGGGACCGCGGCGTCGCCCTGGCGGCCACACAATGCTTATGGAGACGAGCGTTCACACTCCCCCCACGCTAAGCACCGGTGGTCAAACCAGTCCACCGTCGATCGCGCGCCCCAAACCACCCCGGAACCACAGCAGTCGGCGCCATGGCAGTCGGCGACAGCAAGAAGCCCACAAAGAAGACCCCCGCGAAGCCGTCGCCGGGGGGGGCGAAGAGCGTCTACCAGTACGTCCACGCCGGGAAGGGGTCGAAGGGGAATGCGCGCAAGAACAGGGAGCTGAGCCAAGAGTGTTACCACAGCTACATACACAAGGTTCTGAAGCAGATCAAGCCCGAGATGGGCATCTCGAGTAAGGCCATCAATCAGGTCAATGGCTTGCTGGTGTATCAGATGAACAAGCTCATCGACCTCTCGGCGAACGTGGCGCGCACGGGCAAGAAGAGCACCCTGGCGTCGCGCCACGTGCAGGCCGCAACAAACGTGCTGCTGCCGTTTGACCTGGCCACGCACGCCGTCACGGAGGGCACCAAGGCCGTCACGCGGTTCGCCGCCGCTTGAGCACGGACTGAGCGCGGCCGCAAAGGGGGGCAGAAGCGGGAGGGGGCAGGCATCGCGGATCGCACCGGCGCCGGAACGCCGCTAGACACGAGTGTTTTGTCTTATGGGTCAAGGTAAATGGGCAAGTCGGTGCCGTCCTCGGCAACGCGTGAATAACAGTACTGCCAGTGCGGGACGTCCCGCCAGTCGAGCATCCATCGGATGCTGCCCCTCGAACGCTCGCACCCGCACGCTCGAGATGGCTGCATTGCATTCGAGACCGAGCTGCACAAGTACACCGTCACGCAGCCAAAGCGCTTCCCGGAGAAGGTGCCTGTGAGCGTCACGGGGTTCGCCAAGGACTACTTCAAGCAATTCGACGGGCGCGCCACCGTCGACCGCTACTACTCGCGCTGGAAGAACGACCCCCAGAGCAAGTACCACGCGATGATCGCCGCTGCTCTGCGCGAGGGGCTCGAAGACGAGGACGCCAAACAGCGCATCCTCGTCCACTGGGCGAGCACGAACGACCGGGCCTCGCGCGACGGCACCGCGATGCACGCGGAGGCCGAGCTGCTGTGCAACGGCATGCAGCCGGCCGTAGAAAGCCCCGAGATGGCCATGCTGCGCCGCTGGCTCGCCGAGTGGGAACCGCACATGGAGTGGGAGCCGGTGCGCACCGAGTGGATGCTGTGGTGGGAAGACGAGCGCATTGCGGGCGACGTGCTCGTCGCGGGCACGCTCGACCTGCTCATGCGGAGCAAGACGGCCGACGTGTACGCGCTCGTCGACTTCAAGCGCACCAACCCCAAGCCCAAGTTCGACGGCGGCGACCGCAGCCTGCTCGGTCCAAACGTCAATCCCAAGTGGCACCCCGGCTACGCCAAGGCGCCGCTCGGCGACCTCGAGGACTCCAAGTGGGGCCAGTACACGATGCAGCTCAATATCCTTGCCAAGATGCTGCGCGAGCGCTACGGCATAGACGTGAAAGATCGCATGTATTTACTGCAGCTCCACCCAGACCTCGACGAGCCGCACTGCGCCAAAGTGGACGCGCACTCCAAGGCAACCGATGCGCTGTTTGCCATCGAGGTGATTCGCCGCACGGAAGCGCGGGCTCAGCCCCGCTAACCACCTCGTCGGCGAGATATAGTGTCGGTGTGCGTCAGGTGGTAAGACCTCGCTAACCGGCGCGACAGGGCAAACACACCCACCGTTTAGCAACAAAACCACACTGCAGACAGAGACCGAGAATGGCGGGCAACATCAACACAGCGTACCAGGACGCCCTCCGCGACCGGGCCAACGAGCTCCCCGCCCCGCGCACCATCGCCGCCTCCAAGGCCGATGTGCTCTCCAACCTCGCCTTCTTCTTTGGCGACCCCGTCGTCCCCGAGCGCCTCCGCGACTACTCGGAGCACCACGCGATGACCTTTCACTTCCCGGACGCGTACTACGGCCAAAACACGAAGATCCGCGAGACGCTCAACAACCTAATCTTGAAAAGCCCCCAGGAGTGGCACACGCAGGTTGCCCTGCCGTTCGTCAAGGTGCACGCGGCCGACACAACACCTTGGAACACACCACCTGTTCTGACGCATCTTTGCTTTGGCAGATCGTCGGCACGACCGTCGAGTGGGACGAGTGCGCCGCGGCCCTTGCCTACTTTGCCGCTGCGTCGCTCACCTCCACCTTGCGCACGCAGGATCCGCTTTGATGTGCGCCTTCTCCAGCGCGTACCATACGAGGGCATTTCGCGCATGAGTACCTCGCTGCGCCGCCGCCACCGCGACCGCGTGGTCCGGTGCACAGCACAACTTGAACGCGCAGCACCCATCACAAACTGACACGCATTCATCTGTCACACAGTCGTGGCATCGGCTTGACGATCGAGAGCGACTTCTACGCGACCGAGGCTGGCCGCGCGCACTTCGCCGACCAGCTCACGGTAAGCTCGTTGCCAACACCCGTTTAGAGGAACAGCTGTCTCACCACAAGCCCTGTTGTGGTGGCAGAGCATTCGCTACTGCGTGCAGGAGACATGCAACTTCGACTGCATCTTCGCGTACCTCACCTGGTGCGCCGCCTGCCCGCACACCCGCCCCACCCTTCTCTCCGCGGCGGCGATGATGGGTCGGCGCCAAAGACCACGCACGCGCAAGCCACGACCACGAGGCAGCAAGGGACGTGCGAACGCCAGTGGGGCAAGCCAGCCACGATGTACGACCCCGACTCGCCGAGCATCGACTGGAAGCCCTCTCAGTCTACTGCAGTACGCAGAACCGTCCGCTTCAAAGATCTGCCGCGTGCCGAGCGCCTGGCAAAGCAAAAAGAATACGGTGCAGCATTTAGGGCAAGGAGGAGGGCGCTGACACCAAAGAAACCCGTGCTCGATACGCCCAAAGCCGTAGCCGACCGCAAGAAAGCAAAGCGGTGCTACCATGCGAAAAAAGCGAAGAACCCGGAGGCGGCACTGGAACGTGGGCGCACTCACCAACGCAAACTGCGAGAAAAGAAACGTTGGGGTCCAGTGGAGCATCTGGTAGCGCAGGCAGTCCGCAATGTACTGCTACCGTACAAGACCAATGACTCGCTTGAGCGAAAGGTCGCGTACAAGGAGCGCAACCGCTTGGCACAAAACCTACGGCAGCGCATCAAGTCGGCACTCAAACGCATCGGAGCATGCAAGCCTGACCACACGCTCAACTTGGTGGGCTGCACTGTGGCCGAGTACAATGCTCACATGCACAGCCTCTTGCCAGAGGGCGCAAGCATGAAGGACATGGCATGCGATCACATCTTTCCACTTGCGCGATACGACCTGACAGACCCAGTCGAGCTGAAGAAGGCAATGACACTGACTAACATGCAGCCACTCCCACAAAGTGGGCCAAGTGGCAATTCTTCAAAACGCGACAAGCTGCCCCCAAAATGGATGGCTGCTCGAGTGGCGTCGTGGGCTTGGCCTGCTGGAGTCACATGGGACATGCTTCCCGACAACCTATAGCCGGAGCTGTCGCGGAGAGAACGACCATACCCATGACACCATGCATGCACATAACCACGCACCAATCCACACGTCTTTGTCATTGTACAGCACCAACTACGACTTTCGTTACGACATCCAGAAGGTGGGCATTGCGCTTGAACGCCATGCAAGCGCACGATCTTGTGTCTGACGCACGCGCTTTGCTGCCCAGGGTCTCCGCCCTCGCCGCTCGATCCGTACGGCTATGGCCCACGAGATCAACATGTTCGCCATTGTGCAGAAGGAGCAGCTCGGCCTGGACAAGGCCGTCGAGGAGGTCAAGTTCCGCATGTAAAAACTGCCCTTGAACACCAGAAGTTGAACACAGCTGCTCAGCCGGTCCCCTTTTCCTCACAGGTCGCGTTATTCGGTGACGCCCAACATGATGGTGGTGCCGCCGCAGCTTGGTCTTTACATGGCTCTGGCGCCGTGAGTCGTTGCCAGCGCTACCACCACCACCATTGCCACGGCTGACGTGTTGATCTTCCCGCGTGTCGCAGGGAGCAGAAGCTGACCTTCCCGCTGGGCGGCCCGGCCGCGCAGGCGGCCTTCGAGGCTGGCCTCGCGGGCTTCGAGGCCAAGAGCTTCAGGGGCCTCGGGATTATGACGTCTACGCCGTACGGCAAGCGCTTGCCGCTTGAACTGCCGCTACCGCCACTGCTGACGCCGCCGCCTTGCTGCGCGCAGAGGTGTCGGATGATCAGGACTCGGTTCAGATGCTCCAGCGGTCCTCGCAGATCGGCGAGTTCTACCGCATGTCGCCGCCGATGGCGCGGGTCCCGGGCAATCCTCTGCCCGGGTCGTACATGGACATCATGATCTACGACGAGGAGAGCGACCGCCACGTGCACATCACCTTCCGGCAGGCCATGTACGCCACCGGCTACGGCGCACAAAACGGCCCGACCGCCGACATCTTCGGCCTGGCCGACGGCACGCTCGATCCGGCCATGTACGCCAAGGCGGGCGCTGGCGTCACGGCCGCCATCGATGCACTGCGCGCGTCAAATGCCGTCGGCGACCGCAACAATGACCCGACCACCGACGCCGCCTCCCACACCGCTCGCGCGACGTTTGTCGGCGCGCTTTGCACAGCAGTCGAGGCCGGCCAGTGGGCGCCCGTCGAGGTCGTCATCGCGCGCCCCTTCATCGAGCACCTCATGCTGTCGGCGATCGTCGCGGTTGCGGGCCGCGAGACCGGCGCGACCCTGTTCGGGTGCGCTGTTCGTCTTCGAACGCGTCGCTCGGCCTTGCACCCAACCCCCTTGCTGAGCGTACAATTGCGTGCGCAGGCCGGCCGACATGCAGATTTCGGCCAACACCTCTGTCAAGACCATCGAGGGCCACTACACGTGCCACACGAAGTCGGTCATTACAAAGCCACAGAACGTCTACGTCATGCGCGACGTCATGTGCAACGGCTACGTGGCGGGCGCCAACACGCGCTTCTTTGGCGAGCCGGATTCCGGCACCGGCTTCACGGCGCCCGTCACGCCCGATGCGGTCACCGACGCCATGGACAAGCGCCTGTCCTTCCACGACGACGCTTCGGGCGAGTACCAGTCGATGCTGGCCTTTGGCGCGCCCATTGGCGACGGCGTGAAGCGCGACCAGGTGATTTCGATCACCGATCGGCTCCTGCCTTGGGAGATCACCAGCCCCAACACCAAGAACATCAAGGAGTACTTCCCGGGCGGCGACGCTGCGTACAAGTCGTACAGAGACGTGTGGAACCTCAACTCGATCCACTTTGGCGAGGACGTTCGCGCCGCGGAGAACATGGAGTTTGTAAGCCAACGCCACGGCCACATCCAAAGCCAGCGGCTTGACCCCCAAGACCACTGCGCCTACTCGTCGTGTCCACTGCCGTTTGCAGATCAGCCAAGGCTCAATGAACAATGGCTTGTGTTTCATCGGCCCGCACCGCAAGTACAACCCCATGTCGGACCAGTACCACCAGCTCGTTCCCGGACAGGGGCACTTTGGACCGGAGTGAGTCCTCCAACACCCCAGCGCCCGGGCGGTCCAGTTGCGCTCACGCGTCGCCTGTTGTTGTGCTTTGCGCAGCGCCATTCCAGGAGATGCGAGATGGAGGCGCGGGGAGGCGGTCAGTCTCAAGGCCGCGCGCGACTCGATGGTGTCGCTGGACGTTGCCGCTCACGCCCAGATGTTCGCGCGCCGCCCTTAGGCGCCTTAAGCAGGGTCCTTTGCCACGACCGCTGCTGCGGGTTGGTCGCAGTGCTAGTCAGTGTCGGTCGACCGTGTGTTTTAAAATACACACACATTCTAAGCAATACGAGCAGCACAAGCAATACAAACGCCTTACAATTGTGAGGTGTCGTCGGGCAAGTCGGGCAAGTCGGGCAAGTCGGTCAGCGCCACCTCGGGGGGCAGGCGTGCGTCTCCAGAAACGCTGTCCCTGCTGCGTGCGCGGATCTGGGCCAGCCGCTCGCACAGTCGCGCAATGGCCAACCAAATGGCCACGATGCACAGGAGCATCAGCACGCTCCAGACTAGCATTGGCACAAGCAGCGCGGCAAACGGCTCAAACTTGCGCAGTGCGGGCGGCGGTGAGGGCAGCGGTGAGGGCGGTGAGGGTGGCGAAGGCGAAGGCGAAGGCGAAGGCGGCGTCGGCATTGCGCTGCTTGCGCCTTCGCTGCGCGTGCGCGCGAGGACTGTGGGTGTGTCTAGCGGTGCACGATACGGCCGGCGCCGGAGACCAACGCGTTGCGGCCACAAACTGCGACAACTACCGAGGAACAGGCGAACGCGCAAACGGGAAATTCGACACCGCCATCTGGCCGCACTATGCCCACCACCACCATTCAAAGTGCGGCCAGCAAGTCCGGAAAATCTCTTGGTGGTGTGATAAAACATGGACCAAAGCTCCCCGCAGGCGGTGTCATTATCAGCGTACGACATCTGCCAAACCCGTACGGAAAGCTGCACGAATTCAAGTTTACACACAACATTTCTGATGCGGATTGGCCAAAGCGTCTTCGCGACCAAATCAAGCTGTTTCTGCGGACATTGGCGCCAGACAAGCTGGACAGGGTGATCAAAAAAGGGCAAACGGCGATAGAATTGGGCAGGCCGGTTGCAGTCGTTTGTTCTCACGGACGGGACCGTTCGCCCGCTGTTGCGGAAATGATTGGAGAATTATTCCATCCATCGCAGATCAAGTACGAACACCGCGAGCTGTTGACGTCGAAGACGGCCGGGGCGAGCGGTGATGACGATTGTGCATAGGCGCAGAACCGCGCGTGAGGCGTGTTTACAAACTGTGTGTCTAGCGGTGCGCTAGACGGCCGGCGCCAGAGACCAATGTGTTACGACCATAAACTGTGACAGCTACCGAGGAAGAGGCAAACGCACAAACAAGTCGACACGGCCACTTGCCTGCGCACGTTGGAGGTGAGGGCGAGGGCGGCCAGTTCCACGGCATCCCGCGCAGCGCAGCATGGGGTCTCCGGCGCCGACTGGTTTTAGTGGCGGCGCCTTAGTTCCAATTGAAGCTGCTGCATGCGCGGGCGGGTCGGACCCCGTGGAGCTGGAGCGGGAGTTGGCAGCCCTGCTGACCATCGCGCCGGAGCAGGAGCAGGAGCAGGAGCAGGAGCAGGAGCAAGAGCAGGGACAGGCGCTGGCGCGTCAGCCAAAAAAGTTGCGGCGCATCGTGGGCCAGAACGCAAGTGCGGTGCCCACATCTGCGCCGCTTTCGCAGAAGCTCGTTGGGGGGATTCCCATTGGAAAGCAGAAAACGGCGGGAAAGGGATCCTCTGCGGTCAATCCCAAAGTGGCAAAGATGCAGCGCGAATTGAACCGGGACGCGCGCAGCCTGGCGCGCGTCGAGAAGATGCAGACCCCTCAGAACAGCACGACAAAGCACCGCGACCGCGAACGCGACAACAATTGGGCGGTGCTGCGCATTCGGCAGGCTCGCATAGTGCTGCGGCTTTACTTGCGCAGTGCGGGCGGGGGGTTTGCAAACAACGAGATTCTGTCCGAGTCGGCGATCACAATGGCACTCGACCTGTGCAACCTTGCTGCTTACCAGGCTGCTCAGTTGGCGGGAAGCCATCGACTCCCGACTGCAAGCGCCGCCTTTTGGGCAATCGTGCTTGCGCAGGAGGCGTGGTGCCGATGCATGAATGGTGGGTGTTGGGAGGTGGCCAGCACTACTGCGCGCAGCCGACTGAGCTTCGAAGCGCTTGAGGAGGTGTACGAGCGGCACAAGGGCGACAAGCACTGCGTGAACGAGCATTACGAGGACGCGGAGCGCGCATTCAAGAACCGGCGCGGCACTGTGCGCACCATCTGCTCGCACAACTTTGGTTCGCAAAAGCAGCGACTCAGCAAGATTCAGTGCCTCGACACATTGCTGCGACGCTCTGGAGACCAAGGGTTGCACGTGCACATTTGCGAGATGAGGCCTCCTCTGGTGGTGCGACTGCCCAAGCCCGTGCTCGGGGTGCTGGGTGCAGCGCGCCAGCGCGCACTGGCCGACCACAGAGGCCATGTGACGCATTGAATATTTGATGAACTAGTGCAGAACAGTTAATAATGGTCACAGACGGTTGTGTTAGAGAAGTGCGCTGTGCGCTGTGTGCGCTGTGTGCGCTGTGTGCGTGGAGTAGGGAGGGCAGTCGTCGACCATGCTCCCTTTGATGCCATCAAAACGGACCTTTGCCCGCGTCTCTGCATCTTCTCCAGACGGCGAAGCAAGCACCAGAGCCAACGTTTGTGCGCCGCTTCTTGGCCACAGGCTCACGGACACTCAGGCACCGCCCTCGCCCACAGCCCCACGCACAATCCCACCCACGCCCCCTTCACTGCCACCGCCACCGCCACCGCCACCGCTACCGCCACCGGCACCGACACCGGCACCACCACCGCGCTCGTCGCCGTCGAGAAGTCGCCGCTGGTTCGCCATTGGCGCCGTTGTTGTGGGGGGCGTTGTAGCTGGCGTTCTTGGATGGCTGCTGGTAGCTATGCCATCAGAGTCGCCAAGCGATCCGTCGTCTCCAACCCTGCCACCCTTGCCACCGCCGCCGCCGCCGTTGCCGTTGCCGCTGCGACCTCCTCCACCGCCACAACCCTTTCGTCCACTCAAGATCAACGAGGCCATTGTCGAAGTAAACGCGCTGCAAACCGTCGTGAGGGTCGATCTGTCCGGCACGGTGGAGGACTACGGGGGCGATGTCTTTGCGGCTCTCCGCTCAACGTTTGGCGATTTGCTTGGGTGCGAGAATGAGGACGAAGACGACTGTGATGTCAGAATTGCTGTTGAACCGGGAAGCGTCGTTCTCTCTGTCGCCGTCACAAACAGGAGGGAGAGCGCGTCGCCTCCGTTGGAGGTCACGGTTGACGTGCTGAATGAGGCATTTCAAGCGGAGAAGACAGTAGACACGCTTGGCGGTATCGAAGTGCTTCGCGTACACGGCTCCGTTACCAGACCCATCCGCACGAAGCGCATCATTGCCTTTCCGATCCCACCGCCGTCGCCACCGCCACCGTCTCCGCCGCCGCCATCGCCGCCGCCCTCGCCACCGCCGCCCTCGCCACCTCCCCTGCCACCGCCGCCGCCCTCGCCACCGCCCTCTCCGCCACCACCCTCGCCTCCACCGCCCTCGCCGCCGCCCGCGCCACCGCCCTCGCCGCCGCCACCCTCGCCGCCGCCGACACCTTTACCGCCGCCTTCTCCACCACCGCCTTCGCCGCCGCCCGCTCCACCGCCCTCGCCGCCGCCGCCCTCCCCGCCACCCATTCCACCGCCCTCGCCGCCGCCGCCCTCGCCGCCGCCTTCGCCGCCCCCGCCCTCACCGCCGCCACCGTCGCCGCCGCCCTCACCGCCACCGCCTTCACCACCGCCCTCCCCGCCGCCGCCGTCGCCTCCTCCCTCGCCTCCGCCGCCTTCGCCC
>MDSV01249464.1_pt1 | contig 10436 bp, 10 predicted proteins | sample 810851 | NCBI WGS metagenome assembly MDSV01 (sample SAMN05326640, study PRJNA326480) | marine metagenome | isolation source: seawater | place: Atlantic Ocean: North East | collected 2012
AGTGGCTTAAACCACAGGTTTGCTAAACCTGCGAAGGAAGTAATTCCTTCCGAGGGTTCGAATCCCTCTCTCTCCGCCACAGAAATTTAATATGTTTTTTGGAAGTATACCAGCTGTAATAACACCTTTTAATAATAATAAAGTTGATTATGAGTCTTATGTAACAGTTTTAGAACATTTAATAAAAAATAACTCAGATGGTTTAGTCCCATGTGGGACTACAGGTGAATCACCAACATTATCTCATGAGGAACATAAAAAAATTATTGAAGAAACTATAAGAGTTGCTGATAAAAGAGTTCCAATAATAGCTGGTACAGGTTCGAACAATACTTTAGAAGCAATTGAATTCACGAAACATGCTGAACAATCAGGAGCAAATGGTGCTTTAATTGTTACTCCATATTATAACAAACCAACTCAATCAGGATTATACGAACACTTTAAATCTATTGCTGATGAAACAACACTACCAATTATAATTTACAATATACCAGGCAGATCAATAGTTGATATGAGTATATCAACAATGGTTGAATTATCAAAAATCAAAAATATAATTGGAGTTAAAGATGCTACAAATGATTTGTTTAGGCCTCTGCTAACAAGAAAAAAAATGAATGATGATTTTTGTTATTTATCTGGAGAAGATGGGACTGCTTTAGCATATTTAGTACAGGGAGGGCATGGCTGTATCTCGGTTACCGCAAATATTGCCCCTAGATTATGTTCAGATATGCATAAATCTTGGAGAGATGGTAATATTAAAAGAGCACAGGAAATAAATTTACAATTATCTAGCTTACATAATGCTTTGTTTTTAGAGTCTAGCCCAGGACCAGTTAAATATGCAGCTTCACTTTTAGGACTTTGCTTAGAAGATACACGATTGCCGCTGGTAAAAATAAGTGAAGAAACTAAAAATGAAGTCAAAACTTGTCTTAAAGAAAATAATTTAATTTAAATGAAAATAATAGCCGCCAATTCGCGCGCTAATTATGATTATTCAATTAGTGATAAAATCGAAGCAGGAATTGTTTTAACAGGAGCTGAAGTAAAATCTTTAAGAATTAATACAGGATCAATAAGAGGTTCTTTTATTAAAGAAAAAAGTGGAGAACTGTGGCTTTCAAATTGTTTCATTAAAAAATATGATAATTCATCTGATAATAATTATATTCCTAATAGAGATAGAAAATTATTAATTACAAAAAAAGAATTAAGTAAAATATCAGGGTCAATTAAACAAGGTGGATTTTCAGTAGTTCCTCTTATGTTATATTTTACTAATAAAGGTCTTGCTAAATTGTCATTTGGTATTGGAAAAGGTAAGAAAAAATATGATAAAAGACAATCTATTAAGGAAAAAGACTGGAATATTAAAAAAGAGAGAATTTTAAAAGATAATTAAATTGTTTACATTTTGTATTTGATAACTATAAGCCAGATATGGCTAGAATTACTGTAGAAGATTGTATAGATAAATTTCCTAGTAGATTTGAGTTAGTATTAGTTGCATCAAATAGAGCAAGAAAGCTATATTCAGGAGAAAATCCTACTGTTGAAAAAGATAATGATAAAAATACTGTTATTGCTCTAAGAGAGATCGCTCAAGAGACAATTACACAAGATCAATTGAAAAATGATTTAATTGAAGAATATCAAACTACTTCAATATCGGATGATGAAGATCTTATTGAACAGGAAAATCAAACAGAAGAAGATAAAAAAACTGACGATTTTTTTGAAAACTCTGAAATCAATCAATTACAATCTAGTGATTTAAACAAAAGTCAAGAAGAAGAAATAAATAACCAAGAAATAGTTGAAGATGCTATTGATGAAACAACTGAAGATACTATTGAAAATACTAATGAAAATGATCTTCAAAATTTGGAAGAAAATTCAGATACTTAATATTATCTAAAAATCATTTCTCTATTATTGATGATTGATGAAATTTTCAAAGAACTTAATAAACTAACTTTTTATTTAAAACCTGCTGAAAAGGAAAAAGTTAAAAGTGCCTTAAAGTTAAGTGAAAATGTTCACAGTAATCAATTAAGAAAATCTGGGGATCCATTTATTATTCATCCATTAGAAGTTGCAAAAATACTTACATCAATAAAATTAGATGGCGATTCAATTGCTGCTGGATTATTACATGATACAGTAGAAGATACTAATTTAAGCATCAATGAAATTGATAAAAAATTTGGAAAACAAATATCAGAATTAGTACAAGGCTTAACTAAAATAAATAAATTCTCTCTAAAGGCAAATAATCAAAAATTTGGAGAAAATTATAAAAAACTTATTTTAGCAACTACTGAAGATTTAAGAGTTATTCTAGTCAAGTTGGCAGATAGACTTCATAATATGAGAACACTAAATTTTGTTAAAGATGAAGATAAAAAAATGAATATAGCTCTTGAAACCCTTGAAGTTTATGCGCCTTTAGCACAAAGATTAGGAATGAAAGAATGGCAGGATGAATTAGAGGATGTATCTTTTAATGTAATTAATCCTGAGGGAAGAAAGTCAATAATTGATAGATTAAATTATTTAAAATCACAAGATGAAAATATCATTGATGAAATTAGATATGAGTTAAAAAAAATTTTTTTGCAAGAAGATATTTTTTGCAAAATTGATGGAAGAATTAAATCTCCTTACTCAATTTGGAATAAAATAAAAAACAAGAATATTTCTTTTGAGCAACTGTCAGATATTATGGCTTTTAGAATAATTACAAACTCAACAAGAGAATGTTATAGATGCTTAGGCATTATTCACAGAAGGTACCCTTATATTCACGGAAGATTTAAAGATTTTATTTCAGCTCCAAAATCAAACGGCTACAGAGCACTACATTCATCAGTTATGGGTCCTAAAAATAAAAAAATTGAAATACAATTTCGTTCAAATGTTATGAATCAAATTGCAGACTATGGTGTAGCAGCTCATTGGAAATATAAGGATCCAAAAAAAATTAAAGAAAAAGATGCGAAGGAATATATGTGGGTGCATGACCTAGTTGATTCAATGAATTCTTCAAGTTCTCAGGATGAATTAATTGAAAATTCAAAGCTAAAAGTTTTTCAAAATGATATTTATGTGTTTACTCCTAAAGGAGATATTATAGAGCTTCCTAAAAACGCCACAGCAGTTGATTTTGCGTATGCAATACATAGTCAAGTAGGTGACAAATGTGTTGCAGTTAAAATTAATGAAAAATTACAGCCACTTAAAACAATTTTAAAAAATGGTGATCAAATTGAAATTATTACATCAGAAGAGTCTCAGCCTTCTCCTTTATGGGAGAGATTTGCAGTAACAACAAAAGTTAAATCTCAATTGAGAAGATTTTTTAGATCAAAAAAAAGAGATGAGTATGTGTTATTTGGAAGAGAAATTTTACAAACTTTTTTTCAAAAAGAAAATTATCAATTAAATCCATTTATGGAAGATAGAATTAAACAAGAATTTAATATTAAATCTATAGATGAATTATATGAACTTTTAGGTTCGGGTAATATTACGGCTGTTGCAGTACTTAAAAAAATTTATCCTGAATATAATTTTTCTCCAAATTCAGAATTTAATGATAATTCTTTTAAATCAGTGCAATTAAGAGGTTTAACAGCAGGTATGTCTTATCATTTAGCAGCATGTTGTTCCCCACTAAAAGGCGATAATATTGTTGGGATTGTTACAGCGGGTATTGGTGTTGCAGTTCACACAATAGATTGTCAAACATTAACTTCATATCAAGACGCTCCTGATAGATGGTTAAATGTTTCTTGGGACTCAAAAAACAATTTTAACAATCTTTTAAATGGAAGAATAGTAGTTGTATTAAATAATAAACCAGGTAGTTTGGGAAAAATTACAACAGTAATTGCAAAAAATAATGGTAATATATCAAATATAAATTTTTCTGTTAGAAAGACTGATTTTTTTGAAATAATAATTGATATTGAAGTAAGAGATGCTAATCATTTACAAAATATTATCGCAGCTTTAAGAATGGAACCAGAAGTATCTTCCTTAGAAAGACTAAAAGGTTAATTTATGATTTATGGTATTGGTATAGATATTATTGATATTAGAAGAATAAAAAGAGTAATTAATAAATATGGAAATAGGTTTAAAAGAAAATGTTTTCATGAAAATGAGATTAAAACTTGTGAAAAAAGATTTAATACAGAAGAGTCATTTGCTAAAAGATATGCAGCAAAAGAAGCATGTGCAAAAGCTTTAGGCACTGGTTTAGCGAGAGGTGTTTTTTGGAAAGATATTGAAGTTAAAAATAATAAATATGGGAAACCATATATAGTACTTCATAAAAATGCAAAAAAATTTATAGATTCTGCGGTATCAACAAAGCCTAATATTGAAATATCACTAACTGACGAAAGAGATTTTGCTATAGCAAATGTCGTGATTTATAGATGAAAAATAAAAATAAATTTTTAAGTAATATTAAATCAATATCTATTGCAATATTAATAGCTCTTTTAATTCGTTCATTTATTTTTGAACCATTCAATATTCCATCAGGATCTATGAAGCCAAATTTATTAGTTGGAGATTTTATATTTGTATCAAAGTGGTCATATGGATTTTCTAGACACTCACTTCCATTTTCTTTACCTTTAATACCTAATAAAATTTTTTCAAATACACCTATTCGAGGAGATGTGGTTGTTTTTAAAACACCAGAAAATAACAGAACTGATTATATTAAGAGAGTAATTGGCTTACCTGGTGATAAAATACAGATTAAAAATGGTATTATTTTTATTAATGATTCTGAAATTTTAAGAAAAAAAACTAAAAATTTTATTGATAATGATTTTAAAACCAATAACAAAATAGCAAGAAAATATATAGAATATTTTTTCAATAATGAAATTGAAGTATTAGATTTGGTCGATAATGGCATTGTAGATAATACACAAATATACACTGTACCAAAAAATCATTTTTTTGTAATGGGTGATAATAGAGACAATTCTCAAGATAGTAGATTTATTAATACTGTAGGATTTATACCTTTTAATAATTTGGTTGGTAAGGCACAATTTATCTTCTTCTCATTGGAGAATTCAAGGTTTTTGCAAATTTGGAAATGGCCAAAAGCAATAAGATATGATCGAATTTTCCAAAAAATTAAATGATATCAAAAAAAATACTTTTAGAATTTGAAAAAAAAATTAATTATAAATTTAAAGATAATTCAATTTTATCTAAATCTCTCACCCATCCTAGTTATTATAAAGAAAAACAAAATATAAAGCTTAAATCAAACCAATTTGAAAGATATGAATTTCTAGGTGATAGAGTGTTGGGATTAATTATAGCATCTTTATTATTTAATAAATATAAAAAATTTAATGAAGGTGATCTATCAAAAAAATATTCTTATCTAGTACAAAAAAATTTTTTATACAAAATTGCACTTAATTTAGAAATAGAAAAAATTCTACTGTATAACTTTAAAAAAAATAATAAAAAAATGACCATATCAATTCTGTCAGACTCTGTAGAATCACTTATAGGGGCAATATTTATAGATGGAGGTTACAAATATTCATTTAATTTTATTGAAAAATTTTGGCGCCCATATTTAGATATAGATGTTTCTGAAATTTTAGATTCTAAAACTCAACTTCAAGAATTATCTCAACAAAAATCAAAAAAATTGCCCGAATATAAAATTGTTAAAAAAGAAGGTCCACCTCATTCACCTTTATTTACAGTATCATTGAAAGTCTTAGATTTAAAAAAAATAAATGCTAAAGGAACATCAATAAGAGAAGCAGAGAGAAAAGCCGCATTTGATGCATTAAAAATAATCAATGAAAAAAAAGTTACTAAAAATTAGTTTTGTAGGTAAAACTAACGCTGGCAAATCAACACTTATAAATAATATAATAGGTGAAACAATATCAATTACAAATAAAAAAATAAATACTACTGAAGATTTAATTTTAGGAGTTATTAATATAAATGAAAATCAAATTATAATTTATGACACTCCAGGAATAAATTTTACAAAGGATATAAAAAAACAAAATTTAAAATTAAAAAAGAATTTATGGGAAGGTTTAGATCAATCTGATATTATTTTTTATATTGTTGATAGTACTAAATATAATCTAAACGAGATAAAAAAAAATATTTTAAAACTTAGTGAATTAAATAAAAAAATTTCTATTATTTTTAATAAGAACGATTTAATAAAAAAAACTTCTTTACTTCCTATGATTGCAGAATTAAGTAAAATTTTAAAATTAGAATATTTCTTTTCAATATCTGCTAAAAAAAAATTAGGATTTGATAATTTAAAAAATTTCTTGATAAAAAATTCTTATCACTCTGATTGGGAATATAATAATGATGAGATATCCAACAAAGATGATATATTTATTACGAATGAATGTACTAGGAACGCTGTTTTATCACTTATACATAAGGAGATCCCATATAACATAATAATTATAAACAAAGTTTTTAAATATTTAAAAAATGGAGATTTAAAAATTAAGCAAGAAATACAAATATCAAATCCAAGATATAAAAAAATTATTTTAGGAAAAAAAGGTAATAAAATAAAAGAAATAAGAATTAAAAGTCAAGATGATATCTCAAAAATTTTAAAATCAAAAACTCATCTTTATTTAACAGTAATTGAATCTAATGCAAAAAAAATATAAAGGATTAATTCTTTATTTAAAAATACATAAGGAAAATGACCTATATGTAAAATTTTTATCAGATACAAATGAATTAGTATCGGGAATTGTTTATGGAGGTCTGTCTAAAAATAAGAGAAATATATATCAATTGGGTTCTTTTTTATATTTTAATATTTCTATTAAAACCAATAGACCTCCATCAATATCTGGAGAGCTAATTGAACCATATTTATCTCCAATTTTACAAAATAAATATAAATTAAATTGTTTACTATCTATTATATCTTTAGTTAATTTATCAATTATAGAAGGTCAGAAAATTAAGTATATTTATAATACAGTTGAAATTTTTTTAAAAAAAATGATTATTAGTGATAGATGGCTGGTGTCTTATTGTAGATTTCTATTTAGCCTTCTAAAAATTATTGGATATGAAATTGATTATTCTGATAAATTAAAAAAAAATTATTTTGATTTGACCGATCTTGAATTTCTTGATAATTCATCAGAGAATTCAATAGTTTTTCCTTTTGATTTGCTTGAATCCCATGACAATTCTCAGCTAAATTATAATAATGTAAATAATGTTTTTAAAATATTTGAAACAGTATTTACTAAAAATCATTTATCAAATTTAAATCTTTATTTGCCAAATCAATATCTCTTATTTAAAAAACTGATTATTGATTATTTAAAAATTAAATGAACAAACTTTTCAATCAAAATTTAGACAAAATTATAAGTGAAAAATATCTATCATATGCAATTTCAACAATTGTATCTAGATCACTTCCAGATGTTCGTGATGGATTAAAGCCAGTACATAGAAGGATAATTTACTCAATGTATCAGTTAAAATTATTCAATAATTCTAATTTTAAAAAATCAGCAAGAATAGTTGGTGATGTAATGGGTAAATTTCATCCTCATGGAGATCAAGCTATTTATGATAGCTTGGTTAGAATGGCACAAAATTTTTCTTCTAGAATACCTTTAATAGAAGGTCAGGGGAATTTTGGTAATATTGATGGAGATAATGCAGCTGCTATGCGTTATACTGAGGCAAGATTAGAAAAGTATTCTGATTTTTTTTTTGATGGAATTGAAGAAAATTCTGTTGATTATAAAGAAAATTATGACGGACAAAATTTAGAACCTGAAGTTCTTCCATCTCAATTGCCAAATATTTTGATTAATGGCGCAATGGGAATAGCTGTTGGAATGGCAACTAACATTCCACCTCATAATATAAAAGAGTTAATAGAATGTTTAATTTTAATTATTAACAAACCTAATATAAAAACATCACAGTTACTTAATATTTTAGAAGGCCCAGATTTTCCAACTGGTGGTGAAATCATCTTAGATCAGAAAAATAAAAAAGAAATTTATACAAAAGGAAAAGGATCTTTTATTATTAACTCTAAATGGATTAAGGAGGATATTAAGAATGGATTATATCAAATTGTAATTAATGAAATTCCATATCAGGTTAATAAAATTAAAATAATTGAGCAACTTGCAAATTTAATTAATACAAAAAAAATTCCGTTAGATGATGTCGTTGATGAGTCTGATGAAAATATCAGAATTGTTTTGAGGCCAAAAAATAGAAATATTGATTGTCAAAAATTAATTGAATTGTGCTTTAAATTAACGGATTTATCAATAAAATATTCTTGTAATTTTAATGTTCTTGTAAATGGCATTGAGCCAAAACAACTTGGTTTAAATGAAATATTATTAAATTTTTTAGAACATAGAAAAATATCAATAAAAAGAAAATCACAGTTTAATATAAATAAAATTAAAAAAAGATTAGAAATTTTAGAAGGGTATAAAATAGTTTTCAAAAATCTTGATAAAATAATTAGAATTATTAGAACCAAAGATGATCCTAAAAAAGAATTAATAAAAAAATTTAAACTAACTGAACTTCAAGTGGATTCCATTTTATCTATGAGACTTGGTTCTCTAAAAAAAATAGATGAAAAGAACATTATAAACGAAATTTTAAATTTAAATAAAGAACTAAAATATTTAAAAAAATTAATATCTGATAAAAAAACTTTAAATAAATATATATGTGAAGAGTTAGAAAATATAATTAAACAGATTAATTCAGATAAAAAAAATAGAAAATCTAATATTCTTAAAAAATCTAATTATGATGATGTTAATATTGATGAATTTAGAGAGATCGAGAAATTTACAATTATTATAAATAAGGAATTTAACCTTAAGCGTTTAAAAGATCATATTAAAGTTGAGGAAATAAAAAAAATTAATAAAGATATAATTTATTCAGTACAATTATTATCAAATCAAAAATTAATTATATTTGTATCTTCTGGAAAAGTATTTTCAATAGATCCTAATGATATTCCTAGTGGAAATTCAAACCCAAAATCATTCATATATTTTGTTGATAGTATTTCTAATGATAGAATTGTAGGAGCATTTTCATCTAATGATAATAAAATCTTAGCCGCATCTAATAATGGCAAAGGTTTTGTAAGCAATATTAAGCTTCAGATTACAAATCAAAGAAAAGGTAAACAGTTTTTTAATCTTAAAAATAATGACACAATGATAAAAGTTTTTTCTATAACTAAATCGCATATTATTTGTGTGTCAAAATTGCATAAAATGTTAGTTTTTGAAAAATCTTCATTACCAGAGCTTCAAAAAGGCGTTGGTGTTCAACTTATAAAAATAAAAGATAAAGATTATTTATCAGATGTTATAGATATTAATCCTAAAGAAGGATTAGAATGGAGTACAGGCTCCAAAAATAGAAAAATTGATAAGATAGATTTTTGGATTGGAAAAAGAGCTCAGTCAGGTAAAAAAATTCCTAAATTTTTTAACAAAAATTTAAAATTTAATGAATAAATACTTTTATATTAAATTAATAAGTTTAATAATTATCATATGACCATTACCAAACTAAATACACAATCTGTTTTGTCAATGAAAGGAGAAGGTTATTATTCTCAAAAAACAGTTGGAGCAAAAAATGCAATTGATAATATACAAAAACTTATTGAAGAGGCTTTAAAAACTATTCCTAGAAATGAAATTATCAAAATAGCTGATTTTGGATGTGCTGATGGTGGCACAAGTCAAGAAATGTGGTTTAATATTATAAAAAAAATAAAAAAATCTGGAGATAAAAGACAAATTGAAATGCTTTACACTGATTTGGCATCTAATGACTTTTCTGTTCTTTTTAGAAATATGCAAGGCATGCAAGATAATTCAAATTTTGCATATCAGAATAAGTTTAGTAATATCTTTGTCCATGCTTGTGGCACTGGTTTTCATAAACAGCTTATGCAAAATAATAGTTTGTCTTTAGGATTTTCTGCTACTGCAATGCATTATGTTTCAGAGAGACCATGCTTAATAAAGAATCACGTACACATGGTTGGATCAAATGAAGAAGAAAAACAAAAATTTAAAAACCAAGCATTAAAAGATTGGGAGATAATTTTATTAAATAGATCTAAAGAATTAATATCAGGTGGAAGGTTTATTTGTATAAATTTTGGTATAGATGAAGAAGGTAGATATTTAGGTAACACTGGTGGTCATAATATGTTTAATAATTTTTGTAAACATTGGAAAAAATTAGAGCAAAAAGGAATAATTACAAATGAAGAATTTGTTAATGCTACTTTTACTCAACATTATAGAACTGTTGAAGAATTTAGAAAACCTTTTGATGAT
>MDSV01022730.1_pt1 | contig 10435 bp, 7 predicted proteins | sample 810851 | NCBI WGS metagenome assembly MDSV01 (sample SAMN05326640, study PRJNA326480) | marine metagenome | isolation source: seawater | place: Atlantic Ocean: North East | collected 2012
CGGGGTGTTAATCCGTATGCCAGTGTGGCGGAATTGGTAGACGCGGCGGATTCAAAATCCGCTTCTTTCACGAGAGTGTGGGTTCGAGTCCCTCCACTGGTACCATCTCGACTTTCTCCCTTCGATACTCGGTTGTGGGTTTGCCTTCCGGTTTGCGCTTGGCCAAGCTTGGGCCCGTGAAGGCTGTTGTTTTTGGTTTTCTTCTTTCTTTTGCCATGTCTCTTCAAGCGAATCCAGTTGCCATTGTTGTCCACGGCGGGGCGGGGCGAATCGAGCGCAAATCGCTCACGCCGGAACTTGAACGGCTTTATCACGAGACGCTTGAGCGTTCGCTTCGGGCCGGGCACGAGATCCTGCGCAGCGGTGGCAGTGCGTTGGATGCCGTGGAGGCGGCGATCGTGATCATGGAGGATGCGCCTGTTTTTAACGCCGGCAAGGGATCGGTGTTCAGTGCGGAGGGTGAAAACGAACTCGATGCCTCGATCATGGATGGCAGCGGGCTTCAGGCTGGAGCGGTCGGTGGCGTGACGACTGTAAAGAATCCGATCCGGGCAGCCCGGGCCGTGATGGAGAATTCGAAGCATGTTTTCTTTACCAACGAGGGAGCCGAAAAGTTCGCCGTAGATAACGGTTTGGAATTGGTGAAGCCGGATTACTTTCGGACGGATCGGCGGTGGAAGCAGTTTTTAAACTGGCGCAAACAGGAGGAGGCCAGGGCCAAGCCGCAGGCTGCCACCACTCCGGAGCAGCCGGAGGATTACTTCGGCACGGTGGGTTGCGTGGCGCTGGATGCAAAGGGCAATATCGCTGCCGGAACCTCGACCGGAGGGATGACCGGCAAACGCTTCGGCCGGATCGGGGATTCGCCGATTATTGGCGCGGGGACGTATGCTGACAATCGCACCGCGGGCATCTCCTGCACCGGCCATGGTGAGTACTTCATCCGGCACGCCGTGGCACACGACATCAGTGCGCGCATCGCCTACAAAAAGGAGAGTCTGGCCAAGGCTGCCGATGACGTGGTGAAGTCCGTTCTTAAAAAAGCTGGCGGCAACGGTGGGGTGATTGCCATCGATGCTGAGGGGAATGTCGTGATGGAGTTCAACACGCCGGCAATGAGCCGTGGCTACATCGACCGTGAGGGGAAACTCAAAACGGCGATCTTCAAATGACACCGTGTTCCGCCTACCGGGTCGGGTTGCATTTTAAACGGCGACTATTGGCTTGGTTCCATTGAAAGTTGTTGTACGGTTGTGGCCGCTTTATGGGCGATCTCCCCAAACCCGAAATCATTGTTACACACGACGGCGACTTGGACGGACTGCTTTCCGGCATGTTGCTGCAGAAACTTTCCGCCACGCTTTATGGCGAGGAGGTTCGTTTGCTGGGCTACCAAACCCACGCCTGGCACAGCCGTTGTCTGCGCGAGAACTCTGCCTGGGTCAGCGACCTGGCGTTCGAGGATCGCATGGACCGCCACAACTGGGTGGTCGTTGATCATCACATTACGAACACCACGCCGACCAAGGCGCGGCTTGTTCACGACGAATCGAAGAGCGCCTGCATGCTGGCTTACGGGCTGTGCAGGGAGCACGGACTGGAATCTGAGAAGCTCGACCGCCTCGTCCATCTGGCAAACGTTGGCGACCTGTTCCTGCAGGATGACCCGGAATTTGAACTGGCCAACGACCACGGCTCGTTGGTGAAGACGTATGGTTTCTGGAACATGTACTCGATTGTCGATGGCGATCCGGAGAAGCTGCTCGATCATCCGTTGCTGGAGGTTATGCGCGTGAAGCGCGAGGTCGAGGACCCCATGGGGCTCAACTGGAGCCGCCAAAATATTCAGGAAATCACGCCGGAAGTCGGTCTGGTAAAAACCGTGGTGGGCAATTCGAATGTGATCCTGAACAAGCTGCTTCGTGAGGACTCCCAGCCTTACAAGATTCTTCTGACGCTCAACCGCATCGGGAACAACCAGTTTATGGTGAGCCTGCGCAGCTCCGAGGGAGGGGCGTTGCGGATGGCCAAGCAGTTGCAGGGTGGTGGGCACGCGAACGCCGCCGGAGCGGCACTGCCCAAGAGTGTACAGCGTGTGGCAGATGCGGTGGACTACCTCAAGACGGCGTTGAACCCGATTACCCACGCCCAGGAGAACGTGCCGGACAACCTTGAGTCGTTGTTTGAGAGCGCGAAAATCTGACGCGACCTTTTTTACCTCGCCAAAAAGGGTAATTTTTGTGTTGGCCCTGTTGTGGGCATGAGTCTAGATTCTGCCGGTCGCATTCGTGAACAGGCATTCGCCTGCCAAGGAGATGAACGTCGATACCGGAATTTGGGACAAGCTCACCCGTGTAGTCGTGACTTTGCTGGTCTTTGCTGCGCTGGTCTGGGTGGCCATCCTCTACTTCCCGTTGATGCACCAAAACGAGGCTATGCGGCAGCAGATCATCGAGTTGGATCAACGCATCCAGCAGGAGGAAATGGTCAACCGCGAGCTTCGCCTCGAGATCGATTCCCTCAAGAGCGACCCCAAGACCGTGGAGCGTCTGGCTCGTGAACAGCTTGGCTTGGCCAGGCCGGATGAGACGGTGATTCGCTTCGATGTTTCCGGCGAATAATTCGTCGACATTTCTACGCTTGGCCAAGCGCTTGGTTCTTCTTGTATCTTCCCCCGTGAAAAACGAAACTGCCGCAACGTGAAATATCGTCGATTCGGCAAGACGGAGATTCAGATGCCTGTGTTCTCCTGCGGGGGAATGCGCTACCAGCACAAGTGGGATGACATTGATCCCAGCGAAGTGCCGGACGAGGGACAGGCCAATCTCGAGGCGACCATCCACCGGTCGCTGGAGTTGGGGATCAATCACATCGAGACCGCGCGCGGCTACGGTTCGTCCGAGATGCAGTTGGGATACGTGCTGCCTAAGCTGCCGCGCGACGAGATGATCGTCCAGACCAAGGTCGCGCCGTTCGCCACGCAGAAGGAGTTCCTCGACACGTTTGACAAGTCGATGGAATACCTGCAACTCGACCACGTCGACCTATTGTCGCTGCACGGCATCAACAACGCGCAGTTTCTCGACTGGTCACTCCGCAAGGGCGGTTGTGTCGAGGCGATCCACAGGTTGATCGACGAGGGCAGGGCGAAGCACATCGGCTTCTCGACGCATGCCTCGACGCACATCATCCAGTCGGCGATCGAGAGCGACGCATTCGAGTACGTCAACCTGCACTGGTACTTTGTCAACGACCTGAATTGGTCGTGTGTCGAGGCCGCTGCCCAGCGGGACATGGGCGTGTTCATCATCAGCCCGAACGACAAGGGTGGAAAACTTTACGCGCCGCCGCCCAAGCTGGTCGACCTGTGCAGGCCACTTTCGCCGATGCAGTTCAATGCCCTCTACTGCCTGAACCGGCCGCAGGTGCACACGCTCAGTTGCGGTGCGGCCAAGCCAGGCGACTTCGATGAACACATCGCCGGGTTGGAGCATTACGACCGGATCGCCGAGGTGATGTCACCCATCGAGGCACGGCTGCGAGAGGAGATGGTCAACGTCCTCGGGCAGGACTGGTGCGAACGGTGGTTTGAGAATGTGCCGGAGTACCTCAACGTGCCGGGCGAGATCAACGCCCTCGAGATTATTCGACTCTGGACCTACGCCAAGTCGCTCGACTTGGTGGACTGGGGCAAGATGCGCTACAACCTGCTTGGCCAAGCGGACCACTGGTTTCCCGGCGAAACCGCGGCCAAGGCGCGCGAACTCGACCTCACCGAGAGCTTGGCCAGGAGCCCGTTTGCAGACCGGCTGCAGGGGATTCTCGAGGAGGCCCACGAGATGCTCTACGACGCCCCGGTCAAGCGCCTCAGCGAATCAGATTAATCATGCGGCCTGGCTGCTTTCAGCCGTGCCTTGGCCTTTTTTTGACCCGCCGTTAATTCCCCCTTCAGTTCTGTTTCCTTGCCGGGATTTTTCTGGCTGACCTCCACGAACTTGCCGGTGTGATGCAGTTTGTACCGTTGATCCCGCACCCACCACTTGCCCCGATGCTCGCTGTACGCCCAGCTGCGCTCGGAGGCTTTGCCGTGGAGCACCGGCAGAAAACTGATTCCGTCTGTCGGCTGATCCACTGTTGCCCCTGCGAGTTGGAGACTGGTGGGGAAGAAATCGGCCATGTCGATCAGTGCATCGGTGCGGCTGCCCGGCTCGATCACCGAGGGCCAGTTCACGATCAGCGGAACGCGGGTGCCGGTGTCGTCCAGCCGACCTTTACCGCCTTGGATGCGCCTACCGGCTAACTGGGAAAAAACCGGCACACGAATGAGTTTCCCATTCACATGATGGGAAATCATCTTCGACGGTGTTCCGTTGTCAGTCGTGAAAATCACGACGGTGTCATCGCGCAGTTTTTTCTTTTCGAGAAACGCAGTGAGCAGGCCAACCTGGCGATCCATCTCCGCAACCATCTCCGCGTACGACAGGTATTTGCCGCTAGGCGAAACCGGAACCGGTTTGTCGAGGTCATCGGTGACGTCGTGACAGAGCGCCATCGAGTAAAATGCGAAGAACGGTTTTTCCTCCTTCACACTCCTGTCGATGAACGACTCGATGAACTCGCGATAAACATCGGGGCCGAACTGCTGCCGGGCGGCTTCGTTGACCCTGCCGTTCTCGTAGATCATCGGCTCGTGGTAGCGCGCGCCCTCGTGCCAGCCAAACACGCTGTATTCGTCGAAGCCCATGCGGTGTGGCTGCGGGGGATCATCTCGGAGCAGAGTCAACTGCCACTTGCCGGTCACCACGGTAGAATAGCCGGCTGCCTTCATCGCGTGGGCTATAGTTTGTTTTTCCAGCTTCGCCGGGAACGTGCCCCACTTCGGGCTGCTCACGTTGATCGGGTAGCGGCCGGTCAGGACGGCCACCCGCGTCGGGTGACAAACCGGCATGCTGTAACAGTGCATCGCTTGCAAGCCGCCCTTGGCCAACGCGTCTAGATGAGGGGTGGGATACGACTCACCCCCGTAACATCCGAGCGCCTCGTAGCCGACGTCGTCCGCGAGGATCAAAATAACGTTCGGTTGTTTCGCGGCATACACCGGTGCCGAGCCACATGAAATGCATGCAGCGAACGCAGCCAATAAAAACTGTCTCTTTTTCATAGCAATCTGTTCGGAAAAAACGCGGTGCCACCGGATACCATATTCGATCCGCTGATGCCATTCTCCGATACGTCGTGACTCTCGGCGGATAGCCTTTTCGCTTGTCAGGGTGCGGGCGCGGCATAGGCTTTTTCGCGTCCTTGAGTATAGTCGTTGCCAGTTTGATTTGCCTGCGCTTGGCCAAGCGCATTGCCGTCGTTTGCGGCGGCTTGGCCGTGATCGCGCTTGGCCAAGCGGAGGAGGCGCACTGGGCGTTCGAGCCTGTCGTTGACCCGTCGGTTCCGGTTTCGAGCAGCGCCTGGCCAAGCTCCCCGATCGACGCATTCGTGTTGCGGGAGTTGCAGACCAACGGCATGTCGCCGTCCCCGCCTGCGAAACCAGGGGAGTTGATTCGGCGTGCGACGATCGAGTTGACAGGCCTGCCCCCGACATTTGCCGAGGCGCGGGCGTATCAGCTTGAATACAATTCCGATGCCCGGCAGGCATTGGCGGGACTGGTCGACAGATTGCTGACATCGCCCGAGTACGGGCGGCGCTGGGGGCGGCATTGGCTGGACGTGGCACGCTACGCCGATGCCAAGGGCTACGTCGATGCTGGGGAATCGAAGTATCCGTTTGCCTACACTTATCGCGATTATGTGGTGGAAGCGTTCAACCATGACCTGCCATTTAATCGATTTATCCGTGAACAGATCGCGGCCGACCTGTTGCCCGGCAGGACCCCGGAGTCGATGGCTGCGCTGGGCTTTCTCACCGTAGGTTCGCGCTTCAATTTTTTTCCGCATGAGATCATCGACGACCGCATCGATGTCGTGACCCGTGGTTTCCTCGGTCTCACGGCGGCGTGCGCCCGTTGTCACGATCATAAATACGACCCGATTCCGATTGAGGATTACTACTCGTTGTACGGCGTGTTCGCCAACTCCCGCGAGCCTTCACCGGACCGCTGGCCGGTTATCGGCGCGAAGGCCGGTACGGAGGATGTAGCGATTCAAAAGAAGCTCACGGAGGCGGCCGGTAAGTACGACGCGTTGCGGGATAAACTGCACCGGCAGATTCAGCACGAGCTGAGGGCGTGGGCCGGAGATTATTTGCGGTACATCGTGCAGTCGACGCCGCGTCACCGGACGCAGGCGCAGCCGGAGATACGGACCGAGCGCGGGGTGATCCGCGAGGTGGCCGCCTACGCGAGCGGCGGTGTGATTCGCTGGCGCCTTTTTCTTGAGTCGCGCCAGTCGGACGATCCGATCTTCGGAATGTGGCGGCGGTTGTTCGAATTGGAAAAGGAGACCATCCCGGCTCAATTTGAAAACGAATTTCGCGACTGGCAGAAAGGGAGTGAAGCGAACGCACTTGTGGTTGAGGCCTTCAAATCTAAGCCACCGAAAAACATGGCGGACGTCGCGAATGTCTACGGCACATTCATTGAGTCGGTCGAGACTGAGTGGCGGCAACTTCAAAATGCGAATACCGACGCGGCTGCGCTGGCGGATGCCGCGAAGGAACAGGTGCGGCGGGCGATGTATGCGGCGGATTTTCCGGCCACGATGACGGTGGACGAATCGGCGGATTTGTACGCGCTGGATGAGAGCACGGAAGTTCGGAAACATTTTGCGGCGATCGAGCGGGTTTATCTCGAGAAGTGGAACTCAGCCAGCCCGCGCCCGATGCTCATGGCTGATCGACGTCAGCCGGGTGAGCAGCGAGTGTTTCTCCGGGGCGATGCAAACCGCCTTGGCCCAAGGGCCGGCCGGCACATTCCGGCGGTATACACCGGGAACCGCGTGCGGCCGATCGAACGCGGCAGCGGTCGATTGGCGCTGGCCGACTCGATTGCCAGCGAGGACAATCCGCTCACGGCGCGGGTGATCGTCAATCGCGTGTGGGCGTGGCACTTCGGCCGGGGGCTGGTGGAGACTTCGAGCGATTTTGGCGTGCGCTCCGCACCGGCGAGCCACCCGGAGTTGCTCGATCACCTCGCCGCTTGGTTTGTGAGAAACGAATGGTCGATCAAGCGGTTGAACCGCTACATCATGCATTCAAAAACCTGGCAACAATCGAGTGTCGACCGGCCGGCGCTTCGCGGGATGGATCCGGACAACCGGCTGCTTTGGCGCAAAAACCGCCGCCGGATGGGGTTTGAAACGATGCGTGACTCGATGCTGTTCGTCTCGGGGCAGCTTGATCACCACGCCGGCGGGCCGCCACTGGAGAAGGCCCCGGACGATACGGCCAATCGCCGCCGCACACTGTATTCATTCGTCGACCGGGAAAATTTGCCGGACGTTTTTCGTGTTTTCGATTTTCCGTGCCCGGACATTTCCGCGCCGGGCCGCTCGCGGACGACTGTGCCGCAGCAGTCGCTTTTCCTGTTAAACAATCCGTTCGTGCTGGCGCGAGCCGAGGCCTTGGCTAAGCGCTTGGCCAACGGTACGAACGAGGCCCGTGTTGCCGCCCTGTATCGTGCCACGCTTGGCCGTGAACCGGAGCCGGAGGAGTTGCGCTTGGCCAAGCGCTTCGTCGCGCAGTCCGGGCTGTCCAAGGCGACGCTGCCGTGGCAGGAATTGGCGCAGGCACTCCTGCTGTCCAACGAATTCATGTTCGTAGATTAAACCATGTCCTATCATAGAGTTTACAAGATGCTGTTTGCGAAGTTGTACCCTTTGCTCTTGGATAAGGTCGTGTGGAGGAGGTTAAAGAGCCCCTGATGCGGGAGTTGCGTTACATGGATAAGATGATCGAAGAGCTCGCCAGGGGGAGGGCGATGGAAAAAATCCTGCGACAATGAATCGTCAAAAGGACATCGCCTCGCTTCAACCGCAGCCGAAGCGCCTGGCCAACCGCCGTGATTTCCTGTCACGCGCCGGCATGGGATTCGCATTGCTGGGGCTGCGCGACGTGATGGCCGGGCCGCATCCCGGCTTGGATCTGCCCGACCCGCTCGCACCCACCGGTCCGCACTTTGTGCCGCGGGCTAAGCGCGTGATTCACATTTTCATGAACGGCGGCCTGTCACATGTGGACAGCTTCGATCCTAAACCGATGCTGGCCAGGCATGACGGCAAACCGTTGCCGACGCCCAATCTTGTGACCGAGCGGTTGACCGGTGCGGCGTTCGCATCGCCGTTCAAGTTCACGCGATACGGGCAGAGCGGCATCCCGATCAGCGACATGTTTCCGCACATTGGCCAGCACGCGGACGATCTGTGCGTGGTGCGCTCAATGAAGTCCGACGTGCCAAACCACGAGCCGTCGCTCATGCTGATGAACAGCGGCGACAACACGCTGGCCCGCCCCAGTCTCGGTTCGTGGCTGACCTATGGCCTGGGTACGGAGAATCGAAACCTGCCTGGCTTCATCGCCATGTGTCCCGGGGGACATCCGGTCAAGGGGCCGGACAACTGGCGGTCCGCATTCCTGCCGGGCATTTACGAGGGCGTTTACGTGGACACCGCGCATACGAAGGTCGATCAGTTGATTCAAAACATCCGCAACCCCCGGCTTGGTTTGGTGGATCAACGGCGGCAGCTCAACCTGTTGCAGTCGCTCAACCGCCGGCACCTCGACCAGCGCGGGCACGATCCACAACTGGAGGCGCGAATCCAGAGTTTTGAACAGGCATACCGGATGCAGATGGAGGCGACTGACGCGTTAGACGTGGATCGCGAACCGGAGTCGGTGCGCGAGCGGTACGGCAAGACGACTCAGTCGCGCCAGTTGCTGATGGCGCGGCGGTTGATCGAGCGTGGCGTTCGGTTCGTGCAGGTTTGGCACGGCAAATGGCAGCCGTGGGACAACCACGACGAGATCGAGAAAAACCACCGCAAGTTGGCGGGCGAATGTTCGCAGGGCATCGGTGCGCTGATCGCCGACCTGAAGGAGCGCGGCCTGTTCGAGGATACGCTGATCGTGATCGGCGGTGAGTTCGGCCGTACGCCGACGGTGGAAATCACCAACGCCGGCAAATCAAAACTGGGTCGCGACCACAACTCGGCTGGGTTCTCGATGGTGCTCGCAGGAGGCGGGGTGAAGGGTGGCACGATTTACGGGGCGACCGATGAGTTTGGGTTTCAAGCGGCCGAAAACCCGGTGCACGTCCATGACCTTCACGCGACGATCCTGCACCTGATGGGCTTCGATCACGAACGTCTGACCTACCGCTATGCCAGCCGGGACTTTCGGTTGACCGACGTCCACGGCCGGGTGATCCGCGATATTATTTCGTGAGCGCCTTGAGGTACTCTGCGACTTCCGCCGTATTTTCGTGCTCGTGAATGAGCACGGTGAAGGAGAGTTGCAGGGTACTGTCGGCCTTCACTTTGTATTGGCTTTTCTCCCCCTGCTTCATGGCTTTTTTGCCGAATTGATTGGCCACCATAAGGCCGTAGTTTCGGTTATGCCACCACGGCACGCGCGGGGTCTTGCCATTGGCCATGATGGTGATACCAGCCCATTTACCCGCGATTTCACCGGAGTAATCGCACCAAATCGCCGGTTGTCCCCACGTTGACTTCGCGCTGACCTGCCCGGCGCTGTTGCGGATTTGGCCACCTTTTTTCTCGATCAACGGCGTGGCGAGGCGCACGCCCAGCCCCATCTCCTCCTGGTCGCCAAAATAAAAATCGTCCGGGCCGGTGAACTTGCAGTCGTACGTCAGCCGCCAGCCGCCCTTGGCCAAGCGGATTGTGTGGGTGACGACCTGCCGGCAAATCAGTTTGCCGTCGTTGGTCTCAAACCGGTTTGACACGGAGAATGAACCGAACGACTTGCCCCCGCTTGGCCGGGTGATGAACCGCTCGTGAACGACCCGCGCGCGATTGCGCCAAAAGTCCGAGCCGGAGATGTCTCCAAACGCCATCCAAATACCGGGATGCATCGAGGCATGATCGTCATCGTCCACCCCCTCGATCGGCGGATGATTTCGTGTGACCTGAATCCCGCTAAGCGTGCGGATGTTTTTGAAAAACGGCCGCATCGTGACTGGATCGCTGTGAACATAGGTGCCGACATTTTGGCCGTTGATGAGGATGGCGACTTGTCCCTCGCTCTGCTCGAATTGCACTCCGGTTTTGGAGTCTTCTTTTTGGGTCACTGTTTTTCGGGCCTTGTCCTTGCAACTCACGAGAAACGCAGTGAGATCGGCCAGTTGCCGGGCGTTCATCAGCACTCCAAAGTTGGGCGGCATGGGGGAGGTGTCGGCGCTGGTACGGTTGGCGATTTGCTTTTTGTCCAGCGTCACACTTTGGCCGGCGGCGAGGCCCAATTTGAATGTCA
>MDSV01134819.1_pt1 | contig 10435 bp, 10 predicted proteins | sample 810851 | NCBI WGS metagenome assembly MDSV01 (sample SAMN05326640, study PRJNA326480) | marine metagenome | isolation source: seawater | place: Atlantic Ocean: North East | collected 2012
AGAGGTGAAATTCCCTGTAAAAAAATCTACGAAGATGAATTTGTTTTATCATTTCATGACATTAATCCACAAAAAAAAATTCACGCACTAGTCATTCCAAAAGGTAAATATATTGATTTAGATGATTTTAGCCAAAATGCTTCTAAAGATGAAATGGTCGGATTACTAAAGGGTATATATATGGTTTCTAAAAAATTAGGAATTTCCTTAGACAGCTCCAAAGGTTATAGAGCTTTAACTAATATAGGAGAGCATGGGGGACAAGAAGTTCCTCATCTTCATTTTCATCTATTTGGGGGTGAAAAAGTTGGAAAAATGGTAGAGTGATTTTAGAAGTAAAAAGACAATACTTAGAAATAAAAAATTTAAAAAATTTATTACCTGTTAAAAAACCTAATAGTTTTTGCGAAGTATCAGTTGTAGGAAAACCAGATTTTCAATTAAATAAGTTTTTTTATAAACAAATAGGAAAAAATCATCGTTGGATCGATAGACTTAATTGGACTGACAAACAATGGATAAATTATTTGAATAACCCAAATGTAAAAACATACATTATGAAAGAACAGCAAAATTTGGTTGGTTATTTTGAGCAAATAATAGACAATTTTAAAAAAGAAACCGAAATTGCATATTTTGGAATACTAGAAAGCTATTTTGGTAAAGGATATGGAGGATATTTGTTATCTGAAGCAATAAGAAATTCCTTTTTAAATGGTGGTGATAGGGTATGGGTTCATACATGTTCTTTAGATCATAAGAACGCTCTTAATAACTATTTGTCGAGAGGTATGAATATATTTCATAGCGAGGTGGTAAAAGTAAAAAATTAATTTTGTTCGGGCAAATCAAATATTTTTTTGTCTAAAATTATATTCTTTTTTAAATCATAAATAAAAGTAACAACTAAATTTTTGTAAATATCTTCAGTCTGCCAACCTATTATTTCATAACTTTTGTAATCAAAAAATATATTGATTAGGTAATTATTATCATTTATTTGAAATCTTACATATTTATTATCTATAATCTCACTATCGACAGAAGATATATTTTTTAATAAATAGTTTTTGTTTAAAAGAAGATTAAAAGGAGTTTTTGTTAAAGGATATATATAATATTGATTATTTTTTTCACTTTTAATTACTAAAGATTTGCCATTTGAAACTAGAATTTTTTTAAATTTTAAATCATAATTGCAATAAATTTTTTTTGGGTACTCGATTGTACAATTACCGTTTTCTTCTTTCTCATCTATAGTTTGCTTAAAATTAAATGATAAATTATCAATTGTTTTTAAATTTTTTATAATATTTTCTTTTATTGAGCTATAAGAATTATTAGTAAAAAAAACAAAAATTAATAAAAAAAAAAACAAATTTTTCATTTTAATACTTCTCTCTTACCGACATGATTTGCCTTACTTACTTCTCCATTTTCTTCCATCATATCAATAATTCGTGCTGCACGGTTATAACCAATTTGTAATTTTCTTTGTAAAAAGGATGTTGATGCTTTTCCTTCAGATTTAATAATTTCAAGTGCTGAGTCGTATAAGTCATCTTTTTCACCTGGACTTTGAGATAAAGATTGGTTTTCTTTTTCATCAGCAAAACTTAAAATTTCATCAACATAGTCTGGTTCAGCTTGATTTCTTAAAAAATTATTTATTTTTTCTATTTCGTTTTCAGATACATAGGGTGCATGAATTCTGACTATTTTATTTGCTGATGACATATACAACATATCGCCCTTACCCAATAATTGCTCCGCTCCTTGTTCCCCTAAGATTGTTCTACTATCAATCTTGGAAGTTACTTGAAATGAAATTCTTGTAGGAAAGTTAGCTTTAATTGTTCCAGTTATAACGTCAACACTTGGCCTTTGAGTAGCCATTATAATATGTATTCCAGCGGCTCTAGCCATCTGAGATAATTTTTGTATGTATCCCTCTATCTCTTTACCAGCCACTAGCATTAAATCTGACATTTCATCAACAATCACAACAATGTATGGCATAGGTAATTTATGTTTTGAATTATATCCGTCTATGTTCTTAACACCTTCTTTTGTCATTAAACGATATCTACTCTCCATTTCTTTCACAACCCATCCTAAGACGGAGGCGGCTCTTTTAGCTTCAGTAATAACAGGACATAACAAGTGAGGAATACCTTCGTAAGTGGACAATTCTAACATTTTAGGGTCAATCAATATAAACTTACATTTATCTGGTGAATGCCTATAAAGAAGTGAAAGTATAATTGTGTTAATACAAACTGACTTACCTGACCCCGTGGTTCCTGCGATCAATAAATGAGGCATGTTACTTAGGTCACCAATTACTGGTAAACCAGATATACTTTTTCCAAGTGCAATTGGTAACTTTATATTTTTACTATTAAAATTCTGACTTGAAATAATTTCGCTCAAGTAAACATTTTCTCTTTCAATATTTGGTAGCTCAATTCCTATAGTATTACTACCCGGTATAGAAGAAATTCTTGCTGACTCTGAACTTGTATTTCTTGCTATATCTTCAGATAAATTAATAATTTTTGAAACTTTAACTCCTGCAGCCGGTTCAAACTCATTCAGTGTTACCACTGGTCCATGACTGACTTTTTTTATTTTTCCCTCAACACCAAAATCTAACAATATTTTTTCTAAAAAATCTTCTTTGACTACTTTTTCATTTTTAATTTTTCTTTCATTTTTAATAGGATATTTTAATAATTTTAACTCCGGTAAAATAAATTTTTCAATTTTTCTGCCCCCGTATGGTTGTTTAATAATTTTTTCAAAAGGCAAATCTTCTTGTGTTCTTGTCTCAAAATTTTCATCAATAATTTCATCAATTTTATCATTTGATTTTAGGTCTTTATCAATATTTTTTTTACCTAAAAATTTTTTTACAAAGTTAAATACAAAACTAAAAAAACTTAATTTAAAGTTAATACTAAGAAGAAAAAAAGTAAATGTTAATATTATTAAAGTATAAAAAGTAACATCTTGATTAATATTAATTAAATTAAAAAGATAATTATCACTTAAGAAATTGCCAACAAAACCACCCTTTCCATTTATAGGAAGCCAAAAGGAAGTTCTTGAGTAGAAGCTGAAAAATAAAGACCCAGTTATACAATAAATTACTAAATAAAATATATTATTAACAATTTGTATTAGTTTTTTTTTAAAAAAAATCTCTAAACATGTAAAAAAAAATGTTACTGGTATCAAAAATGAAATTAACCCTACAGATTGAAGTAAAATGTCTGATAAATAACTTCCTCTATACCCCAGCAAATTTTCCATTTTAGTATTATCTGGGAATATAAAATTAGGATCTTCCGTTGAATATGATATTAAAGATATAATTAAAAAAATGGCGACAATACCTAAAAGAATAGCAATTAATTCTATTAGTCTTTTATATATAAAATCAAATGTTTTTTTAAAATAATTAGAAATTTCCATTTTATAAGAATCTGATTTATAACTTTGTATCATTTAATTATTGTTGGTAAAATTAAAATTTAATTATGAAAATATGCTTAATAGGAAATAACCTTACAAATTACATCTTAGCCTACGGTCTTTTAAAAAAAAATATTAAGGTAGATTTATATATAAAAAAAAACGAACCAAAATTTTCAAGAACCAGGACTATAGGATTATCATATGACAATAAAAATTTTATTAATAATAATATTTTCAACATAGATAGATATGTTTGGCCTATAAAAGAGATCAAAATTTTTAATGAAAAATCAAAAGACAGAGAAGTGTTAAATTTTAGTAGATCAAAAGAAGCAAATTTTTTTATTTTTAGAAATTCAAATTTTTTAGTCATTTTAAAAAAACTTCTTAAAAAAAATAAGAATTTTAAATTTAAAAATATTCAAAACGAAAAAATTTATTCAGAAATTGAAAATAATTTAGAATATTGTTTAATTGTTAATTCAGAAATTAATAATAATATTTCAAAAAAGTATTTTAGTAAAATAATGAATAAAAAATATAATTCAGTAGCGTATACATCTATTTTGAAACATAATAAAATTAGTAATAATATAGCTTCGCAAACTTTTACAGATAATGGTCCACTAGCATTTTTGCCCTTATCAAACACGGAAACTTCTGTTGTATACTCTATAAAAAATAAAAAAAATCATCTGAAAAACGAAGAATTAGTAAAATTAGTAAAAAGTTACAGCGAAAAGTATAAAAGAGCGTATTTCTCAAAGTTTGAAAAATTTTATATTAAATTTTCTTTGTCAAAAAAATATTATCACAGAAATATTTTATTATTTGGAGATGCTCTGCATAAGATTCATCCATTAGCAGGACAAGGATTCAACATGACAGTAAGAGATATGAAAATTTTCTTTAAATTAATTAACGAAAATATAGATCTAGGACTTCCTATAAACACATTTATTTTAAAAAAATTTGAAAAAGAGACTAAATCTAAAAATCTAATTTTCGCCAAAGGGATAGATCTTATTAATGATTTTTTTATTTTAGATAATGTTTTAAATAATAAAATTTCAAAAAACATTTTCCCCATTATAAATAAAAGTGTTTTTATTAAAAATTATATTAATAAAATTGCTAGTAAAGGTTTGAATATTTAAAATTATTGAATAGTGTTGTTATTAAATTCGTCTAAAATGTAAGTTTCTAAAATGTTTTCAATAATTTTCTGTCTAGATCTTAAATTTTGAGACTCTATGAGAGCTTGTTTTTCTTCAAGAGAAAATGGTGCTGCCATTGATAGAGTATTTAATGAAAATTCCAAGTCTTGTTTTTCTAACTCCTTCCAATTAATTACTAATCCTTGCTTGCTAAAATAATTTTTCAATTTTCTAAATAGAGGCTCAAGATCTTTAAATGAAATTTTTTCCTCTTTTTCCTCTTGATCGCTATAAAAATCGTTATATGAAATTTTACATTCTCTATACAATTTATCGCTTTCAATTTCTTTTATAATTTTAAATCTGTTTACTCCACTTAAGGCAATTAAATATCTTCCATCATCAGTCTCGTTAAAGCTTGTAATTTTTCCAACACATCCAACTTCATATAAATTTTTAGAGGATGTCTGATTATTTTGTGGCTGTATCATACCAATTAATCTGTCTTTTTTTTTCATAGTGTCGTCTATCATGTTTAAATATCTTTCCTCAAAAATATTAAGCGGAACAGTAGTTTTTGGAAAAAATATAAAATTTGATAAAGGAAATATAGGAATTATATCAGGTAAATTTATTTTTTTTTTCATAATAAATGATTATTTTTTTCATGAAAGTATTTTTTGTCAATGATTTATTATGTCTTGCTTTTAAGAGGCCTCGCTTTATAATGATAAATAAACGCGGGCATAGCTCAGTGGTAGAGCGTCTCGTTGCCAACGAGAAGGTCGTGGGTTCGAGTCCCATTGCCCGCTCCATAAAAGGAAAATTTATGAGTGATTTAGCAGACAAAAAGTGCATTCCGTGCGAAGGGGGAATACCAAATTTTAACTTATCTGAAATACATAAATATTTAAAAAAAGTAGATGGATGGGAAGTAAAATCAGATGATTCAAAGATCTATTATTTAATAAAAGAATTTAAATTTAAAAATTTTTTAGACAGTCAAAAATTTGTCAATAAAGTTGGTGAAATTGCTGAGAAAGAGGGCCATCATCCTGATATTTGGTTTGGATGGGGCTACGCTAAAATAAAAATTTTTACCCACGCAATAAATGGCTTACATGAAAGTGATTTTATATTAGCAGCAAAAGTTGATAAAATAATTAGTGTTTAAAATGTCTAGTTTTAGAAAATAATAAAATTATCCCAACTTTATTTGCAAATTTTATAATTTCTTTATCACGAATAGATCCAGAAGGTTGAACCACAGCTGACACTCCTGATTGGACAAGTTGTTCTATTCCATCAACAAATGGAAAAAATGCGTCAGATGCAGCATAAACAGCATCTTTATTGTTAATACTCTGGCATGAATTCATTTTATCAACAGCAATTTTACAGCTGTCAATTCTACTAGGTTGTCCAGATCCAATTCCGACAGTTGAGAAATTTTGAGTTAATACTATCGCATTAGACTTAACAAATCTACAGACATTAAATGCAAAAATTAGGTTATCTAAAATCTTTTTACTTGGTTTTGATTTAGATACAACAACAAAATCTTTTTTTGTAAACTTCTTGAAGTCGGTGGATTGGATCAACAAAGTGCTAAGTCCTGATGAAATATTTAATGTATCTCTTAAATTTAACTTACTGGAATCTATTATTCTTAAATTTTTCTTTTTTTTTAAAATTTTTATTGCCTCTTTATCAAAACCATTTCCTATAACTATCTCTAAAAAAATCTTTTTTAGTTCTAAAGCTAAGATTTTGTTAATCTTGAAGTTGAATGAAACAACGCCCCCATATGCGCTTATTGGATCACATTTCAAGGCTAATTTAAAACTCTTAATCTTATTTTTATTGATTGAAACCCCACAGGGGTTTGCGTGTTTAACTATAACTGTTCCTTTATTATTTGGTAGTGATTTTGATATTAATAAAGCAGAATACAGATCATTATAATTATTAAAACTTAATTTTTTACCGGATAACTGTATAATTTTTTTTCCTGTATTTTTTGTTGAATATATTGCTGCGTTTTGATGAGGATTTTCTCCATATCTTAGCATTTCAATTTTTTTTGCACCAATTATTTTTATTTTAGGAAATTGGTTATTTGACAGTTTTAAAAAGTATTTTGATATAATAGAATCATAATATGAAGTTTCTAAAAAAGCTTCCTCGGACATTTGTTGTCTAAATTTCAATGAAGTTGATCCGTTGTATAATTTGAATTCATTATGTAGCTTATCATAATTTTCTATAGAAGTTATAACTGTTACTCGCTCATAATTTTTAGCTGCTGCTCTTACTAATGCAGGTCCTCCAATATCTATTTGCTCTAAAATTTTTTTATGATTTTTTGTTTTTTCTAACATCTCTTCAAAGGGATAAAAATTAACAACAACAAAATCTATTTCATCGATATTTAATTTTTTCATATCTTTTTTATGATTGTTATTATTTCTTTTACTTAAGATTCCTCCATGAATTTTAGGGTGTAATGTCTTTACTCTTCCATCTAAAATTTCTGGTGAATTCGTGTATTTTGAAACTTCTATACAGTCATATCCAAGTTTTTTGATTTCCTTGAAAGTTCCTCCAGAGCTTATTATTTTTATTTTGTATTTTTTTAATGTTGATAATAAAGATTTTAAATTTCTCTTATCTGCGACAGAGATCAATGCTTTTCTAATTTTTTTCATTGTATTTTTTCTATCATCCAAACTACTTTGTGTGATTTATCCTTTAACTCTTCAGAAATAAAAATATTTTGATTTTCAGTATAATTATTTTTATCACCAAAATATAACCCAGTTTCAATACCAATTAAATGATTTTTGCTGGTAAATTTCCATCCAGAGTTTCCAATTTCAATTAAAATAGAATTGCCATCCTGTGTTTTAGTTACTTTTGTAGAAGGAAATAAATGAAATCTTATTTCAAAAGGCAAATATTTGTTTGTTTTTTTTCTACTTAATATGTCTGTTCCAATAAGATTATTTTTATCTGGAAAAAACTCAATTTTTCTTTCGTGAATTACTCCGTATTGCTTTAAATATCCATCGTGTGCCGCAGATACACACCAGTAGTTTTCTTCTGAAATTATTTTTTTATTATTTATTTTAAAATTTTTTTCAATTAAGTATTTATTATCTTTATTTTTAATAAATCTTACTGCTGAAGTATTATTAACACTCAGAGTAGAGTGATTTGCTGTAGATTTTGAAATTTTATGTAGCTGATGATTATTTTTTTGAAAATAACCTGAATTTGTAATTAATTTTTGTCCAGAAAATGTGATTTCAAAAGAAAGGGGTCCAGCTTGATAACTTTCTGAGAATTTTTTTTCAGGTGCGTTACCCGTATCTACAACTATAGAATAATTTTTATTATTAAAAAAATTATATCCCCCAATCTCACGACTTGCATTCTTAAATTTATAATCATTCAATTTTAAATATAGATCTAAATCTGAATGATTTGAATCATGGTTGCCATTAAAAAGGAAATTTATATTTTTTGATTGCCAAATAAGGTTGTAACCTCCACCCAAATGATAAATTACTTCATTTAGATTATCTGGAATTTCAGTTTGAGATTCTTTTAAAAATTCCCTTATGAGTATAAAATATTTAAGATAAAAAATAAGTTGCCTGAAATTTCTGGATTTTGGAAACCCTAAATTGTCTAAAGCTGAATTAATTATTTTATTAAGTAAAATAAAACCAAAATCTAAATATTTTTTTTCATTAAAACTTAATCCACATAATATAATTGCAGCACAACTTATAAGTTTGTCATCTACAAGGTCAGATCTATCTATTTCGTTAATGAGATGATTTACTTGTTTCTTTATAATAAAATTAAATTGATCTTTATATTTTTCTGTAGCTTCCTCATAAGTCAAAGGTGAGTTTGATATCCAAGATAGTAGCCTTTTAGCTAATATATCATTTTCCCAAATTTTATAATTATAATTATAATTTTTTTCAATCCATAGACTAATTATCTTCTGAATTTCTTTTTTAGGTGATTTTAAATCTAACGAGAATAACCAAAAAAAATTATGTATTTTTTTAAAATCTTTATTTTTTAAATTCTTGTTAGTCCATATTTTTTCTAAATATAAATTTTCAAGTTTATTTTTTTTTTCTGGAATTTTTATTATTGCACTTAATAAAACTAGACTTGGTATATAATTTAAAGTTTTTTCATCAGTTTTAGATATTTTTTTATTATAAAAAGAAGAAGAGAGATAAAGTTTTCTAATTTGAATTGTTGTGTACTCTATTAATTCATTCAAGTAAATTAATGAACTTTTTATAACCATTACTTAATAGATTTAAGCTCTTCAATATTTTTTTTTATATTTCCATTATTTTCTTTAAAAATTGTGGTTCCAGAAACAAGTACATTCGCACCTGCTTTTATCACATCTTTAGAATTATCAAAATTTATTCCTCCATCTACTTCAATGTCAAAATTTAAATTTTGTTTTTCTTTTATACTATAAAGATCTTTAATTTTGTTTAAAACATTTGGTATAAATTTTTGACCACCGAAGCCAGGAAATACACTCATAATTAAAATAAGATCAACTTTATCCAAATGCTTTTTTATTAGATTTATACTTGAGTCTGGATTAAGAGAAACACCAACTCTCTTTTTAAACTTTTTAATATAGTTTATTGTATCAAGCAGATCATTAGTTGCTTCTGGGTGAAATGTAATAGTATCTGCTCCAGCATCAGCATAATCTTTTATATATTTATGAACAGGAGATATCATCAAGTGAACATCAAATGGAATTTTTGTAAATTTTCTAAGGGTCTTAATTACTGGTGGGCCAATTGTTAAATTTGGAACAAAATGACCATCCATGACATCAACATGTATCATATCAGCACCTCCTTCTTCCAGTCGCTTAATTTCATTACCTAGTTGGCTAAAATCTGCCGAGAGAATTGATGGAGAAATTTGAATTTTTTTCATTACTACTACATTACAGTAGTATCAATTTTTGTTTTTTATTTGAATCAATTTTTACTAAAAAGTCGGTATATTTCTGCCGCAATCTCACCTTCTAATGGAAATGATAGCATTCCCATTACGGAATATCCAAGTAAATAGGGCATTAAGTAAAATCTAATCATGAAAAAAAACCATGCAACATATAAAGGTACCAATGGTCTAACAATAAATTCTGGAGTCACAATTCTAAAAATATTTATGACAGGATTTGTTAATTTGACAAAAATCTTCATAAAGAAAAATTCAGAGTTTTCTCTTTGAAATATATTCATTGCCACTCTTCCAATAAGAGTCCACATTATAACTCCAAGAATATAGTCTATTGTAATTACTAATGGATGAAAATTTCCCATAATTTATTTTTTACTTAAAAAAAAAGGGGCGAATCTATCGCCCCTTTTTAAATAATTATTAACTACTTAGTGTTGTTTACCAAGTACAGATTTACCACTAGGTATACGAACTTCGTCTACCATTCTTTGAGTAGCTGCATCTGGCGCCTTAGTTAATAAACTAACAATAACCATTGATACTAAGCTCACTAATGATCCAACTATACCAAAAGTAAGTTGAGTTACACCCCAGAATCCTGCTCCACCAGAACGTACCCAAATTAGGTACGCTGTACCTGAAGCCAATCCTAGAAGCATACCTGCAACTGCACCTGGTGCATTAGCTCTCTTCCACCATACTCCTAATACAAGTGGGAAGAATAAGCCTGACATCGCAAAGTCAAAAGCCCAGATTACCGAACCTAAGAT
>MDSV01158053.1_pt1 | contig 10435 bp, 4 predicted proteins | sample 810851 | NCBI WGS metagenome assembly MDSV01 (sample SAMN05326640, study PRJNA326480) | marine metagenome | isolation source: seawater | place: Atlantic Ocean: North East | collected 2012
AAAATGAGCTCCAGCTGACAAGCGCCAGCAGACTTTGGACAAAGCGCATCGAGCGGTCAGCAGCGTGTGAAAAACATGGTAAAACACACAGACACACACACGCACACATAAGAGGAAAAGATAGTATTCATATTTAAATGGGTTGAGTTTTGCTTTTCGTTATTCAATCATAAATGCTATATTTAATATTATTACACTTGCGGTCTCGTTTGAACGATGTAAACTTTACCATCCTTGACGCAACCTTCGATATCTTGCGCGCACCCTAATGCCTTTTCGATTGCTATACCAGCCTCCGTGATTTTACTCATGATTTGATCCGCGGTACCTCGGTCGTTCCAGACCATTTCGTCTTTTGAATAGTCCACGTGCGTGACGGTTTCAACTTCGGTCGTGACTGATTCGTACAAGCCAGCGCCAGCGTAACCTTCTAAATCTTCGCCGTTTGAATCGGATCGAAAAATTAAGGTTCCTTTTGGAACGCTCAATGCGACATTTTTAGACGGGAAACCGGTAATCACTGGAGGCGAGTTTGCGCGCTTGTCCGCTTTGAAACTCAACGCTCTTCCCGGGTAGTTACCGACTAAAGTTTCGCCTAAACCTTTAACGATCTCGGCGTATAATTCATTCTCGTCGTTGTTCGCCGGCGAGGTCGTGTGCACGACAAACGCGTAGTCGGCATCAATTACCGGTTGAACCAAAACAGCCATTTGCAAATTCTTGTGCGTCAAGCCGCGATTACGCACGGAAACGTATGCTCTCTCGTTCCATTTGCTCGCCCAAACGGAGACTAGAGCTTTCCAGGCTTTGTCCCATTGTTCGTCGGTTTCCGGCGGTATCATTTCACCTGCTTTCATCACGCGAGAGAGTTCCTCGCGGGCATCTATTGGGGGGGTTAAACTTTTCACGCATGATCGCACGCGGTTCAAAGTGTCTTCCAAACTATCGCCAGAACTATCGTCAATTTGATCGATGAGTCTTACGAACTGCGCTTTTTTATCTTTATTTATCGGATCCTCCAAAACGTAATCGAACGTGCCGAATGGTATGGCAATCGATCGCGGCAAATTGATCCAAGATGGAAGGTCGGAACTTTCTAGACTTTCGCGCAACGTTCGCGTGTTTCGCGATTTCGCACCAACGACGTGCTCTCTGAAGTCATCTAAGCTCACACCAAACTCACCACAAAACGGTTTCTTTTCCAAATCGATCTTAGCTTTCGATGTTGATGATACCGACGATGTCGCACCAACACCAAACCACGCTTGCGTGCTCGGATCTTCTTCCAGCTTCATCTTCGTCGCCTTGGCAATCTCCGCTTCCGAGGCGTGTTCAATCTTAACGGAGGAGTCTGATCCGATGGATTTTGTTGACGCGAACTCGTTCATAAACTCGCACAAAGAATCTAGGACGGACAAGTCGTGGCAGGTAGCGAACAAAACACCCGAGTTTCGCGCGCGAACGGCCGAGTGGGACAAGACGTCTACGGAACTTGGCGTGAGTAAAGCAACCGCACCTAAAGGAATTTCTTCGTCGCCTCCAACTTTATCGCAGACTAAAATGGTCGGTTCGCGGAAGCTTTCATTCATGATTTCACGCAGCGTAGGGTAAAATTCAACTCGACCGCAGACCTTCTCTTCTTTTGGCGAGATTATACTCCACGCACCCAAGTTTGCTTCTTGTCGTAACATCTTGTCCAATCTAGTCAACGCTAAAGATAAACCAAACGCCGGTCCACCTCGAATAACTTCTTCGCTAAAGTGCGTTATGGTCCATTGCTCGCATTTACACGCGTCGCCAATACTTTCCGCGGTGAGCTGCATAGATGAGTTGATGGAATCCCCGTACGCAGCGACGGCCATTCGCGCGCGATCCACCGTGGCCTTGGCGCGCAACGCCCAAAAGTACTTAGTCTTTTCATCTCCACTCGATTCGTGTCGAGAACTGATCACGCGGCGCATTTCGACCAAACTTAAAGCTAAATCTTCGCAAGACGTCGGTAATGATAAACATAAATCTTCCAACGCTAACGCGGAGAATTCTAAGGCTTCACCAATATCTTTCGGCAACTCCGCTCTTTGCACCGCTCTCGAAGATACCCCGCCCAACGCCAAGTCCAAGTATAACAACTCCCTAACTTTCTCGTGATCGTGATTGTGCGTGCCCTGCTTCAACCCAGCGTTACGAACTTCGTGACGCGCTTGAATAGTCGCCTCTAAAAGGGCTATTTCGTTACCAACTTTGTCGGTGAATTGTCTGCAATACTGCAGAGCTTGCGACAAGCCGAGATAATTTCTTTGGCTACAGCACACCTCGATGGAAAGCTTCAAATCTGCCCCAGAATGCACTGCTTTTAAGATAATCAAGTAGTTCTCGAAATCTCTGATGAGGTCCTGCGCGATGTGAGGTCTCGGCGTAGGTTCTGCTTTAATTGGTCGTTCGTATGATTCCATAATTTGACGCGTAACGCCGCCTTGGGTGAGCGTCTTCCAATAGGCGTTCAAGTCGCTGTTACCGCGCAAAAACGCGAGATAGGCTTCGCAAATGACAATATCGTCAGGGGACGTGTTGTTGTGTAATTTTTGATGCCACTCTTCGAGAAAGACTCCGGAGACTTCTTTGATGTCGTTTCTGTGCATAATGTTCAAAATTTCATCACGCACGGCTTGTCCGGTACCCGCGTCTCCGCCGCGTCCGACGGTTTCGAGGCACATGCGCGCAATATCTCTCAATTCTGGTCGCTCACAAAACAATTCCGCTAACTTATACGTCAGCTTTTGCTGAGAAGAGGACAATTCTCTCGGTTTCACATTATAATTTCTTTGCCAAGTCAATTGTCGCAACTGCGAAAATCGAAGCCAGACGAAAACTTTCGCTATGCGAACGAGCGCTTTCGACGGATCGATTTCTTCCGCGCCAATCTTCTCGTGCAACAACTGATACGCAAGATTATATCGATGCATTAAACTCCACCAGTTTCCCCCGGCTTCGGCGCGGATAATTTGCGTCGTTAACTCATCCGTGGGCTTCGCGTTTCGTCCTCCCGCGCCTTGTAACAACGCGTTGAAATTTTGGTTCCCGTTTGTGGTGTCTTTGAACCAGTTTCCGAATTCATCCCGCAATACGAAGTGCACGCCCATCAACTCACTCTCGGTAGCTGAATCGCTATCCGGGAGGTAAATGGACAAGTTCTGCATTTGGCGACACTCTTGTTCAATCGGTTGCGTTTGTTGTTCGCCGGCGATAGCGCTAGAGGAGCTCGGAGAAGAAGCGCTCTTCGCTGAACTTTGGACAGCTTTCGTGGTGACCAAGTCCACCAAGCATCCTTCGCCGGCGTCTTTTAACTGCGTCTCCGCGGACATGTGACTGACAACGTTCGTTTTTTCCGGCATCGTCGATTCGGGCGGTAAAATCCACTGCCCCGGTTCGTCTCTAGCAACGCCCCAGTGCAAAGTTAACGGTTCCGGATAGTCCGTCACGAACTTGACTCTTCGATTTGTTTTTCGGCTTCTCTCACCGGACATTGCGGCCGAGTCTGTCTCCGAGCGTTCAAAAACCTGAACGAGCAATTCGTACCCTTCACCGATTGGGTACAACTTACTCGAACACACCAAATTTTTCTCATCCGAAACGGATTGTTCGTCCGATTGTCGTCGCCAGCGTCGCATGAAGGACTTCGCCGCCCCGGAGGAGGTCGTAGAAGAGTCTTCGCTCTTTTCAACCGACGCGTCTTCGTCGCTGGACGCGTTGCTGCTTTTAGGAATCAAATCGTAAATAAAAGATGAATCGAAAGCTCTTCTGACTGGATCGATGTTTTGATGATGCTGTTCAACGACAACAACTGGTTGCGGCTCGGCGACGAGTGTTGGCTGTTCATCTTTTTCTTCTTCTTGATTTACCTCCTCTTGAACTTTCTCTTCGAATTCATATTCAACAACTGGAGAAGACGCTTCGGCGGTAATATTCGTCGCAGCAACCTCTTCCTCTTCCTCTCGAACAGATTCTTCAGTAAATGCATCCGTTTCGTCGAACGAATCAAACGACCCGGATCCAAAAGCAAACTCTTGATCGCCAATCGGACGCGCCGTCGAGTTTGCAATTCTCGCGTTCACGATGTCCGCCGGCCTCACGAACTGTTGCTGTTGTTGCTGTTGTTGCTGTTGTTGCTGTTGTTGTTGTTGTTGCTGTTGTTGTTGCTGCTGTTGCTGCTGTTGCTGCTGCTGTTGCTGCTGCTGCGACACCCCCATCGCCGCCGCTCGGCGCATCATCTCCTCCCTCTCTCTTTTATACTCCTCCACCTCCCTCGGTAACTTCATCGGCGCGTCGTCTTCCCCGTTATTCACCGTCATCACGTTAAACTTCCTTCGTATTTCATTCAAAGGCGTCCCTTCTACCAATTCGACTCTCAAATCGTCCAACGCTCGAGCGAACTCCGCCGCTTGCCACTCCGCCGGCATGCCTTCTGGTTTCCCGGCTTCTTCCCATCGAACGTAAGCGCGAATTTGAACCAACTCCAGCGGCACATCGATTAAATCCAACGGCGAATCTGTCGCGGAAGAATACTTCCCGTACGACGCCGATGATGATGACGAGGATCTTTGTGTTTGCTGTTGCTGTTGTTGCTGTTGTTGTTGAGAAGAAGAAGAAGAAGAAGAAGAAGAAGAAGACGACGACGCGTCCTCGTTTATAACTCTCGTTCGATGATGATGATGATGATGATGATTTCGTTGACATCTTTTCCCGCCGACGAAAACAAAGTTCTTCTTCCTCCCTGAACTACTGGAACTGCGCGACGTCATTAATAACGACTGCATCATCATCGCGACTCCTCCTCCTCCAAAACGAATATATTCTTCTCAAAGCTTTCCTTCGCCTTCTCTTTTGGTGGTTCGTCTGATTCGAAAGCGTTATAATGTGTTCTCTGTTGTGTGATCGCTTTATTAGTGTGAAAAGCAGCTTTTTTGATCGAAAAGAGACAAAAATATCTTTTTGAAAAAAAAGAGAATTTTTGTTGGACGACGACTGGAAAATTTCGATGATCGAGAGATTTTTTTTCTGTTTGTTTGTGTTTGTTTGATGAAAAAGATGTTTTTTGTTTGATGGAAAAAGTGTCTGTCTGTCGACTCTAATAAAAACCTTAATAAAGAGTTCGTTATTTCATCAAAAAGTGTGCGCACTTTACACACACACTGATATAAAAGCAGTAAAAGCAAAACAGAACGCGAGACGAATTCTATAATAACTATATATATATATATATAACCAAGAAGAAATGGAGGATACAGAGAAGAAGAGAGAACTTCCTTCGTACTCGCGAGCGGAAGTTTCGAAACATAACTCGCACGAATCGAATTGGATCGTCGTGGACGATTTCGTCTACGACGTGACAAAATTCGCAAAGTTTCATCCGGGCGGGAAACAGTTCATCGATCGCGTCGCCGGCTCGGATTCCACGAACGCGTTTTATAAGTATCACCGACGGGATGTCTTAGAGACCGTGGCGAAGAAGTTTCGAATCGGATGCATCAGAGAAGAAGAAAGAAGGAAAGGGAAAGAGAGAACTTTGGAGAAGAAAAAAGGCGACTTGGAGTTGGTGCCGTACGCGGAGCCGGCGGCGTTCGCGCCGTCGGTCTCGGGCAAACCCACGAGTTTGTATTACAACGAAACGCACGTGAAGTTTCGGAAAGCGTGCAGGTTGTTTTTTGATACGCATGTCGCGCCTACGTGCGTCAAAGCGGACGAGAATGGTGAACATCCGACGAAAGAAGTGTACGAGTTGCTCGGTAAAAACGGTTTGCTCGTCGCGCGGATGCCGAAAGGACCGTGGATGCGCGACGTCGTTGAAAACTGCGGCGTAGAGTTGTTAGGCGGAGTACACGTGAACGAGTTCGATTCGTTTCACGAGCTGATTGCGCACGAAGAGACGTGCCGGTTAGGCGTGCCTGGGTACGTCGATGGCTTAGGCGCTGGACTCGTCATCGGCCTTCCGCCGGTGTTGCAGTTTGGGAGACCGGACGTCGCCAGGACAGTCGGGAGGGAGGTTTTGTTAGGAAAGAAGAGGATATGCTTGGCGATTTCGGAACCGGCGGCTGGCTCTGACGTCGCCGGTTTACAAACCATCGCGACGAAAGATCCGTCGACTGGGGATTATATCGTCAACGGCGTCAAGAAGTGGATCACGAACGGACAATTTTCTGATTATTTCACCACCGCGGTGAAAATGCAAGACGGGACGTTTTCGTTGTTGCTCATAGATCGAGCGTGGGGCGGCGTGGACACGAAACCGATTAAAACGTCGTATTCACCGTCAGCGGGGACTGCATACGTGACGTACGAAAACGTTCGCGTGCCCAAGGAATATTTACTCGGGAAAGAAGGGAAAGGTTTCATGTACGTCATGTTCAATTTCAATCACGAGAGATGGTATATCGTCGCCGGCACAAACGCCGCGAATAGATTGGTTTTAGCCGAGTGTTTCAAATGGGCCAACCAACGCATCGTGTTCGGGAAGAAGTTGATCGAACAGCCGGTGATTCGAGGGAAATTGGCCATCATGGCCGCGCAGATTGAAGCTGTGCAGGCGTGGACGGAACAAATCACGCACCAAATGAACGTCTTGTCGCACGAAGAACAATCCGTAGTGTTGGCGGGTCCCATAGCGCTTCTGAAATTCTTTTGCACGCGCGTGGCGAATTTGGTCTCGGACGAGGCGTGCCAAATCTTTGGCGGACGCGCGATTACGAGAACTGGGATGGGACGCATCATCGAAGCGTTTCAGAAATCCAATAAGTTCGCGGCTATTCTAGGTGGCTCGGAGGAGATTATGGCTGATTTAGGGATAAGGCAAGCCATGAAACACATGCCGAACGCGCGATTGTAATAAATAAATATTAACTTTTCTCTTCTAAGTTTCTAATTGTTTCTCGTTTTTGAACAAATCAGCGCGGACCTCGCGCGACGACTTTGTTTTGCTCGACCACAAACAGCTCCTCTTCTTCCTCGCCCTCCATTTTAATCGCAGAGCGAGACGAAATGTTGCTTATCGTTTCGTCGTCGTCGTCGTTCTCAATCGGAGCTAACACTGTAGACACTCGTTCTCCTTCGACTCTATCCGGGTACTCGACGACGTAGTGTAACCCACGACTTTCTTTCCTCTTCAAAGCCGATCGTAAAACTAAAGTGCCAACCGCTAATAAATTCTTCGCCTCAACTAGAGCTAAAGTAACCGTACCGTCGTCGTTGCCACTATTCAGCAACGCCGCTTCTTCCTCTTCATCGTCAATCAAACGTTGCAACGCTTTGAATTTGACCAAAGTTTCGCGCATGTCCTCCGTTCGTCGAACGATGCCGCACGCGCGCCACATGGAGAGTTGCACTTCTTTTCTCAAACTTTGCGCAAACGCGTCGCCAGATAAGAAGTCCTTCTTGACCATTTGACCGCGACGTTTGTTCGATATCGTTTTGTGCGAGGAATTGAAAACATCGTAGTTGCATTTCAAATAGTCGTCCTCGTCCACAATATCCTCGAATTCATCTTCCAACAACTGCTTCAAACTTTCTTTTGATTTTCGCGTGGCAGTTTTAACCGCGCGTCGCGCAAATACGACGCCTTCGAGAAGCGAGTTCGAAGCTAAGCGGTTGGCACCGTGCACGCCCGTGCACGCGACTTCGCCACACGCGAACAAGCCCGAAAGACTCGTCTCGCCGTCTATGTTCGTCTTGACGCCGCCGCAGAGGTAATGTGCGGCTGGTCTCACTGGAATTCTTTGTTTCGTCATGTCTAAGTTGCGTTTTTTCAATTCTTTATAAATGCCGGGAAAATTTTTTGCGACGTCCTCGGCGTCTTTTTTCGTGATGTCGAGATAGACGCACGGCGAGTTGTTTTTGCGCATCTCCGCGTGAATAGCTCGCGCGACGACATCTCTGGGCGCGAGTTCGTTTCGAATGTCGTAGTTCGGCATGAACCTCTCGCCGCGTTCGAAGTGCGTCCATAACTCGCCGCCGTGACCGCGAACGGCTTCCGTGATCAAAAATGCGTTTTCATTCTCGTCGAGTTTCTTCGCCGGCGATTTCGAGCTGTCGTTATCGGCGTACAAAGCGGTCGGGTGAAACTGCACAAACTCAAGATTTTCACACACGACGTTCGCGCGAGCAGCCATGCCGATACCGTCGCCGGTACACACGACCGGATTCGTCGTGGAAGGGAAGAGTTGACCGGCACCTCCGCACGCCAAAAGGGTAGTGGATGCGTAAAAGCGCACAATTTTTGATGCTTCTTCTTGATGTGAGTCGTCGTCGTTTTTGCCGCCGCTCGAAACGGCAACGGCGCCAACGCATCGTCTCTCCGTGTTAGAGGAGGAGGAGGAAGAAGTCATCAAATCTACGCAAGCGTGATGTTCGTAAAACGTCACGTTTGGATGCTTTCTCGTCGCTTCCACCAATGCTCTCTCAACCTCTTTCCCCGTCATATCGTCGCAGTGCACAATCCTCGGTTTCCCGTGTCCTCCTTCGCGGCACAAGTGTAACCCTTGATACGCTCCCGTTTGAATGTTTTGTTCTTCTTCTTTTTCTTTTTCTTTATTCTTCTCCTCCAGCTCCTCCGCCTTGGTAAACCTCGTCCCAATCTCCACCAACTTTTCAATCGCAGACTTCCCGTCCGCGCACAACGCTCTCACCGCTTTCTCGTCGCACAAATAATCCCCAGCCACGACGGTATCGTTCACGTGTTCATCGATCGTATCTAAATGCGAAATAACCGCGCTAATCCCGCCTTGCGCGTACGCCGTCGACGCTTCGTGCGCGACGGATTTCGTCACCACGGCGACTTTCCCGTGCTCCGCCGCTTCCAACGCGTACGATAACCCGGCGATGCCAGAGCCAATCACCTGTTCATAATGAGGAGTTTCGAGAGAAACAGAGAGAGAAGATTTGTACGTTATGAAAGAGTGACGATGCAAAAAGAAATGAATATTTTCAGTCGTCGTCTCTTTCGTCTTCTTCTTCTCCTTCGCAGAAGAATCAGATCAGAGAGGAAAAAACGCTTCTGAGACGATAACGCAAAGAAGAAGATTTGCTACACGACAGGTACGCGTTTACTCCTCGACGACAGGTTTAAAGAAGAACGAGTCGACAAAACAGTAAACGATAGTCTCGTCGTCCTCTGCTTGTTCTTCTTTTCGTCGTCGTAAACCTCTAAACGACGTAATACTACTTAATATAAAACGTACCAAGAAATCCGTCTCGACGATCGTCGCCGCCGATCTGTTTTCGCGGTTGGACGTCATCGCCCTCTTCGTCGCGTCTCTCTCTTCTGTCTCGCAATTTTCGTCGTCCTCGTCCATCGACGCGGGTTCTAAAACAGCGGGTTCAAGAATCGCTCTCAAAGGCTTCAACCCTTTATTACGACCGCTACTGTCACTCCTTTCGGGAGAAGAAGATGACGACGACGAAGACGACGAAGCGAGTACTCTTCGTCCCCGGGATGCGTGCGTCGTCGTAATCATCGAAGTCTTTTTCTTTCGAGAAGAAGAAGAAGAGGAAGAACTCGAAGAGGAGGACGCCGACGAGGAGGACAAAACGCGAAGAAGCGCATTTGCGGATGCCATCGCCGTGATTCTCACACTCTGCGTGATACTATAAACTCTCTCTGCTGCTGCTAATAATAATATATAATAACGTCGCTACTTTTAAGCGAGAGAGCTTATAACGACGAATTCTGTCAAAACTCGCTCTTCTTCGCTTTGTGTGAGAGCAAGGCAGAGAGAGCGCCAATCCTCTGCCCAAAAAAGTTCGAGAGACTCGTTCTCTTCGGTCGTTGTTCTTTGTGCTCTCAGAAATTAATAGAAAAGTGAAGATTTTTAGTAAAAAATACGAGTAAATTTAAGTGAATGTATTCGAGAATTGACCATCTTTGACGCGCTCTAGATGTACATAAAAGTGAATAAAAAGAAACAAGACGCACATCGAGTGATAACTACGGAAGAGATCTCTGGATTGATGTCGTTTATGCTTCGTTCTCGTTCGAATTGAGCCGGTTTTTGTGCGTCGAAAACGTCTCGAGAAAAGTGAAGATTTTTTTCTTTAAAATACTACGAGTTTTTTAAGGGGAAAAACGACCCCGTCTTTGACGCTCTTTAGATGCACGTAGAAGTGAATACAAAGAAACGAAACGCACATCAAGTGATAAACATAGAAAAGATCTTTCGAATGGTGTCGTTTATGCTTCGTTCTCGTTGGAATTGAGCCGGTTTTTGTGCGTCGAAAACGTTCGTCTCTCTCGAGAAAAAAAGCGAAGATTTTTCAAAAGTGACAGTTGGTCTCTCTGGATTTCTTCAATTTTATGCCGTTAAGAGCGCGATATATATACACACATAGATATATACTCTCTGGAGGGGAAAGATTCGACGATGGTGACGACGAGAGGGAGGAAGAGGAA
>MDSV01000517.1_pt1 | contig 10433 bp, 13 predicted proteins | sample 810851 | NCBI WGS metagenome assembly MDSV01 (sample SAMN05326640, study PRJNA326480) | marine metagenome | isolation source: seawater | place: Atlantic Ocean: North East | collected 2012
TGATCTGGAACATTATTACCGTGTCGGTCGTAAGCGTGGCCCACACCGTACGCTTACCATATGGAATGTGATGCCGTGGATCCTTGGTCGGTTTGGTTTGGTCTGGCGCGGTGGTAAGTGTTGGTAAAGGCCTGCACAGGGCGGGGTTGGGCCACGATGCGATATGGTAAGGATTGGTAGGGATTTTTAGCACAGGCGGCGTAATCACTTGGTCGATTTGGTATGGTCACCTGTCGTGGTAAGGATTGGTAAGCCTGCCCCATTCTGGCTCCGCACCGGCCGAGCCCCACCATTACCAATCATTACCGCCTGGGTTTAAATACACACATGACAGAGCATGACAAGTGGGATAGGATCACACTATGGACCCTGAGGATAGTGATAGGCCTAGCAGTGGTAGTGATGTGGCTAGTGGTGTCGGGTCGCATAGACGCATGGCTAGGGTAATACACAGTTAGAATGGTGACACACTCAGATCTGGGTACACACCATCGGGGTCGGTTTCAGAAAGAAAAAGTTTTTCAGACCAGGCCGGTCGGCTTACTATTTTGAACCCATGGTGGCAGAACTGGTAGGGCAATGATAAAATACCCCCATATAAAAAAAAATGCACAAGCTCTATAAAACCCACGCTTACCCGGTCTCCAAACCGTGTCAAACGGGTTAAGTACTAGTATGCGTTCACATATAGCATTCTGGCTAATAGTAATAGCAATCAGTGTGTATCTTGGGATATACGTATGGTAGTCGAACTGATCATTATCACATACTACGTCATAGCAATACCCGTGGCAATATGGGTGTTGAGATGAGCAACTGGATAATGAACATACTGTTGGGCATACTCATAACACTTGCCCTGTTGTGCCTGATACAGCTGGGCGTGAACTTCTACACAATGGGATGGTACTGATGGACATTGTGTGGATCATAGCAGGCATATTCATATCAGCAATAGCGATAGCACTCATACTGGGCAAGATACATGGGACCTTGATCATATGAAGACCTTCATTCTCATAGTGCTTTTCTTCACAGTACCCGGTGTCATCATGGGCATAGTCAGTAGCTACCGGGCGGGCCAAAAACCCCACGAAGACCTGTACCTGAGATTCAAAAAATTTACACAGCAAAAAAAATAAGTACGGGTATATGGATCAGCCCAAACTAACCATAAAGCAGAGATGGCGAAAGGCCATGACAGCGGACAACATCGTCGACCTCAGCGTGGACATATTCCTCATTGTTTTTGATGTGTTGAGCTCGCCCATACTCATAGTCATGAGGGTGGTGCGTTGGATACTTGCAAAATTTGTTAATCAACACGTGAAGAATTTTATTAAGAAAATAGTGCATTGGTTCTTGGATCACAGGAAGATTAGACTGGCCAGAGGACAGAACATATTCCGTTACTACTGGTACCTATGGCTATTGAGTCCTGTGATAATGCTAGGTCTTTCATTGTTCTTTGGTATAACATTTGGCATACTGGAAGGCCTAAAAGAACTGTCATAGCACTTGCGAACAAAACCCCGATCTGCTATAATTAGTAGTGTAATCGATGCGTGGCAGTTACGGGATCTGCAAAGCGAGAGTGGACCAGGTCCCGGCGCCATCCGCATAGCACCTATGCAGTTATAACAGTAGTTTTCCACAGACCAATCAGATACAATACAGCGATGAGTGAGAAGCAGAAATACAACACGGTAGAGAAGTATAGGTTGGACACCTGGTCGTTCATAGTGTTCATGGCAGGCTGTTTTGCCCTGTCACACTGGAATTCATTATAACACCAGATTACGTGGTCACCCAGGGTGCATTAAATATGCACATGAAATGGGCGTTGGTCGTATACTTCCTAGTACAAGGCACCTGGCACACAGCAGAAGACCTGAACAGGGTGGGTTGGTATCGCATCATACACCCAGACGCAGAGAGTTGCATACAGGCACAATGGGAGTTCACGGCAGTCACAAATCCCAACATCATACGAGCAAGTTGTGAGCCAATAGAATAAATACTCATATATGTTTAAAGTAGGAAAAAATATCACACTCAACACAGACCAGTGGATAGAGTTCAAAGGCGAGAACGACGCCGGTGAAGAGATCAGGATAGGTTCGATCAAGGGTAGCATCAAGGACAACACAAAGGGTGCTGACCAGAGTGTTATCACAATCATAGGGCGTAAGGACGGACAGCACAAACCGTTGATAACCATTGCCAACAATGCCATTTATTTTCATCACGAAGTGCCACTATGCCTACAGAACACAGGTGGCAAGAAGACATTCATATACGGTAAGTCAAGCACAAAGAGAAACATCAATCTACCAGACGACAACGGTGAGCTGATGATCAACAACAACGGTAAAGTGATGGCGAGTGACTTGCCCACAAGTGATCCCAGCAACGCAGGCCAACTGTGGAACGACTCAGGCACAGTGAAGATCAGCGCCGGTTAATTCTAAATCATAAAGGTTGTACCCCCACCAAAATCTGTGCTAAAATACAGCATGGAGAGAACTGTAGAAGTCGCGACAACATACAACAAGAAATACTACGACCTAATTGGTAAAAGGATGGTCGAATCCTTTGTCCGACACTGGCCCAAACACATCAAACTACACATATACTGGCAGGAAGCAGAACCAGAGATCATGGAAGACAACCTGGTGTACCACGAGCTGTATCAGGTGCAACCGCAACTGAAGTCATGGGTGGACAGCCACACAGACCGCAAGTACCACGGCTGGCGTGAAGATCGTGGCAAGTTCGTGTGGAAGAACGACGGAGTCAAGTTCTCGCACAAGGTGTTCGCACAGACACACAGGATACGCAACAGCGAAGCAGACATCCTGTTGTATTCAGACGCTGACACACTGTACCATGCAGAGCCCGACCTAGATTACCTCAGCGAGATATGTCCAGCCGATAGCCTATGCACGTTCTTTGACAGGCCCAAGTTCAGAGACGAGACAGGGTTCTATATGCACAACCCACAACATCCTAAAGCCAAGCAATGGGCAGACAGACTAGAAGAGATATACCTGTCCGGCGAAGTGTGGACATACGAAAAGGACCGTGCGGCAGACCAATACACAATGGCGTTTGGCAGAGACTCATTCAAGGACTGCAAACAGATGGATCTAATGACATACCACGAAGGAGTTGATCCAAAAGATCCTGTACCGACGTCACCATTAAACAAATTTTTAAAACACCTAAAAGGAGAAAAGAAACAATCATGACCTATCCACTAGCATTTTCAACATGGGGCAAAGAAGAAGTCGAAGCTATCAAACGTGTGATCGATACAGATATGTACACTATGGGCAAACACGTAAAACAGTTCGAACAAGAGTTTGCTGAAACATTTGGCTCACCCCACGCAGTAATGGTCAACTCAGGTTCAAGCGCCAACCTTTTGATGTTGAGTCTACTTAAATGGAAGTACAAACTGACAGGAGACATCATTGTGCCAGTGGTAGGTTGGGCAACAACTTACTTTCCAATTACACAAAACGGGTTTAAGATCAACTTTGTTGACGTAGACCCAAACACATGGAACATAGACGTAAGCAAAATAGAAGCGGCAATCACACCAGACACCTGTGCGATAATGCCTGTGAACCTGTTGGGCAACAGTTGTGACTACAACATGATAAACCAGCTGTGCGAAAAACACAATTTACTATTGATAGAAGACAACTGTGAGTCAATGGGCGCCAAACACGGAGACAAGTTCACCGGGACCGTAGGACTGGCAGGATCTTTCTCTTTCTTCTTCTCACATCACATACAGACAATGGAAGGCGGAATGGTTCTCTGCAAGAACAAAGATGATGCAGACTATATGAGATCATTGAGAGCACACGGTTGGGTAAGAGACTTGCCAGCAGACTCACACCTTTACAAAAAAACAGGAAACGCATTTGACGATAACTTTATATTCGCAACTCCCGGGTACAACATAAGACCACTAGAGATGAGTGGTGCAATAGGATCGGAACAACTTAAGAAGTGGCCAAGCATCATGGAAGTCAGGCAGAAGAACGCAGATCATTTTGTTAGCCTATTCAAAGATAAATCATGGTGCAGGATACAAAAGACAATAGGACTCAGCAGTTGGTTTACGTTTGGCATGGTGCTAGATGGCACACTGAAAGGACGTAGAGCAGAAGTAGTCAAGGCACTGGACGAGGCCGGCATACAGAACAGGCCACTAGCGTCAAGAAACTTCTTGAAACAACCTGTAATGAGAGACCTCGACCACACAGCATCACAAGATATGCCAGCGGCAGATGACATACACGACAACGGATTCTTCGTTGGTAACGGTAGCACAGACATCACAGCACAAATAGACAAGCTGTACGAAGTAATATCAAAGTTTACAGAATGAAATCGTTAACGATAGCCACAACCTGGGGACCTAAGTACTGGCCTAATCCTGTGCAACCATGCATAGAGAGTACAGTCAAGAACTGGCCAGCCCATGCTAACATATTGTTCTATCCAGACGACATGACTCAACAGTTGCCCCTGGACCGTGTTAAGTATTATGACCTATGCAAAGAGCAACCTAAGTTAAAAGAATTTATAGACAGACACAAAGACGATCCAACACTGAACCCAAGGATTAAACAAAACAAAGAAGAGTCAAAACATTTTGACAAAGACACATCGATATATGTCTATGATGCAGTGCGTTTCAGTTACAAAGTGTTTGCCTGCATTGATGCATACAGACGAACAAAGCCAGATATGCTTTGGTTCCTAGATGCAGACCTTCTAACGTTTGAGAAGATTCCAATGAACTGGTTGGAACACATTATACCAGACACATCGTTCACGTCATACCTAGGCAGGCCCAAGAAAGGCTTTTCAGAGACAGGATACTACGCATTCAACACAGCTCACAAGTACGCCAATGAGTTCTTTGACAGATGGGAACAGTACTACACCGAAGACTTGTTCTTTAATATACAAAAAGGATTCTTAAATCATTTTCCAATATCAGGATACACAGACTCATTTACGTTTGACGCAGTGCGTATAGAGATGGAACAGGCTGGTAAAATTAAAAACGAAGACCTTAACGACGGTAGATGGGCGGGAGAACGTAAGGCCAGACACCCATTTATCAATTCAGAGCTAGGCCAATACATGGATCACATGAAAGGATACTCTAGAAAATCAAAGATGAGCTCTAAGAAAAGAGACCTGACCACAAAACAAACCCACCCATATTGGAAGTCACTCAAAGACTAGGCTTGTAAATATCCTATATGAAAGCACTTATCACAGGTTGCCAAGGATTCATTGGTAAAAATTTAGCACAGCATCTTAAGAAACAAGGCCACTACGTAGTGGGAATAGACAAAACACTTAAAGTTGGAGACCCTGTCTTTGTCGACGAGTTCGTTGGGCATGACATGGAGTCAAGGATATCTATAGAAAATGATTTTGATAGAGTGTATCACTTATCAGCCGACGTACCAAACTCGAAAGGAGTTGGAGGAAACCAACTAACAACGGGAAGAAGCAATCCCATTCAGACGATACAGGCAATGGACTTTGCGGCCAAGAACAAGTCGCACTTCATATATGCGGTGTCCGCCATGATATACAACACAGAATATCAAGGACACAATGGCCCAGACCTAAACGAGGACGACCATATATGGCCAGCTCAACCGGCAGGAAACATTTATGGTATGGAGAAACTATACAATATGCAGTTGGCAATGGAGTATGCCAAAGCATACGATATGAAGATCGCTTTACCCATATTCCATGCGATGTACGGACCACACTGCGACATATTCCAAAATTCAAAAGTTGTTGCGGCCACTTGTCTAAAAATATTGAAAGCAGATCACGAAGGCGAAATAGAAATATGGGGCGATGGCACACAGATAAGATCATTCTGTTATATAGATGATCTGATGATAGGACTGGACAAGTTGATCGAAAACGATGTACAGATACCAATCAACATGGGATCAGACGAAGCAATAACAATGACACAACTTGCAGATATGTTAATCAAGATATCAGGCAAGACTGTATCCAAGACTTATTTGCCGGCCGGTCCTGCAGGATGTATGAGACGTAATTCTGATAATACCAAACTGCAAAAACTTACAGGGTGGAAACCAAACTATCCTCTAGAACAAGGTTTAATCAACACATACAAGTTTGTGCAAGACACAGTTTTAAAAGACTGGGCACCGGTTGACGTTACCAACAAATCATAATATAATAAAAACATTATGCCGTTAACACCAATAGTAATAGAACAGACATCTAAAGGCGAAAGAAGTTACGATATTTTTAGTAGACTTCTAAAGGATAGAATCATTATGTTGGAAGGACCAATAGAAGAACGTACAGCTTCAGTGTTGTGTGCTCAACTATTATTCCTGGAGTCACAGGATTCCAAGAAGGACATTGTTCTTTATGTCAATTCTCCCGGAGGTTTAGTTACGGCAGGCATGGCAATCTATGATACCATGCAGTATGTTAGATCAGACATACAAACAATAGTTGTGGGCCAGGCTTGTAGCATGGGCTCACTTCTAGCAAGTGCAGGAACAAAAGGTAAAAGATATATGTTGCCTCACGCAAGACACATGATACATCAACCATTGGGTGGCGCAAGTGGACAAGCAACTGATGTTGAAATCAGAGCAAACGAATTATTAAGATGGAAAAAAGAATTAACAGAAATTTATGAGAAGACAACAGGACAACCGTTGCAAAAACTTAAAGACGATATGGAAAGAGATAAGTTTATGAACGCAGAAGAATCTGTTGCATACGGATTAGTAGATAAGATTGTAACCAGCAGAGAAGAGGACGACAAGGAGTAGAATGTTTTACGTGTGGCATACATTAATAATTTCAGTGTTTGTAGTTGTTGCCTATGGATTAGGTTACAAATATGCTATGCACAAGAAAAACAAAACAAGAGAACACAACAAACTTCTTAAAGCCTTAAGCACAGATACTACACAAACATCTGATATCGTAACATTTAACAGACCAAGAAACAAACCTGCAAAAACATCACACGCAGATTGGCTTAAAGGATATCACAGATGGAAGAAAACACAATCAAAATAGAATACACAATACAATGCACAGGCGATCACGAGGTGTTGGTCAACGGCCATACACTTAATTCAAACGGTATAACACAGCCACTACACATACACAAAGTAAATTGCCTAGAGTTCGTAGGCAATGTTAAGGTAAACAAGCTGATACTAGATGGAATAGACACAGAACATTTTATACATCATGGCTTTGTCGACGAGTCACAAAGGGGAAACCAAGCCACAACACACGTTAAATATTTTTTTAGAATACCCATATGGAACTGGTATCTAGACTGGAAACAAAATGACAATTCAACTATCAGACAACTATCCAAAGCTCGTCAAGGATTTATTCCTCTTTGATAAGCAACAGCAATCGCATACAGGAAATCTAACACCCGCAGAAGTACTGCAACAGGTTGCCCATATGCAGGTCGAGTTGCCCTTCGAGTATGATGTTGTAGAACTGTTGAAAGAAGCACAGAGGCTACCAATGGACTCTTCAAAGGTAAAACGTTGTTATGTGTACGGACCTGTTGGAGATAATGATCCACGTTGCGACCTTATCGACAGCACAGCCAAAGACTATGAATACAAAATTGACATTACAAGTTTTCCAAACATAAAAAAATTTATTGAAGATGCAAACCACATTGGCCAGCTAACTTATATTACATTCAAGCAGATGGCACCACAGGGATATATCATGCCACACCAAGATAGCGAGTGCAATCCCTACAAAATATATCTGCCACTAGAATGGCCACAAGGTTGTTACTTCAAAATTTACAAAAAAGGAGTCATACCGTTTGAAGTAGGCAAACCTTTTTTTGTTAACACCGGAGAACATATACACAGTGTAGTCAACGACAGCAATGAAAACAGAATGATATTTTCTTTTTACGTAGACTGGAACACAAAAGGTTGGCAAAAAGTTTTAAAGGACTCGCATGATTAAACTGCACGACCTAAAAAGAATATCAACACACATACAAAAAGACTTAGACAAGGCCTATAAAGATGTAATGGACGAAGCAAACTATCTGCGTGGAGCATCCGTTGGCAAACTAGAGCAGGCCTGGGCCGAATATACAGGAGCCGAAGATTGTTGTGCATTGACTAGTGGATCAGACGCACTGCATACTGCGGCAATGATAGTTGGTATCAAACCCGGCGACGAGATAGTTTGTTGTTCTCACAGTTATATTGCAACAGTAGAAGGCTTCTTACACGAAGGGGCAGATGTGAAATGGGTAGATAGCAAACTATCCGATTACTGCATAGATGAAGATAAGATAGAAGAACAAATTACAAGCAAGACAAAAGCAATAGTGTGGACAGACATAAATGGACAAAGTCCGGATATAGATAAGATTGTTGCTATTGCAAAGAAACATAAACTAATGACAGTGAAAGATGCGGCACCTAGTGCAGGAAGTATGTACAAAAACAAACGTATTGGAAACAAGAATCACAATGTAGACATCACTTGTTTCAGCTTTGGCCCTGTGAAAAATTTTGGAGCAATAGGTGGTGCTGGAGGAATAACCGGCACAAAAGAAATATGCGATGAAGCAAGGCAAATAAAAAATCACGGCAGAGATAAAAATCACACGAGATACGATCATAGCAGAGCAGGTTGGAACAGGAACATCCACACACTACAAGCGGCATTCCTTTTGGCAAAACTGCCGTACTTAGATGAACTTAATGATAAACGAAGGGAACACGCAAAAGTTTACAACAGTAGACTATCTAATGTTGTGAATCACGTGCCTGAAGAACAAAGTAATCAACACCACACATATCATTTATACTCTGTTTTAGTTGATGACAGGCAAACTGTTTCAACATACTTACGAGATAATAATGTCGAAGCACTTGCTCATTGGCCTAAAGGGTTACAAGAATACAGCCATACTCCCAACAGCAAAATAGAATTAACCAACACAAACACAATCACAACACAAACACTATCACTGCCTTGCAGTTCTTTCCTAACTGTACAGGAAAGGGATTATGTTATAGATATGTTGCACAAATATCATGAGACAACTTAGAATAATTGCATTTGGAACTGCTGACTTCTTAGAAAGATATAGTGGCGGCCTGCAGGAAGACTGCAAAAAGTTTGGCTATGAATGTGTGCTTACGACGATTCCTAAAGAAACAGAGATAGGTAGGATCAATCAACACGTGTTCGATGGCATCATAGAACATATGAGAACACAACAATATGATAGATTGTGTCTTTTAGATCCTGAATGCAGAATTATAAAACCAATACCGGAGGTATGGATCAATAGTTTACAACCTGTAATTTTCCGGAAGGTGCGTAACGAGGAAGGCACACCAGACAAAAAATTTGTATACTCCCCTGACCAAAATACTATGGGAAACAAATTGCCATGTCGTATTATATGCCAGCCTATGTTTTTAAACAAAGCAGACCAAATGTGGTTAACATTTGCAAGGGACCTATCAATTTCAGCAAGTGATGTACCTAATGGAGAATATGTTAGAAATGAATTGTTTCTCGAAACAGCTATAGACTTCTTAAAAGTAAAAACAATAGATGAGTTTTGTGTTTACAATCGTAAAGCAAACATACCACACAAAGCAGTCAAGGGCACGTGGAGTACAGAAGACACAGTTATACAGCACCCCGAACTGCACAGTGTTTTTGACACAGACATGGTTACCTATACTCCTGTAAGAAATAAACTAATTCTAGAAAAAACATACATGGAAAATAATACAAACGATTTAGATACTTTAGAAAAGATTAATGAAGTTATGTGGAAAGAAAAAACAGACGAATGGCTTACCTTTGAGCAATGGCACGTACAGCCAAGTACAGGATCAGTAAGATACGGTGACTACAATAGAGTCATGTATCATTATACTATTAGGGATAAGATGGACAAGGGAATACAAACTCCTGCCGTAAAAAACTATAAGTTGGTCTTAACAAAATTTACAAACTAATCTAAATCTTCTACAAGCACAGGTTCAATTGGCACTGCGATTAATACATTACGTTCTTCTGGATATGTATAAACTTCTTGTAGGATAAATGTTTGATTTGGTTGTTTGGCACAAGCCGATACCATCAGCAAAACTGCTAACAAGTATTTCATATTATTTTAATATGATTGCTTTGATTGACTTTTGTCCCATGTATATCTCTGTTTCGGCCTCGCCTTTCCAACATTGATATTTTACAGTGGCACTGTATTGTCTCTCTGCTTGTCTTTTGCCTCGTAGGCATTTTGCCATGTTTTCTTGAATACGGTGTTCTTTGATCTCACCATTCACAAACATCAA
>MDSV01207137.1_pt1 | contig 10433 bp, 7 predicted proteins | sample 810851 | NCBI WGS metagenome assembly MDSV01 (sample SAMN05326640, study PRJNA326480) | marine metagenome | isolation source: seawater | place: Atlantic Ocean: North East | collected 2012
ATTTTCGTCTTCTTCAGGTTCTGATGTCATTTCAGCGGTGTTCATAAGTTTTGACATCTGATAATTTCCATTTTCAAGGTCAAACCAACTGAAGCCGTTAGTGTAAGATGATTTTCCTGCGTAAGAATCAAACTCTAGGTCAAAAACGCCCTCAAAGTGCGTTCCGTTCTGGTTAGAAGTTAGCTTCTCCCACTTAGCAACTCTAGAGTTTCCAGCTATTGGCGATACCCACTTCATTTGGTGTTGTTTGCAAAAATAATAACCTATGCAATCGTCAACCGAACCTGCATTTCCTTTAGTTACACCGTGAATTCCTTTGGGCCTTTGAGTACTGCCGTGACCTCGTTCGATTATTTCTGATTTAAAATCTAAAACTTCGAAAAGTAACGTTTCACCGTCAGCGTATGTTCCGTCTCCCTTCCACTCGCCAGAGCCGGGGGTCCACGAAGCTGGCTCTCCAGCATTCATCCACGACTGTATGTCTTTGTGAATAACTTTAAGATATAGCATCTCTTGCCAGCGCAAATGCCAAACTGGGAAAGAGATCCACATATCGTCATTCCAAACTTGACCAGAGCCGTCATATTTGGTTAGATAGCTGTTTTTTGCATATGTGACCCAACTGTTTCCATCACCATTCGTTTCCTTGTCGGCTCGACAACCAGTCATATAGTAGTGCAAATCTAGATCAGACACTTCAGATATTTCTAAAGAATCAAATGAGCCCCAGCCACCCCGGCCATCGTTTTTGCCGGCCCAACCCATTACATAATCATAAAACCATTTTTTACTGGTGTCAGTACCGGGATTGGTACCAGTGTCGGGATCTTCCCATATATTATCCGCAAATTTATCGTGATACCACCCGACTGATGTACCGTCGAATTTAAAAACCTTATCTCTTGTAGAAGCCATTTAATTATCCTATTAACTGTAAAACTAATCCCAACGGATACGGAATCTTTATTGACTCACCAGCCTTTACGTGCTGCTCTGTTGGTTTTTTGTTATATTGAGCTATGACCCACCACAAAGTGGGGTCGCCATAATATTTTGCAGCCAAAGCATAGTATTTATCCCCCGGAGACCAATTATACTGATAATAACTAAGTTGTTTGTCCTCAGATTTCATAGGAAACATAAGGATTGGTGTTCTGAATTGTCGTATTTGCTTTAAATCACGTCTCTCGAGAACATCCTCGTACAATTCATTTTCATTTATCGCTTTTGATCTTTTATTATATCTTGACATATATTATACTCCTTAAAATGGGAAATCTGATCCACCTAACCAATTTTGTTTTGCTCCGTCAAAGCCCAAAGAATGCTGGTGTAGTACATTGAGGTTACAACTAATTGATATTACCTTCGGGTACAAATTATTGCTGCCATGAAAGTATCCCATGTCTATAACAGGCTTTATGTTTAAATTATCTATCCAACCAAGAAGGCCGTCGCCCGGTTTGGCACTATTTTGTATTAAATTTGCATATTTAACCTTTACCAACGGGGGTTTACTTAAACTTTGAGAATTAGTTTGCAATGTTGTGTCGTTTCTTGATAACTCTGACCCTTCTAGGCTTTTATTTATTGGTGCACTTGTCATATAAGCTGGGTATAGCATCTTAATTAGTGTATTTGATTTGCTCAAGTTTGATGTTGCTTCACCATAGTCCTCAGCGGGAATGTCCCAAGCAAGAGAAATTGTCCTTCTGGTGTTCTTAAACATGGCAATCGGGTCCATTCTACCAAAAACCTCTTCTGTGTTCCAATTTGAAGCAAAAGTCTGAGAAAAGTCAGTTAAGAACGCATTAAAGTTCACTGTCTGGCTGGATGCTATGACACTTGTAAATGTCAATATTGCATTTGTACAGTTTGCATAAGTATTCACGGTTGACATGTTTAATTTCTCCTTTCTTAAGTTTCTTGGCTTAATTTAAGTTGTGCTTGTTCAACTTTATAAGTAAATAGTTTTTCGTTTAATTTACTCTTAACAATGATGTCTCCTTTCATAATGACAGGCTTATCGCCTCCACCTGTTGCTCCCCTAAAGCCAGAAATCTTAGACGCAGTTGCGGTCATCGCTGCATTACCAGCGCCACCGGCAGAAGAAACAGCTAAATTTTCCAAAACAGAAACTATTTGAACCCGGCGTCTACCACCACCAAGAGCATCATCAATACTTGCTATGGCTCGCCCAATATCTTCAAAAGCAGCGGCGGCTCCAGCTAAGTTTACACCACCCATAATTGACATGGTTTGATTCATGGCTTCCATGTATTTAACTTTTTGAGTCATATAAGCCGCCATACCAGTTGCGGTTATGGCCAATGCAGTGACCAGTGCAATAGTTGAGGCCATTCCAAGTTGACTAAGTGGGTTTGCTAATAAAGCCACTGCTCCTGCTAGTATATAAACGGACATTGCAAAGGCCAACATTGCGCTGGCGCCCTTTAGTCCATGCTGTGCTAGTGACGCTATTGATTCTATTACCAGTGCAATACCTGCTCCAGCAAGCATAACACCAAAGCCCATAAACATTGCTGCTGCTCCAATACCCAATAGTGGAAGTGCGGCGGCAGTAGCCGGTCCGGCGACAGCCGTTAAAGAAGCAGCCAAGCCAACATTGGCAGGTATCGCAAAATAGAATGCTACAGCCATAACACCAGCGACGAGTGCAATGGCGCCAAATGCTTTTATATTACTCATCATTACCTTAAGCAATTTTGCCATCGCTGTCACTATCATACTAATACCGGCGGCTGCGAGTCCGATTCCAGCACCAATCATCAGAACAGACACACCGATTGCCACAAGAGCGGCAATGCCAATTGCACCACCAGCAGCTACAGTAGCAGAAAATGCTGCCAATGCTGTGGCTATAAAATAAAGTCCAATACCAAATGCAATTAGTCCCAGCCCAGCAGCAATTAACTGTGGTGTGTCTAAACCAGCAAAGGAAGCAACAAAATTACCTAAACCAGTTGCTGCCAAATATATCGCTCCACCAATCATCGCAGCAGCAGCCCCCATTGCTAACATGCCTAGAGCCGCTTTTTTAGAAGATGCGCCTACTGCTGTATTTGCCACGGTTGTTTTTGCTTTAACGACATTGTGCACTGTATCTGCTGCCGCCTGCTCTCCTGTTTGAATTACATCAACGGTTTTGGCTCCGCGCATGAACACCATGAAAGCTTTTATTCCTCTTCCTAGTTTTTGAAACCCGCCCATAACTAAATTGTAGGCTCCTTGTGCAGCAGCGGCACCTTTTGTGGCAACGGTTTGCAAAATTGTTATACCCTTTAGTGCCGCTACAACAGTATAAACTGCCTTTCCAACTTGAACGATCATCAAAAAGCCTTTAACGAGCAACATTCCCTTGACAATCATTGGGCCATAAGTTTCTGCAAACTTTAATAATCTAGGAAGACCGTCTTGGAGAAACTGAAGGAACTTGGGTCCGTGTTTACTAACAAATTTACTAAAAAAGATTGTAAAGTTATCTCTGACTGATTTTGAGTCAGCTATGGCTTTATCGACTTTTTTCTGGGCTGCTGCCTGTTTCTTCATTAATTCTTGGTTTTGCTTATATTTGCCAAAAGATACGCCTAAAATCTTATTTGCCTCAGCCATGTCGGTGATCCCAAGTGCGTTGGCTATTGCTTTTTGCTTAAACCTGTCCATGTCTTGGAACCTTGTTCCGCCCATTTGGATTTCTTTAATAACAGTTTCAATTCTCTGCTCTTCTGTCATCATTAGTAATTCAGTTGAGCTTAAGTTACTGCCAAGAATAGCGTTTAATTTACCGGCCTGTTCTGCTGCTCCGGCAAATGTATCAAAGCCACCTGCAATCTTTAACAAAGAACCAATCTCAACACCAGCGGCCTTTGCTGCTGCTGCTAGTTTTCCAAATATTTGAACTTGCATTCTTTTGCCATAGACAGCCAACTGAGTTGAGGCTTGTTGGAAACCATTAATCATGTCCTTTGCAGACATGTTGATTGCTTCACCCATCATAGCAAGTTCTTCAACAGTTTTACTAGCCTCCATCGCACTTAGGCCCAAGCCGTCAGTAAACAAACTCGCTGCTTTGGCACCTGCGTCAAAACCCACTCCTATTTGGTTTAGTTTGGCTATTGTTCCAACCAACTGCCCTTTGGCTTGGTTTGACATTTGCGACACACCACCCAAATTGTTAACAAAAGACTGTGTTGCTTTGTCAATGTCAGCAGCAGCAATTCCTAAATGCCTTGTAGACGCCTCAACATCCATAATTACACCGTGATATTTTCTACCAAACCCTGTTGCTTTAGAAAAAGAACTTTGTGCTTGGTCAAGCGCCATCATGTATTGTATGGTCATATTGATTATACTGTCTAATATACTTAAAGGTAGAGCAGACATCGAGCGTCCCATACTCTTAAAGAACTCTGCTGGGCCTCCCTTTGTTTTAAACTTGCTTAAAAAGTTAGTAAACTTGCCAACATAAGTGTCTTGTGCTTTATTGGTCATACCAATGAAACCAAGTGTTTTTGACCAAAATGCATCAGAGGCTTTTTCAGCGTCTTTCATACCTTGAGTCATTTTTTTACGATCTTCTAAAAGATCCTTATTTGCGTCCAATACCGCGTCCATCAGAACAAGTTGCTCTTCAAGTGACTCTCTAGTTTCTTGGTCTAAGTCATTTGTGGCATCGTTAATTTGTTCTAGTATTAGTTGCTTTTGTTTGTCTAATTTAAGTAGGGCTTCTCCAGCAGCGGCGGTGTCACCCAAAATATTATTATATTGGACCTGTGTTGCTGTTAATTCAGCCATGTAGGCAATTTTTTTCTTGGTCTCTTCTGATGAAACTTCGCCAATCTCGCCTACAGAATCTAATGTGGGCAACTTAGAAGGATCGCCTCCTTCACCAGTAGCAGCTTTGATTACTTGTTTTAATTCTTTTGCAAACGCTTTAAACGCCTTATCTAAATCAGCCATTTATAATATTTCCTATTTAAATGGCCATACAATGCCAGTTAGTCTTTCAAATTTATTTGATGCTTGGTCCAGTTCAGCCTTTGCTTTAACTGTAATTGGGTGCTCTTCACCATACTCGGCAGAAGCAACTATATAATCCCTTTCTCTTCCAAGAGCTTGTGCATAAGCCTTTATGTCTCTATATTTACCACGGATCACAAAATCAGCTTTTGCCTCATTCTCTTCTTCTTTAAGTTTAATTCCAATGTCTCCTCCGGGAAACATTCTATTTAAGAGCCACTTGCTCCACGCACCGATTGCTCGAAGATAATCCTCAGTCATGAGTTCTTTGTCTTTTGATATTTCAATAACCACTTTTAGCACCTCTTTGTATTGTAATTAGTTTGATATAAAAAATGCCCCACTCGGGGCATAAATTATCTTTTTCCAGAACTGGCGCTGTCGTATTGCTTCTTCTCTTCTTCAAATTCTTTTTGAAGTCTTCGTAGCCACCAACTTCTTAGTCCAACGGGAAGATTATAAACCTCGATAAAAGACCAACCACCATGATGTTTAAGAATAAAAAACTGTTCGTAGATGGCTTCTATATACCTATCGGTCAGGCCAAAAAAAGTCCGCGCCAAACGGAACCTCCAGTTCCTGAAAATGGCCACAGGACTGGCATTCAAATTCTTTACTCACTTTCACGTCTGGTGAAATTTTCTGATATACTTTTCTAATTGCTCTCATATCTCTTGCTGGTGCTTCTCTAAGAAAATGGTCTATTATTTTCTTGTCAGTATGTCCTTGAACAGATTTAATCATTCTGCCATATTGTACTGACATATTGCTCTCGGGCATTTTATGTTTTTTGTTACTAGTCATCATGTGTGAAATATAGTTTTCATCCACACCTGTCATTAATTTCAACTCAACCTTGAACTTGGTCAAAGGCGCAGTCATTATAAAAGTTCCATTTTCTGTAGCGGAAACACCTTCCAAGCCTTCACAACCACCGTTATGAATATGGGGATTTGCAAGGTCAAAAGATTCGTCTGATTTTGCACCACACGAAGGACATGCAACATTTGTGTCATAACTTTCTCCATAGCCAGATGCTCTAGCAGAAACTAAAACTGCATTTCTGTCTCCTACTAACATATCTTTAGGGTTCACTGATTTATCAAGAATTACACTTTCAAGAAATCTTTCTAGTGCTAAATTCTTTTTAAGCAAAGCCTGAGAAGTAAGAATATCTTCTTCTTTGGCTGTCATGTATTTGATCTCAAGCACCTCTTTTCCTTTAAGTGGATGCCCATCAGGATAGCCAACTCCTTTGGACGGAAGTTCAACAAAATCTGTTGGCGTTACAAACTCTAAAGGAGACATCACTTGAGTCTCAGGGGCGGTTGCCTCAACGGCAGCAGTGGAATCGGCGCTTTGTTTAGCTCCGGTTCGCATTTCATTATTTCTCATTATTACTCCATGGTTTTCTTTATATAATTAGTTGGTGAAAAAGTTTATGCCTGATTAGGATATGTAGGCAAATCTAATGCACCCGGGTTTTGGTTGATTGCTTCAGTGGCTCTTTCGGCTGCTAATTCTTGCTCAACCTGCTTACGAATTGTTGCTCTTCTTTCAGCCTCTGCTTCTTGTCTCGCTTGGGCCGCTTCTTGTCTTGTTCTTAATTCTATTGCACCTTGTTTTGCAAGCTTCTTCTTATCGGCTTCGCTCATTCTTGCACCGGCTGAAAGTGTTGCACAGTCATAACCTATTGTCATTTCAACATTAACAAAATCATCATTTTCATAATTCATTTCGCCAAATCTAGCACCTTTAATAAACCAATTTGAAAGGTCCCAAGCCTGTCTTGTAGCGCCGTCGTCATACAACTGCTCTATTCTGAAAGTCTTGCCAGAGTAGAATCCACTTTTTGACAACCCTTGTCCACATGCACCGGGACAAGTATATCCAGCCCTTTTAAGTAAAGATAATATTGAACTAGCTGCTGTTCCTGTCTCTACGACTGTGATATTGACATCATTCCAAGTAACCATTCCGGGATACTTAAACTTATGGTTAACTAGTTGATATTGGGCCTCATTAACTTCAAAGGACGGAAGTGTAACTTGTTTGGCCCAAAACCATTCATTCTCTGCATCTCCAATATAGAGACGAAATTGAAAAGTCTTTATAGGTTCATATTTTGGGTCTGTCCAAAAAGCCATTGTTCACTCCTAGGTATTGGGAGCAGAACTGACGCCAGATCTTTGTTTTGCGTCCGGCTTACCGCCAGCAACCGATTCAAAGTGGACTGTTCCGTCAGCTATTTCACACGTTGCCCAGTCGTATCTAAACTCTAAAGTGATCTCTCTAAGTTCGTCAGCGTCATAAGACATGTCACCATACTTAGCAGACTTAACAAAAGGATTCTTTAGGGTCCAAGTTTCAAGTGCATCACCTTTTTCATCAATTATTTCAATTACAACATTTCCAATTGCAACACCTGCGGCTTCCTGCTTTGACATAGAGCCCCAATCCTCGTTACCATCCGTGCCTGATGGAACAAAGTATCCAGAAGCAACCAACATCTTATTGATGAGATTTACTGCGTCAGGGTTAACCGGGTCAACCAAAGTGGCTTCAATCGTGTTCCACTCAACTCTTCCGGGAAAGTAAAAAGTCTTGTCAACAAAAGAATGCTTGATCTCCCCAACTGTAAACGCTGGTACTGTGACTTTTTTCGCAAACCAAATAGCTGCGTTTTCTTGTAGGTTTGTAATCGTCAACCTAAATCTATATTGCCTCTTAGGCTCTAGTGATGTTGCGGTCCAAAATGACATGTGTTAGTTTCTCCTATTATAACTTAATTAGTGTCTGATTAAAATTCTACGCCACTTCTGGTAATAATAAAGTCTACAACAATAAATTCGATAGCTCTTGCTGGCTTAACAAATATTTTTGCATACAATATATTACGGTCAATGTAATCAGGCGTAGTGGTGGTATCGTCCAATACAATCTTATACTCAGTTACACCAAGTCTAGACTGCACTGAAGACAGAACAAGTTCCGCAGCAGACTTAAATCTGAGCCAAGTTGCATTAACATTTTGGTCAAACAAGATAGTGTCAGCTATTTGTCCAATTGCTTTCTTCAAGAAGATCATCAAGCGACGAACATTAATTCTGTCCAATGCTGATGGAGTCTGTTGAAGAGTCTTCTGTCCAAAAATAACAATTTCATTAACTGCTGGGAATCGGGCGATTGGGTTAATATTGCTTTCGTAAAGTTCATCACGATTTGCTTTTGTCAAGTGCTCCCAAGTTCCAACAACCTGTGGTCCTAAAAGTCCACCAAGTTGACGAATTCCACCTCGGTTAAATCCAGCAGGAGCAAACCAAGGCTCAGAAAGTGCCTCAGATCTAGCGATAGCTCCAAGAGCAGCGATAGATGGAGGGGACATAATTACATTATTTTGCCCTTCTAGTGTATCACGTAAGCGAACCCAAGGATAATAAGCAGCACCATAACTGGTATTGATATTTCTTGCGTCTAAGTTATCAATAGTCTCCTTAACAGAGCCAACTGTATCTGTTGTACCTTCTGATCCTGCGGGAGCAAATCCGCTTTCAAGGTCAATGATTGCAAGAGAATCACCACGTTCTGAGGCTATTTTTAACACCTCATCGGTTACTTTAGTAGATGTAGTTCCGGGAATAGAAATCATGTCAAAGGCGACAACTTCGGGGTCTCGAATTGTGTCAAGAGCCTTCATAACTGAAAATACAGTGTAGTTGTTGCTGCTCTGGTTATTGCTGGCATTATTTAAATTTTTATTAGCAAAAGGCTGTGATTCTGTAACGTCAAGGCCGTCTGACCCACCAAAAAGTGGTGATTTAAACTTACGTACTCTGAGAGTATTAACAAGATAAGCAGTTCCACTTACAGAAGTAACTGAGTTTTTATATGCTGTTGAAGCATATTGAGTGCTTCTTGATCCAGAAAGATAGTACACAGAAGTACCGGGCTCAAACCACGCTACGTCATCAAGTGTGAACAAGTAAGAAAACTCTTTATCAGTTCCGGCTGTGCCAGTTTCACTAGCGGTTACAGAAAACTTCTGCCCAGCAGGAGAATAGAATCCATTCTTAACTAAGTCAACATAACTTCCGTCTCGAGTGTTTGAGCCAGAAAGAGAGTGATTAATACCAAGAAAATCTGAGTAAGCATAGTTGCTTTGGTTTGAACCATTAGATGAAGTTGTGGTCAACTTAAGACGTGGGAACGTCATTGTGTACCCATTGGTAGCATATACTGGGTTCAATGGGGTTGATGTATTGCTTGTACCATGAAAAACAGCACCGTTAGCGCCAATGACGTTATCGCCCATAGAGAACGCACCGTCAAGTGTATGGGTGACTGTGCCACCGCTATCATTAATGGTGACATCATTGTCTTTAACAAGCATGTCAGACCAAACGATTGGCCCTTGCACTCCAAATGGTACAGCGTTGAGGTTGTTTAATGAATTATTTTTAACAGCCTCTGCTAATTCAACGTAGATATAGTCAGAGTTGTTTAAATATTCACCACGGACATCATATTTCTTTTGAACGTCGTTCCAAACTTGATATTGGTCACCAATACGTTTGGCGATATAATTTTCAGAGCCGGGGTTCAAGTTTAAGTTTTTATACTGCTCAACTTTATCACCAGCCATATTCATAAGGTAAAGGTGGAAAGTAGAAAAAGGATCCACATTGCTACCAAGTCTAGAAATCTCAATTCCAATTTGATAATTCTTTTGCAACCATTCACCTTCATGCATACCAACAACTCGAAATAGCTTTTCCATACTATCAGCGCGGAAGGAACCGGTCATATTTGTGGTATTAGAATTTGGATCTTGTGAAAAGAACCAACCAGACCTAGGTGCAGTAGCAGGTCGCTGCCATTTTCCATAGTCTGCTTCGGTGGTTCCGCCGGCACCCATGTACCAAAGAACTGCTGTTTGGTTATCTACACCACCAGAAACAGATAAAACTGTTCTTTGTACTGCTTCTTCAAAAGTTTCAGCTAACCAGAAGCTCTCTTTGTTTGCAGTGGCAACGATGTCGTCATTAGTTTTTTGTGGATTTGTATTTAAAACCTTTCTAATGAATCCGTCTGTGTTATTTCCACCTGAGTTATCAAAGTGAAATACGTAATCTGTAAAGTCAGTTCCGTTGGTGGTGTGTTGCAATTTAAACTCAGCAGCCTTGCCAGAACCTTGGGTACTGGACAGTGAATTTATCATGTCTCCAAGAGAAGCAGTGGTTTGACCACCAACCATGACATTTCCACTTAATCTTAAGTGGCCTGATTCAACATGAATTAGTGCTGCTAAAGTTCCTGTAAGGTCATGTGTTGCGGCACTTGTTCCTCGAGGGAACATCCAAAGTCCATAAGTTCCTTTGTTAGAAGTGGCTACA
>MDSV01037067.1_pt1 | contig 10431 bp, 14 predicted proteins | sample 810851 | NCBI WGS metagenome assembly MDSV01 (sample SAMN05326640, study PRJNA326480) | marine metagenome | isolation source: seawater | place: Atlantic Ocean: North East | collected 2012
TACACGTACAATCATTTTTCCTGATTCAACAAAGAATCCGTTCCATTTAAATTTGTGTTTGTGTTCGGAACATTTTGCACCTGCTTTGAATTCAATTCTATGGAATTCTAATACACCATTCTTGTGTACTAATTCAGTTTGTCCCCAAATTTTTCCTGCTTTCATTTTAATTTGTGTTCGTATCCTTGTTCATCTAAAAACTTTTTGACTGACCATTTTGGTTCCCAACCAAGTTCTCTCATTTTAGTAATGTCTGCCAATGTGTCAGGTCTTTCTCCTGCCATGCCTGGTTTTATAGGCAAATTAGGACTTATGTCTGATACTTTTACACTTTGTCCTGTACCTATATCTATTGGTCCTCTAAAGTCTGTATTCATTAAAACAACAACTGCTTCGCACACATCATCAACGTGTACAAAGTCTCTTGTGTGGTTAGTGACGTACTCCAATTTACCTGAAATTAATTTGTCAAAGAACATATTAAGTCTTGGAGTTTCTGAATATACTGTGTGGAATCTCATAGCAACACAATTATCATGTGGTATGTACTCTATGCAATGTTTACTTGCGGCATAAGGATTTCTCCAAGGATCGTATTGTGAACTAGAACTTGCAAATAAAACTCTTGTGTCCTTGTAATGTTCTAATATTCTTTTAGTGCCTTCCACATTATTGTCCCAGTATTTTTTTGGATCAGCAAGTGATTCTCTTACTCCACCTATACCTGCAAGATGAATTACCAAATCCACTTCCGGCAGTTCTGCTGAAATAATATTTGTTTGTGCTTTTGTGTCTATGCCGATTATTGTGTGATTGTCTTTTTGTAATCTTTTGACGAGACGCTGTCCGATAAAACCTTTGTCACCTGTGACTAATATTTTCATATTGGATTCCTTTTAAAATTATTTATGAAGTGGATTATTTGGAAGTAGTAGATTTGATACCCTGTGTAGTTGTAAAATATGGCTTATAAACACGCACCCATGGACATATTTGTTTACACATTATGGCATCATTGGGCCACCAACCAATTTCATTCTGCTTGTTTACTATGTCTTTTGCGGCCCAAGGTTTAATTACATAGGCACTGTGTCCTGGCATACCTTGTGGTATCTGATCTTTGGTTACCCAAGGTACTTCGTTGAATCCGTCATTGAGTTTATTGTGATAATCTTTTGCTTTGAATGTTGCCCCTCTAGGGTCATTTATACTGTATGCACCTACATCATTAGTTGTATTAGGCTCTTCAAATTTACGTGTGAATATTGCATCATGCTCAAGTATCATAATAGGCTCGTTGATATGGATGCACTGTTTCCAAAGTCTATAGTGACTTTGTGCGGCGGCAATTCTCTTTTTGTTGTCTACTGTTTTGTAAGGCGTGAGAAATAAATTGGTCTTTGTGCAACTTTTCTTGCCTGCTAAAGGCCAGGTCCAGTTTACATCAAATATACTTTCAGGAGTACTTGCAAGATATATTTGTGCGTCTAGATCGCTGTTAGTGTCTTTGATACTTTTTAGGCAATTTTCAGCGTGATCTAGACTGTCACTATTTTTTATTATTGTAATTATAAAAGCCTTCATACAATTATCTATCGTAAATGCTTTTGTACTCCTCACATTTTTGACAGACTTCTGGCAATAATTCTGGGGTAAAAAATTTTAATCTTAATTCTTTTATTTTCTTGCCGTTCCAAATTTCACTTATAGTCTCGTTGTTTATGTTTCCAACTACCAATGCTCCAAACACATCTCTACAATCGCAAACTTTCAAATCACCAGTTACAGTAATCACTGGTTTGGCGTAACTTATTTTGCACGGACCTACTCTAGGATATCTTGTTCTTACGACTCCTGCAAACTGTTCATCTTCTTTCAGTTGTTGTTCAAGTAGTCCTCCCCACGTATCAAATCCTTCATCTGTAATTCTAAAAATAATGTTGTTTTGTTTTAGCCAACCTACAAATTCTTTTTTTTCAATTTTATCGTTGGCATATGTTCTCATCAATACTTTATAGGATAAATTTTTCTTATTTGCAAGTAATTTACGCAACTCTATGATGTGTTTTTTTACAATATCAAATTTGTCTACACCCATAAACTTATTGTATTGTTTACGATCAAATCCAGTAAACGACACTGTGATAGTTAATTTTTTTGTGCAATGCTTAATTGCTTTTTGTATCTTTGGTCCAAAACTAATTAGATTTGTGTAGAAGTCTACTGCTTCTAAGTCGGTTGTGTTAATAAATTCCAAACGTTTATCGAAATAAGGATCTGTTAGTGGATCTGCAATGGTTGGCGTAAGACCAATATGTTTTCCTCCCATTGCTAAAAATTGATTGACAACCTGTTTGAAAGTATCTACTGACATAAATTTTTTATCAAAGCCTGCGTCTGCTAAATTTTTATAATAGCAAAATGAACATCTTGCGTTACATAAGTTAGTGCATTCAATATAAAGTCTTTCTGGAATCTGAAAATTATTATTGAAATGATCAAATATTTCTTGCTTTTTAGTCGCAATATTTTTTAAAGAATTTTTATAGTTAAACATTGCCATAATTAATTGCCTATCACGTAAACTCTTGCGTTAGCACCGTTGTCTTTTTGTGCTTTTGTCATAAAATCGTTTACTAATTTTAGACCTGCGTTATTAATCATTTGCACAATTTCATTATGTTCAATCTCTAAAGGATCTGATGCTCTACTTTTATTATCCTTAGGATCACAGCCGTGTTCTACAAACATTAATCCATTACTAGAAAGTTGTTGGCCCCATACCCGTAAACTTTTATTAGGATCATAACTATGATCCCAACTGTTTGAATAGACTATATCAAAATTATTTTTCCATTCGTCTTTGATTTCGTGGAAGTCCCATTCAACTACATTTTGAAATTGTTTGGCAGTATGAGATATCTCTGTTCCTATTATTTCTGATCCTATGTATCTTGTGCTAAAAAACTCCAATTCCTTAGCATTTCTAACACCATGGCATAAAATTTTATTTGCATCTGGCTTGTAGGTTTTGATTTTATTGATAGTATCTTCTTGTATCCAAGTCCATTCCAGTTTTCTTACGTTGGCTTTAACCTGTTCTTTTTTGTAGTGTTCGTAGTTTTCAAATTTAAAAAGTTTCATATTTTTATTTCAAATTGATCTTTGTAAAAGTTGTCTAATTTTAAGCCTGTATCAGCAATAAATTTGTCAACTGCTTTTGTTGTACCAGGTTTAACTCCATAGTCATCACCGTATATGGATCCGCCTTCCTTTATAATATTTAAACTATTTTTAAGGTCTTTTAGACAGTTATCATATGTGTGTAAGGCATCTACAAACACCCAATCTACAGTTTCTTGGAACTTTTTAAAGAAATTATCTGTAGTCATCCTGTATAGTGTTATAGGCTTGCCTTTAAATTTTTCATTCACGTGTGCCCATACCTGATCATAGTATTGTTTGTATCCGCCAACAGTGTTGTTCTTTACTATTGTGCCATATCTTTTAAGGTAATTTTTGAAACCTGCTTCATCCATTGCTTGTTCGTAAGCAGTTGGACTCCAACTATCTACCATGTGTAAATGTTTTGCGTTTTGTAAAAACAACAAGGAGGTATCACCCTTCCATACTCCCAGTTCTACTCCAACTGTATCTTTAGGAATACGTTTTGCAGTTGCAAAAGACGTTTTGTTTGTGCCGAACATCATATGTTTTTACCATGACTCATGTTTAAATTCTTAAGTTTAAATGTAAAGTATTCAGGATAGGCATACTCAATTCTTACATTAAAATTATTTATAAAGTAATCTGACTGCTCCCAACCACTTGATAAATTTTTTAAAAGTCGCTTCGCACCTTTAGGCGTAACCGCGTATGCGGCTGTGCCAGGCATCATGCAGTGTCCTTTAAATTTATTTTCCATGTGATACACCAAAGGCATATCTACGTAGTTCCAAATACCAACTTTGTAGTCTGGTTTGTTTTTATGTTTCCACATATGTTTGAATACAGGTTGATTGAATGCTGACTTTATATTCAATAATAAAAGTTCATCAAAATGGATATCATCCCAATCACTGACACAAAAACTATCCTGTTCCAATATAGCAATTGGTTCATCTAACTCAACGCATTTAGTCCAAAGTCTTACATGATTTAAAAAACAAGACTTTTTCGTATTAAATAATTTTTTGTTCTCTGTGTAAAAATTGTTTACTCTGCTAGGCACTAATCGTGAAATGTTATGTATTTTTTCATATTTTTCCAACGTTGTCGGAGTAACGCCTTCAAATAATTCTGCTGTCCATTTTTCTTTACAACTGTCTAGACAAACTTTTGCGTATTCTTCTGACTTGGAATTACCTTTAACGTGTATTATGTAAGTTTTCATTAACTGTGACTCCATTGTTCAATAAATTGCGTAAATGCACTGACATCTTTGTATTCTCGGGTGCAAACATTTTAATTCTTTGTAAGGGAAGGAAGTAGACCGCCATGTGCATAAGTCCTGAATCAACTCCTAGATGAAAGTCGCTTTGGCTTAGATATTTCATTTGCATCTTAGTTCTGTTATCCCAATTTTTACTTGCATTTTCTTCTAAACTTATTAATTCATACCCTTTTTTCTTGTAATTTTGTAAAATTTGTTTTTTAAATTTGCTTTGTCTTTTCGCACTTGTAGTATCAAATTGATATGTAACATATTTCTTTGTTGTAATATTTTCTCTTATGTTATGAGTCAATAATATTTTAGGATCGTAATACTTAAACATAAAATTAAGGTAAGGATGTATATTAAACCAATATTTAGGGTCAAATTTGTCACCCGGTCTTGGTTCGTAAAACCACATCATAGGATTTTTATAATTTTTTGATTCAACATAATTAATAAAATCTTTATTTGATTTAAAAGTTTTGTCGTGTGTAATCAATTGTATATTTGCAGGTAAAATTGTTAAAATATCCTTGTAATTTTCTAATTTATTACGATTGCAATGATTTTTGTCCAAATGTAAATTTACTTTTACTTTGTCTTTCATAGCAATGCTGAATGCACAAAAAATAGAATGCATTTGGTCACCAAAGCCTGCATTTGTAAATTTTTTGTTTGCTTTGCGACTATTGAAACTTCTTAATACTAAATTTTTCATATCTTTTTGCTTAATTCTTGGACATTTTCACCACGCCCTGGCAGATGATCTCTTAAGAAGAAATGCACAAAATAACTTTCTTTTATTTTGTCTTTAGGGACTGCGGTAAACAATCCATTCCATCTCCAGTCCATATCCTTTATTTTTAATTTTTCTTTTTTAACAAAGTAATTCATTAATATTTGATCAGTGCTCCACTTGTAATACCCTATTCCGTCTACTAAATCTTTGTATTTCGATTGATGAATAAACTCTTTTGCAGTCAGTCCTCCCAAATAATTTTTAAATGATTTGTTTAAAATCATAAGACCCATGTTGTAGAATTTGCCACCTTTTTCATTCCATTCCCAATTTACATCTTGTAGTTTTTCGAATGCCGCCTTTGAATACTTGCTAATCTTGTTAACATATTTGGGATTAGTAGGTATTGAACGTTCCACAACTCCACCAAAGTCGTACTCAATAGGTAGTTCTTCAAATATGTTAGGTGCCGACTCTTTAATGTAGATGTCACTATCAACAATACCTATTTGATCGTATTGATCTAATAAATCAAAAGCATTTTCTTTTTCAAATATAGGCAAATATCCAAGTTTGGTCCAGTTGCCTACGTTTCTTTCTTGCCTAGTAGGGTCTGGTAGTATTTTTAAAATTGGTTCACGTTGCACTATGTGAGTAATATCAAATTTTTTGCAGTAATTAGAAACAGATTGAACACACCAATCATATAATTTATTTGTGTTTCCAACGTATACTTGATAGATTAACCTTTTCATTGTATTAACTTTATTAATTCCTCTATGTTCTCACCTTTTTTAGGTAAAAGATCTTTCATAAAAAAATGTATGAAGTGTGACTGTTTAGTGATGTGCGGATCAACTGCTTTGAATAGACTATTGTATTTCCAATCTAAATGTTTCACGTTCATGCTTTCTTTCTTTGCCCAGTATGTTAACATTATTTGGTCAGTCTGCCATTTCCATGCACCAACACCGTCAACAAACGGCTGAAATTCAGGACGTTTCATAAATTCACTTGGTGTTTCATTTCTTAAATATTTTTTCATATTTGCACTGTTATAAACAATTACACCTGAATTAAAATATTCTCCTCCGGTACTTGGATTCCATTTCCAATCGTATTCTTTAAGAGGAGTCAATTGTTTTTTACTGTAATCTACTGTTTGTCTTCTGTATTTTTTGTTTAATGGCAGTTCTCTTTCGAAAACGGCTCCTAAGTCATGTGTTTGATCTACCTGTGTAAAGATATCAGGCGAACCTGGTCGCACCCAGATGTCTGCATCAATTACACATAACTGATCGTAGTTGTTAATGTGTTCGAATATATTTTCTTTTTCGTATATAGGTAGGTATCCACCATACTTCTGCCAACTTGCCTTACTTCTATTGCTTGTTGCAGGATTTGGCTTTATCTTTAATTTAGGTTCGCGTAGTAAAATATAATCTGCACCTACTTCTTTAGCATAATCCTCTACAGATTTTACACAAAAGTCGTAAAGTTTTGAAATTTGTCCTACAGCAACTTGAAATATTAATTTTTTCATTTTAATTGATTAGTAAAACTAAAATTTTTCTTTTTAAATCCTACTTTACCTCCGTGGTCGAATTCTACATTTAATATTGATTTGTTTAATGCCCAATCGGCTGGTATTGCTCCATGTTGTATTATCCATTGCACAATTTTTATTGCTCCTGCTGGTTTTAGATAGTATGCTCTTGCACCTTCCCACCATTGTCCTATAGGATTTTTCTTTGCTGGTATAAATCCTTCAAATTTTAACACATCATCGAACTCTTTTTCAACTGAAAAAGGTTTTAAAAATTTAACGTCGTGTTCGAATATACACATTGGACGATTTTGTTCGGCACATTTTTTCCATAACTTAAATTGACTTAAGAAGCAACCTAGTGTACCTGGTCTTTCAATTAATCTGCGACTTTTTTTACTGCCTGAATAAAATTTTAGTTTGTGTTTTGCTATATTCGTTGTTCTGCCATCAACTCCTGCGTATAATTCTAGATCCCAGCCCAATGCTTTGCCAGAAGCCAGTGCTTCGTTGGCCCATTTCACAGAATCGGGATGATTAGGAAGATGTATTATGTAACCTTTAGGATTTGTCAACTTGTTTTCTCCTATCTTTGTGAAATTTAAGTTTTTGTTTATCGGTATACCAATTATATTTTAAATTTTTGTATCTTGTTCCATATTTTTTTGTACCTTTGGCTGTGCTGAATATTTCACCACCTGATTTTAATCCCCAACTGTTCCATGCATAAGGAATTTCTTCCATAGGAGTACCGTCCCAGTTATCAAAAATTTGTTTCAGTATGTGTTGATCAACAAACCAATAAATTGGCCTCTTAAAAGCCAAAGTCATCTGTTGGGATAGATGATTTTTAAATCTTGTGCCTTCTTCTCCTATGCCTGGACTTATGCAACTGGCTATGTACACAGAACGTTCTTTAGGTTTACGCATGGCACTAGGAGTTTTTGTAATTCTTTTGAAATGATGTTCTGCAAAAGTAGTTCTGCATAACCCATCTGCGTCTAATTGTAATACGTGTTGGTATGGACCAAATAATTTATCCATTATCATAAATCTTCTGCTTGACCAATAAATTTTTTTCTTAAATTGTAATTTGTCTTTTGTGTTGCAAATTTCCATGCCTCTATTGTACCATTTATTTTTATAATCTAATTCAAATTGTTCATAAAAGTCTGCACTGTGTCGTTCAAACGTGTAGGTGATGCCAGCGTCTTGCAGAAATTGTTTAGGATCGTGTTCTTCTGTCTCGTGAATAAGATGTACGTGTACATGGGCCTGGTGATGATTAAAATGTAAGGTACTTTTTGCAAGGTATTGCCCATACTCTGCCCAATATTTGGGATCACAACTATAATAAATTATATTTTGCTTGTTTGTTGGTAGTTCACCTTCTAAAGGCAGTTTATCAAATGTCATCTTTCCACCTCTTAGGTCTACAAAAACTATTTTTACTTCTTTTTTTGCTTTCCATCCAATATCTTGGATTTATTCTACAAAAAGAAGTTAGTGTGAATTGTAAATCGATTGCTGTACGATTCATTGCAAGGTCAGGACTCATAGCCCCAACATTCCAAACCCAATCTAACATCTTTGTTGCTCCAAGTGGTGTTATAATGTATGCGTGTGAACCTTTTATGTGAGTTTTGTTGTAAAGTTCATGACCTGACAGTTTAGGCATCACAGGACACCACCTTTGCACACCATCACCTTGGTAAGTTTTTGTAAAATCTTCATAATTTGTTACTTTTCTACTTGCGAAATCTAAATGTAGCACATCTTGAAAAGTTTCTAATAATTTTTCTGGTATCTCTCTTAAAACAATATTGTCATGTTCGAAAATCATGATTGGCTTGGCTAGACCCACACATTTTTTCCATAATCTATAATGTGATAACAAACAACCTTTCAATCCAGGGTTAATTTCTTTCCTTTTTTGTCCTTTTTTAAAAACTTTCAAATCATGTTCTTTAAAATGTTTGTCGACATCATCTCCGTGTGTCGCAGGAAAAATTTCAGGTTGTATTCCAAATTTTTTTGCGGAATCTATGCATTCTTGAGCCAATTGTTCACTCAAACTTTCTCCAATCATGGTTATAACGTAGGTAGGAATATTCATTTTTAATATTTATTGGATGTTTTTTTGGTGAGTGCTTATATCGAAGCGTCTTCCATTCCAGCCACTCTTAATTTAACAATGTTGGTGATTTGCCATTGTTTTTGGTCAAGTCCTTTTGTAATACCTAACCATTTGTTTCTTAAAAGTGCAAATTCGTTAATTATTTTTTCATAATCAACAACATCTGCTTCTCCGTCAACATATTTTTCTACGTCTCTGCTGGATAGTGCTCTTTGATAATTTTCTAAATATTTTTTGAAGTGTTTACTTCTTAATCTTCGTAATTCTATATTCATGTATTGCAAAATTGCTTCTATTTCTTGTAATTGATTGAATCTCTGTTCCACAATACCTGGCATATTTGCAGATGCCTTTTCTACGTTGCCACGAATTCTGCATTCTGCTTTTGCAGATTCTAATTCAGACTCATAATGCTTAATTGCTTCTGGAATTGCACTGATATCTTTTGCTATTTTTTGATACCAACCAGACATTAATATTCCTCTTCTTCGCCACCGATATCTAAAAAGTATTGTATTGCCTTGTCCAAGTCGTCATCTGCACCTAAGGCGTCTTTCAAATCTTCGTCTTCGACGCCATGGTCGGCAAGTAAGTCTACAAACTTTTCTGCAATCAAATCCATCGGTTGTTTACGATCCATGTATTCTTTGAAAAAGTTCCAAAGTTCTACAATTTGTGATCCTGATAACATCTTACTCCTCTTGTGTGGTAGTTTCTTGTATTTCAACAGGTTCTAAATTACTAAAATCTTTCATTATATTATCTAGTAATTCGCCACCTTGTTCCCAAACTCTTCTATATTCTTTGTATTCCGTTTTTTTGGAATCAACATATTTAAGTCTGTTACCATCTTTACTTAATATACCTTTTTTCTCAAACAAGTCAACAAGTCCTGAGTAAGGATTCATTCCTGTTTCATATGGAATTTTGACTTGCACACCTTCAAACGGTTTGTTGAATCTTGTCTTCATTACTTTACAAGCCGCTCTTATGCCTTTTACATCAGTTGTTTTGTTGCCATCTTCATCTTCTTTTAATTTTAATTTACGCATAGCAACCACAATACTTGATGCATAGATAAATCCTTGTCCACCTGATATTTTATCATCTGGATCGAACATATCTTGCGATGCGTATGTGTGGTTTGTTGCAACAAGTCCTACGTTGTGACTACCAAACATATTCACACAGTTTCTTACAAGTGCCGTAAGTGCCTTAGGTTTTCTACCCATGTCACCTTTCATATCACCTTTTCCAAACTGATCAACATCTGTTGGAGTCAACAACATACCCAAAGAATCTATTACAAATAATACTTTTGGTCTATCGTCTTCGCTCATTGCTCTATAATCTGCCATAAATGTTGATACAGTTTTTGCAACATCATCAATCATTGACATATTAAGTTTTAATAATTTTTTCTCATCTGTGTCTACGCCCAATGCGTGTAACCATCCCTCATCTAATGCGTTTTCAGAATCTATCAGTACAACAAATATACCTTGATCTTGTGCCGCTTTTACAATATTACCTGCACAGATATAAGATTTACCTGAACCAGACTCGCCTGCAAA
>MDSV01093353.1_pt1 | contig 10431 bp, 8 predicted proteins | sample 810851 | NCBI WGS metagenome assembly MDSV01 (sample SAMN05326640, study PRJNA326480) | marine metagenome | isolation source: seawater | place: Atlantic Ocean: North East | collected 2012
GAATACCAATTGAAGCAATCGAAGATAATACCCGAGAAGTAACCGTACCGTCATCTATGGTCAGTGGCGGAGACCACTTTGCATTGCAAGTAAAGGGTGAATCTATGATCAATGCAGGGATAAATCATGACGATATAGTTATAATCAAACAGCAGTCGAATGCTAATAATGGTGATATTGTTGTAGCACTTGTTGCCGAGCAAGAAGCAACTCTGAAGAAAATAAAAATCAGTGGTTCCATCATTGAGCTAGAAGCCGCAAATCCTAAATTTAAAACTCAAAAATGGACTGCCGACGAAGTTAAGATTCAAGGTCGTTTAGTGGGCCTGTTACGAACATATTGAAAAAATTCAAACCCCTAATCATAATAATTTTGCGATATTTAATAGCTGGTCTTCCAAATAACTAGTCTTTGAAATATAAATGAGGTTAGTTAAGCCGAAAGGGCTGTTTATCTAAAGGGCTAAGTTCAAATAAAGTGAGATCATTATATGAATAAAATAACGGTAACTCGGTTCGCTCCCTCACCAACAGGCTCTTTACATATTGGAGGTGCCAGGACAGCCCTGTTCAATTGGTTATACGCAAGAAGTCAGAATGGCCAATTTCTTCTTAGAATTGAAGACACTGATACAAGAAGATCTACCGTTGAAGCAAAAAATGAAATTTTTAATAGCTTGGAATGGTTAGGGCTTTCATGGGATCACGATCCAATAAGCCAAATAACGAACGCTCAAAGGCACAAGGAGGTGGCAGAATACCTCTTGGAAAAAGACCTTGCGTATCGCTGCTATGCAACTCAAGATGAAATTCTTGATTTTCAAAAAAATGCTAAATTACATGGCGATACATTCATCTTCAAGTCGCCTTGGAGAAATAAATCAAAGAGCAACAAAAGTACAGAACCGTTTGTAATTCGATTAAAGACTCCAGAGGATGGAAAAACTAGCGTAACTGATGCAATAAAAGGAAAAATAACCTGGAATAACAATACACTAGACGATTTAATTTTATTGCGGCGCAATGGTTCTCCAACATATATGCTTGCTGTTGTGGTTGACGATTACGATATGAATGTATCTGATGTTATAAGAGGTGACGATCACCTTACAAACACAGCAAGACAAGTATTACTCTATGAAGCAATGTCGTGGAAAAAGCCAAATTTTGCTCATCTACCACTGATATATGGTGAAGATGGAATGAAAATGTCGAAACGCCACGGAGCTATCAGTGTTTACGACTATAGAGAGATGGGCTACCCGCCGGAAGCACTGATAAATTATTTAGCGCGCTTGGGTTGGAGCCATGGTGACCGCGAGTATTTTTCATTAAGGGAAGCGGTCCGTTGGTTTTCATTAAAGAGTATAGGGAACAGCCCCTCAAGGTTCGACCTCAAAAAACTTAATAATGTTTCGAAAAACCATATAAAAAACATGCCCATTCGAAAACTAGTCTCAGAATCAAGCGATTTTTTGTTTAGAACACAAGGTATTAAACTAACAGAAATACAGAGAAATATTTTCGAAAATAGTATTGAGTTAATTAAGAGTCGGTCCTCTAATTTTGCTGATATCATTGAAAATTCAAAATTTTTAATTAAAAAGAGACCAATAGCGATCGAGCCCGATGACTTAAAAGCACTTGACGCCTCCGTTTGTGAGAGACTGAAGAGATTGGCTAAGCAACTAAAAGATATCTGTTGGTCTTCTGAAACTATTGATGAAACAATCAAAAATTTTATAGCGGTCGAGTCTATAAATTTTCAAGAAATTGCACAGCCAATTAGGCTAGCCTTACTGGGGCAAAAAAGCTCTCCAAGTATAGTTCAAATCATGTATCTTCTTGGAAAGGATGAAAGTTTAGGTCGACTAGCAGACAGTTTTTCTGCTAAAAGAATCTAGTTGTCAAAAAATTAACGGTGAATCAGACCATTTTTTTCGCCGCTCATTTTAACTGGAATTTGAGGCTAAATTAATGTCTAAAAAACTATCAAAAGCAAGTGTAAAAGTAGGTGAGACAAATATGGAGTTACCATTGATGGAAGGCTCCATTGGACCAAATGTTATGGATATTAGGAATTTTTATGCAGAGACTGGAATTTTTACATTTGACCCTGGCTTTACCTCAACAGCCGCCTGCGAGAGTAAAATAACCTATATAGATGGAGATCAGGGTCAGCTGCTTTATAGAGGTTATCCAATCGAACAGCTAGCCATAAAATCAACATTTGTGGAAGTATGTTATTTGCTTTTGTACGGTGAACTTCCAAAAAGTCACGAACTAACCGACTTCACTACTAGAGTATCTCGGCACACAATGTTGCATGAGCAGATACGATATTTTTATAGAGGCTTTAGACGTGATGCGCACCCGATGTCTATAATTTGCGGTGTTCAGGGCGCTATGTCATCATTTTATCAGGATAGTACCGATATAAATGACCCTTGGCAAAGAGAAGTTGCGTCTATACGAATGATTGCAAAATTGCCTACAATTGTTGCATGGGCATACAAATATACTGTTGGCCAACCTTTCGTCTATCCAAAAAATAATTTAAACTATGCGGCAAACTTTCTTCAAATGTGTTTTGCTGTTCCTGCAGAGGACTATATTCCAGATCCAGTTCTGGTAAAAGCTATGGACCGGATATTTACACTTCATGCAGATCACGAGCAAAATGCTTCTACATCGACTGTGAGATTAGCAGGATCTTCGGGAGCCAACCCATTTGCCTGTATTGCGGCAGGTATAGCGTGCTTATGGGGCCCCGCTCACGGAGGAGCAAACGAAGCTTGTTTAAATATGTTACGTGAAATTGGCACTGTAGAAAAAATACCTGAATATATAGAAAAAGCGAAAGATAAAACGGACCCGTTTAGACTCATGGGGTTTGGACATCGAGTTTACAAAAATTTTGATCCAAGAGCTACAGTAATGAAAGAAAGCGCGGACGAAGTACTAGCCTTGATGGGGATAGAAAATAACAAAACTCTTCAAGTAGCTAAAGAGCTAGAGAAAATTGCGCTTGAGGACGACTACTTTATAGAAAAAAAATTGTATCCAAATGTCGACTTTTATTCTGGAATAATTTTAGATGCCATGGGCTTTTCTACCTCTATGTTTACACCCATATTTGCTTTGGCAAGAACTGTAGGATGGATTTCCCAGTGGAAAGAAATGATTTCAGATCCAACTAATAAAATAGGGAGACCAAGGCAATTATATACGGGAGTTCCTTACAGAGATTATATAGACTTGGCCAATCGTTGAAGTAACAAAAGCGTAACTCTCTACAAATTTAGAAATCTTAGTACAGATCTTGCTGACCTTATCTTTGGATCTAGGCCACCAAGACCTAAAAGGTTTAACGCCTCGTTAGCTGCTTGTCTTTGCACATCGACACTCTTTTTATCTAATAGTAAAGATGTTAACGCGGTTCCAAGATTTTTTGCGTTGCATTGAGAAAATAATAGCTCTGGCACGTCATTTCTACGCGTGAGTATATTAATTAAATTGGCGCTGTTTAAGCTCACAAACAATTTCAAAATTATTTCTGTAAAAATTGAGGCCCGATAGGCAATAACCATTGGTGCTCCCATCCTTGCCAGTTCCAAAGATACCGTTCCAGATGTAGCAACCGCTGCAAGCGAGGTGGCAAAAAGTGTCTTTTTTTTGCTTTCAAATTCGAATGGGTTTTCTTGCTCTCTGATGTGAATTATTGACAGTCTTGTTCCTTTAATATGCTGACTAACAAGCTTTGAAACATTTTTGTTGGATGGAATTACAAATACCAAATTTTGGTATTTAATTGATATAATTTCCATCATTTTGATATAAATTGGTAACATCCTCTTTATTTCACTTTTGCGTGACCCAGGAAGTATGGCAACCATCGGTGATTCCCTATCTAAATTTAAGGAACTTCTGAATAAACTTATATCTTGGTTTGTGGGCACCTTCTCTGAAACAATAGGATGACCTACAAAATCACAACTCATACCGGCAGATCTCATATACTCTGGTTCAAAAGGTAATAGTGCCAAAACGTGATCTACAAATGCTGCCATCTTTCTCGATCGACCACTGCGCCAAGCCCAGACACTTGGCGCAACATAATGAATAGTCCTCGCTTTTGGCCATAGCTTTTTTATTTTCTTTGATATTTTTAATGAAAAATCTGGACTATCGATAGTAATAATTAAGTCAGGCTTCCATGTAACAGCATATTTACTTATCTTGCCAATTATGTTTAACGCCACAAATAGTTTTGGTAGAATTTCCGCAAAACCCATTACTGATAAGTCATTTATATCATAGAGACTTATCAAGCCATTACGTATCATTAATGGGCCTCCTAGCCCCTGCAAAATAATTTTTTCGTTACTTCCTAGCTCTTCAAAAAGTCCTTCTATTAAACACGCACCAAGTTTATCGGCGGACGGTTCAGAAGCGATCATTAGAATTTTTATCATCCTACCCTTATTCACTTTTTAGACCACAAAAATAATCCTAATTTATCTGCTAGATCGATCGTAGGCGATCTATTTACGATAATAACGCTTTCACTCTTTACAACTATACCTGCTAAACCTGCCTCTTTCACTGCTAATAATGTTTTTTCGCCAATCACAGGTGAGTCAATATAGGAATTTTGATTTATTTTCGGAGCTTTATACAAAATGCCACGATTCCAAGAAAACTTGTCTTGCTTCCTTATATTCGTCAGATACTCCAGCATTAAATCTGTACCCGGTGCACTCTCCACAGCAAGGCACAAGCCATCGGAAACTACCAAACTCTGTCCTAAATCAGCTCCAGAAATTAATTGGAAAATTTCTTCTGCCCTTCCTGTATCTATAATTTCACGATCTGACGGTGACATCGCTGTCAATATACCCTCTTCACAAAATGCGTTTGGTATTAGTTGTTTAAGACTTATGGGTTTGAAATTTTGACTTTTGAATGTGTCTATAATTGCTGTAAAAAGGTGCTCATCGCTCTTATTAAATTTACTAATTAGTGGTTCCAAGATTGTTTTTGAATGCTGAGAAATTAAACCGAAATTGAGTTTGGGTCTCAACACGTAACCGCAAAAAGCAACAGAATCGACACCTTTCGCACTAAGAATATTAAAAAGCTCAAAAATTTCTTCGAATTTGGCTAGAACCGTATTTTCATGGTTTGTTAATTTTGAAGGGACACCATCAAAGCATACTATCACGAACTTTACATTTTTTTCTTCTATGCTCCTGACTACTACTGGCGGCAAGTCACCTCCTCCAGCAACAATAGCTATGGTTTTTATATCTAGGTTAGACTCGTCCATTTATATACACTAGATTAGTCCTTACTTGTCAAAAATGATCTTTTAGAGTCTGATAAAATAAACTCTATTATACGAGATTCGTATTCGTTTTCTACTCCATTGCAGAAAATGTATTCGGCTTGTTTTCTAAAGCTTTTATTTTTAGCAAATAATTTGTCATAGAATTTCTTAAGCTCAACTAAAGTAGTTTTGGAAGCTCCACGTCGTTTTAGGCCAATTAAATTCAATCCTGATAATTTAGGTCTTTCTCCCATAACCGTGGTAAACGGTATCACATCTCTCGTAATCATTGATAAAGCGCCAATCATAGAACCTTCACCAATTCGACAAAACTGATGAATGCCCGACAAGCCACCTATATTTACATTGTCACCAACTTTAACATGCCCCGCTATAGCTGTATTATTAGCGACTATAACAGAGTTCCCCACTTCGCAGTCATGCCCTACATGACTTCCCAGCATGAACAAACAATCGTCACCTATTTTCGTAATACCCCCGCCTCCACTAGTTCCCGGGTTTATTGAAACACTTTCTCGAATTTTATTACGCGAACCTATAACAAGTTCGGTTTGTTCACCTTGATATTTTAAGTCTTGCGGCTGATGGCCAATTGAAGAAAATGGCCATATCGTTGTTTCATCACCTATGGTAGTTCTCCCTACTACTGAAACATGACTCAAAAGCTTAACAGAACGACCAAGACTTACGTTAGACCCAATCACACAGAATGGTCCAATAAAACAGTCGTCTCCAATAACGGCGCCCTCTTCAACAACCGCGGAACTATGAATAAAATATTTTTTATCCTCATTCATAAGTGCTCAGTCTTTCAATCTTCTTGAACCATCATAGCAGTGAATTCAGACTCGGCTACAATCTCATTAGAAACTAATGCTTTTCCATAAAATTTCCAAATGTTACGTCTGTTCTGTATAACTTTTACATCTAACTCTATTTTATCTCCCGGTTTAACGAGTTTTCGAAACTTTGTATTGTTCATTGACATAAAATACACCAACAAATCATCGTCCGCTCTACTAATAGTTCTTACCACTAAAACCGCAGCCGTTTGTGCAAGTGCCTCTATAATCAAGACACCCGGCATTATAGGTTTTTTTGGAAAGTGACCCTGAAAAAATGGTTCGTTAATAGATACATTTTTTACTCCAACTGCACTGTCTCCTAATTTAATTTCCTTTACTAAATCAATTAACAGGAATGGATATCGATGAGGGATCAGGCGTTTAATTTCAGGGACATCAAGAATTAACTCGTGATCTATATCATTATTGTTATTTTTCATAATTTCCTCTTATCACTCGCTTGCTAATATTTGACTCAGTAGTTGCGGATTCTTTAAAAATTCAGCGTTTAGCAGTTTGATTATATTTTCCGTCACATCTATCTTCTGATCATAAACTAAACCTCGATTTTTAGATTCTAAAACTATTAATGCATTAAAATCAGACATAACATTACGAATAAAGGGAAGAGCAATTTGTAGAAATTTCTTTCTCCAATTAATGAAATCCTTTTGGAGCCTTTTGTCCTGCTCAGCTCTGAGGTTTCGCATTTTCTCCACTTTTTTATCAAAATTATCAGCCAAAATTTGAAAATCCTCTTTATCTAACAGTAATCTTTGCTCCGTTAATTTTTTTTCTTCAAGAATGAAGTCTTGTTCAATTCTCCTTGCCTCAGTAAATAGAGAGGCTTGCCTTTTTTCAAAAATCTTCAGCAGTTCGATTCCTGGTAACGACCGCTTAAAAAGCTCGTCTTGCGACAAAACTAAAATAGAGCTTTTTATATTGTTTTTTGATCCAAGATTGGCTTCCTGACCCGTCGCTAATTTAGATGACAACATCAAAACTATCAGAAATAAAAAACTAGCACGTCGCATTATTGTTGTGTGCTCCTAAAATCTCGTAGCCAAATTTAAACTAAACTTTTCAGTTACGTCTACACCTTCAATGTACTCAATAGGCCGTGACCAATTGAATTGTAATGGACCGATTGGAGTTGACCAGTAAAGAGACAACCCACCGCTACTTCTATTCTTTTTTTCCGAATACATGATCGCGTCAGTCACATCCTCATGAGCATTAAGAGACCAAAGAGAGCCCATCTCAGCAAAAGCTCCGCCATATAAACCCAGTTCTTTTGGCAAACCAAGTGGAAAGTTTGCCTCAAGTCTATTCATTATATATCTTTCTCCTCCTAAAGCCTCTCCAGTTACGTCTCGCGGACCTATTTCACCAAATTGAAAACCTCTAAAATTCCTTCCACCAAGCTTGAACCTATCTGTTACTCTGGAATATCCTTTAAAGTTAGTTAAAATACCTGCCTCAAGTTCAGCTGAAAAAACAACTGCATCATCGAGAATACTTCGGTACACTTTGCCTCTAATTGAATTCTTAAGTAGACCTATGCTACCACCCAACCCAGATAAACCATTTGTAAGTCTCAAAATATAACCGTTAGTCGGTTCGACTATAGAGTTTCTCTTGTCATAAACGTACGCAGAATTAATACTTGAATTGGTATACTGGCCATCATCGTTTCGTAATACGGCGGAAAGACTATTTTTGGAGTTAATCTCAAGGTTTTCTAGCTCATATGATATCTGCATCCGGGAATTAGGTCCCGTTTTGAAACCAAAATTAGGAGAAATAGATGTAGAATTAGAGGTATATGTTGACTCAGAGGGGTCTGCTTGCTGAAATTTTAAGCCAATTCCTGCAGATAGGTCACGTCCTAAAAATGCAGGTTCGGTAAAACCAAAATTTAACGATTGTGAGCTTTCAGAAACCGATAAATTTAAGGTTAATTTCTGCCCCTTACCTAGTAAGTTCTTTTCAGATAGTGACAATGACCCCGTAATTTTTGTATCGGTCGAATAGCCAACACCAAAATTAAGCGAGCCTGTTGGAGATTCAACTACATCTACAATCACATTCACTTTTTCTGATGAACTACCTGTATTTATGCGAATTGATACTTTTTCAAAAAAGCCTAAAGCCTTAAGCCGTTCTTCAGTTTTCTGTAACATTAGAGGGTTAAAAGCGTCACCTTCCACGATATCAAATTCTCTACGTATTACACGATCTAATGTTTGCGTATTTCCTCTTATATCAATTCTCTCAACAAATAACTTTCGATCATTTTGGAAAACAATATTGAGATCAATTACGCCCAAAGAATCATTTTTCTCGCCAATTAAACTTACTTTTGCCAGCGGCATACCAGAATCAATTAACTTTTTTTCAACTGACTTAATAGCCTTATTTATTTCCTGCCCTTTATATATATCACCCTTTTTAATATCAAATAGTTCTCTGAGGGCTTTTTCATTTAAATCCAAACTTGCTGCATCGATTGATATGCCGCCTATTCGATATTGAGGCCCCTCAAAAATCGTGTAAGACAGAATTATTTCGCTAACTTCAGTCGTTGAAATTATGCCAAACGAAGATTTTACTTGAAAATCAATAAAGCCATTATCTTTGTAAAAACGTTCTAATGCGAAACGATCTTCTGATAACATAGTATCAGAGTAATTGTCAGAGTCAGTTATAAATGAAAGCAACCCTTTCTTTTTAGACGGGGTTATTGAAGAGAGTTTTTTATCAGTAAAAGCATTGTTACCAACAAAAATAATGTCTCCTACTTCTAACAATTCTCCTTCATTGATTGTAAAAATTAGACTGACTTTTCCATCCTGAGTTTCTATGAACTCTGGCTTTACAACAGCTTCAAACCGACCTTTTTCCTTATATAATTCTATCAGTCTTTTAACGTCTGAAAAAACCAGCTCTCGTGAGAATGCATTACGTGGAGAAGACTCAACTATTTCAATTAAATCATCATTACTTATAAATTTGTTTCCTTCAAAAAGGACTTCAGAGATAATTACATTCTCAATCACAATAATTGAAATAGCATTTTCCTTTTTTTCAATTTTAACATCTGAAAAAAGACCGCTTCGATTCAGTCGAACTAGTGCAGAATTAATTGAATCCGATGTCAATTGGTTACCAGTCGATAATCCAGAGATTACTTTAATAGTCTCAGTTGAGATACGCTTGTTACCGGATATTGTAACATTCTCAACTTCAGCGCGAAGTGCTAAAGTAGGTAAAAAATAAATTAAAAACAAGATGGTAATAAATGTTGAAATACTTGGTAGTATCATACATTTTTTCATGCTAGCTATCCTTTTTTCTTTAAAAACAGGGTCTGCATCAACTAACCTTAACGTATTATATCATTAAAAGTTGCGAAGACCATAATTACCACAAGAACTGATAATCCTAAAAACATCAAATAACGTATTACGTCAGGTGGTGGCGGTTTTTTCATAATTCCCTCATACAAAAAAAGTAACAAATGCCCACCATCTAATATCGGTATTGGAAACAGGTTAACCAAACCGAGACCGGCCGAAATAGCTGCTAAAAGCGATAAAAACGGCACAAAGCCATCAGTTGCGCTATATGATAAAGCCTTAGCAACGCCAAGGGGACCGCTCAAATGTTTGGCGCTTATTGAATTATCAATCATTCGCACCAATGCTAAAAGGGACGTTCTTAAAACATAATAGGTCATCCCAAAACCAATATATAGAGACTCTATCGCATTCGGTTTAACCCGCTCTGGTGCAAATATTGGCCCACCCCTGATTCCTATTCTCATTACTTCTACAATATCCCCGCTTGCTGTTTCAGTAGGCCGCATTTCGGGTTTTATCACTGTAGTTTGAATTAATCCATCTCGCCAATACTTCACTAACACCTCATCTCCAGCCGACTCATTTACGATTTCTTTGAGCTCAGAAAATGATGATAATTTCTTATTATTAGCCTCTAAAAACACATCACCTGATTCTATTCCAGCTTTCATAGCAGGGGAGAATAACTCGACATTAAAAACAATAGGCTGAAAAATATAAGGTAAATTAAATCTTAAAATCTTTGAATCTCGATCTATTACAAAATCAATGCTACTAGGCTCTGTATACTTCCCAGCAACTTCAAAAATCTCATTGAAACTATCAATTTCTTGATTTGCTACTCGTAGGACTCTGTCACCTTTTTCTAAAAAAA
>MDSV01099995.1_pt1 | contig 10431 bp, 8 predicted proteins | sample 810851 | NCBI WGS metagenome assembly MDSV01 (sample SAMN05326640, study PRJNA326480) | marine metagenome | isolation source: seawater | place: Atlantic Ocean: North East | collected 2012
CAGCCCCAAGAATTAAAAGAATTATAATAAACAAAAGCCCTTACACTGTAGCCTTTTTTTACCAGTAGTTCAGCAAGATGGCTTCCTATAAAGCCGCAGGCACCCGTAACTAGTACTTTTTTATTTTTTTTAAGCATGATTATCTACAGTTAACTTTAATAAAAGTGAAAGATAATTTTTTTGTACGATTTTCCAGTCATGATTAGCTACAACATAATCCCTTGCTTTGGCCTTAGTAGGGCTGAATTTTACAAAATTCTCTAATATTTCTATTGTTTTTTCATAAATATCTTCAGAATTTTTTACTCTAACTAAAGTTGAAATTTTATGATTTTCCAAAAGAGACTTAAAAACCGGAATGTCTGAAACTATGGTATATGTGCTTGAGCTTATTGCCTCCATAAATGCAATTGGAAAGCCTTCAGAAAGCGTTGGCAAAATGAAAACATCGCTAGTTGCAAAATATTTTGGTAAATCTTCATCAGGAATATATTCATCTATAAATCTAATATTGTTTTCTATATTATTTTCTTTAGCAAACAACTTCAGTTCTTCCTCCAGATATCCTTTTCCAATAACAACTAGAACAGCTTTTGGATACACTAGAACAATCTTTACCATTGATTTAAATAAGTATTTTATACCTTTATCTTCGACAAGCGCACCAACAAACAAAAGGAATGGGCCGTTAATATTTAGCTCTTTTTTTAGTGAAAGCTCTTTTTTGTCTTTGTTAAAAAAAGAAGTGTCTAAGCCCATTGGAAGAATATGTATCTGAGCCTTTATCCCCATTTTTTCTATTCCCACCTTCACATCTGTATTAGGAACTGTTACACAATTAACATTTTTGAGAACAAACTTTTTTAATGTCTTTCCAAAGACATTGTTAAAGCCCCAAAAGTCACTACCATTTATAGTTGCCAGAATTTTTATTTTTTTATTAAATAACTTTTTGTACACAACGGCGACCAATCCTTGAGGAAAAATCCAATGTGCATGTAATATTTTAATTTTTTCTTCATTAACAGTTTTTTTTAAAGCATAGAATTGAAAAATTAGGTAAAAAGGAATTAAGAGATATAAAAATTTGTTTTTTTTTAAAGCCGGAAGTATTCCACTACCGCTATATGAAAGGTTTGCATTTTTAAAAGGATTTTGTCTAAACCTACGAATATTAAAACCAAAAAGTTTTTCTTTGACTTTTGCCCCATGAAAGTATGGGGCCAAAACAAAAATCTCAAATGTATTGAGAAAACCTTTGGATAGATTAATAATAAACTGACCACCACCAGTATGATTATCATTTTTCCATCTTGGAAAAGAGGAAGTGAGAACTAAAATTTTTTTCTTTTCTATCAAATTAATTAATGCAAAAATAAAACTAACACACCATTATCTACTTAATTCACCAACAAATCTCGCAGGACTTGCTTGTAAAATAGAGCAACTTGGGATGTAAAGTTATGATTAAAAAGCCTGTAACATTTAGTGTTCGTCTTAGTATAAGGGCCTTATTTTATTAATTATATTTATTGCCTCTTTCCATTCAATCATGATTGTATTGCAATACCATTGAATAGAATCCCATCTTGGTTGATTTTCAATCTCTAATTTTCTCAATGCTTCTTTTCTTGTAATCAAGCCCTCTCTAATTTGATTGCTTCGAAAAGTATCATTTTCTGTAAAACCAGCAACCACATAATAAATATAATTATAAAATGCTGTAGTACCATCACCAATTCGCCAAGTGCTGGTTGTGCCAGGGTCAGTTTCCCAATCATATTTATTAATTAATATATTTTCAATCTCAGTTTCAATCCAAGAGACATAATCGAAGATATTCAAATTTTGATGACTTATTAAATAGTAGGAATTAAAAGCATATAACGTGTCAATTAATGAAGAGTTTATGTAGGCTGGATTTAATAAATATTCTTTTCCATAAAACATTAACAATTTAAGTTTGTCAATTGTTCTAAGTGAATAGGTTTTTTCATTTTTAAAAAGAGGTCTAATTCCACAAAACCCAGTTTTAAATAGAGTTGTTTCCAACATATTCTCACCCATTATAGATAATTTAAGATCGTTTTGCTTCATCAATAAATTTGCATAATAGAAATACTGTTTGTCTCCTGCCATAAACAATGGAATGGCACCTAATTTTGGACGTTTTAACCAAGCGGATACATTTTTTTTAATATTTTTTCTCTTCTTTCTTATATCTGCAGATACTAATACGTGTTCAACACCTAATTCTCCACACATTCTAGACTGGTTTCTTCTGGCTAAATCTGTAAGCATTCCCCAGTCATAAGAAAACGCTATTGGATTAAGGCCCAATTCCTTGACTAAATAATGTAATGCATAGCTGCTATCTCTTCCGCCACTAAAAGGAACAAGACAATCATGTCTTTTTTTAGTATTTGATCGATAAGAATTTAAAAGTTTAGAAAAATTATTTTTTCCTTTAAAGACTAGTTTAGTATAGTTATTACAGTAGTTACAAACATTGCTTTTATCAAATGAAATAAAAGGGAATGTTTCGGGCAATACACATTTAGAACATCTTTTTAAAAGAGAAATAGCAGCTGTTCTTTTATTTATTTCTTCTTCAAAAGTTTTGAGGATTGGAATAAATGAGTAGTTCATACTTTTATTGACATGAACTTTACCCTTTACCTTCTCTTTGATTTCTACAAATTTTAATTTCTCTCTTTTTGTGATGTTGTCTTTGTATGAGTTGTTATTTTTATTACATAGAAATATATTAGCACTTTCATTAACTAATAGAATTTCTTTAGGCAGCAACTGTTTTACATTTTCTTTTTTAAACGAAAGACGATTTTCATTTATAAGCATGTTTAAAATATATCTCTCTGAAGCGAAAATTAAGGCTTTGGATTTACTGCAATAAACATAGTAGATAGAACCATTATTTGTTGATAGTATTAATCCTTCAACAGATGAATGGTAAAAAGCAAAATTTGCTACTCCCTTTATTTGAGAATAAAATTTTTGAATTGCCTCTACAATATTATCACCATCTCTCTCAAACCGGCTAATAAGAGTTGGTATCAATTCACTATCTAAGTCAGAAAACTTGGCTTCATCACTATATTTTATCCATAAATCTGAATCGTTAACAATAATTCCATTGTGTACTCCAACAATACCGTTTTTCGCAAATGGTTGATTATTGTTATTTTCATGCTCATAACCGTTTGTAACCAAACGAGAGTGTCCAATTGTAGAGTAAAGCTGTTTTTTTGAAATTAAGTAATTATTTATTTCATCATTATAGACCTTGGACTTCACAAGTATTGAAGCAGGATGTGGGGTTTTTAAATAATTAACCTTATTTGACTTGTAAGCAAACCCAGAAGCTTCCTTTCCTCTTGACTCAGAAAGGACAAATAACTTATCTAAACAATTTTTATAATCTTTTTTAGAAAAATTTTCATTTTGTTCTCCTAAAATACCAAAAATACCACACATAAAATTTTATTTGTAAAGTCTCTCATTGTCCTGAATGTCCATATACATCGCAAATAAAAAAGATTGCATGGCGCTAATACCTAAAAAAGTAAATGCAAATAAAGTTTCAAAAGAACTATCTTTTCCTAAGTATAAATATTTTGAAACTTTAACAAAATAGGGTACCCAAGCAAAAAACAAAACAAAACTGAAATTATATAACACAAATAATGGATGAAAGTCACGAAATAAATATTTCACCCATAGACGTTTGAAAAAGGATTTAAATAAAAGCCAAGAAACTCTAGGTATAACTTTAAAAATTTTCATTTTGGATCGTTCACCTATTTGATAAACAGGTTTTATCTCTACTTCCCTCAAAGAACAAAACGCGATATTAAGCTTTACAAGTATGTCATTTGGCATTCCATAACTTTTATAAATTTTATATAGCCTTATAGAATTAATAGCTTTATTAGAAATCGCAGTATATCCCGTTTGAGTGTCGGATACATGCCAATAACCAGACGCTAACTTTGTTAGAATAGACAAAATAGAATTTCCAAAATATCTAACTTTGGGTATTACCAACCATGCACTTCTATGGATCAGCCTGTTACCTTTTACATAGTCAATATTTTCATCAACTACAGGTAAACAAATTGACTCCAACTCAGAAGGATCCATTTGACCATCACCAGCCATTACAGCGGTGCAATCAATACCATTATCTTTACACCATTTGTATCCGCTAGAAATAGCCGACCCAACTCCAGAATTAACAAAATGGTTTATTAAAATAATTTTATTGCTTGAAGAATTTTTTACAACTTCACTGGGAACAAAAAAGCCGCTTTCAGCATTATTTTTTTCATCTAGAACTTGTTCAGCTTTATTGTAAAAATTAGGGACAACTTTTTTGCGCTCTATTTTTACTTTTGAATTAAAATTACCACTATTAATTAAGTTTAATACAACATTAAAGGTTTCATCAACAGATTTATCATTAACAACAACAATTCTGTCTACAAAATCAGGCATGTTTTCGATAACCATTTTAATTTGTGACTCTTCGTTGAAGCACGGAACAACAACAGCTATAGTTTTATTTTTAATCATTAATTTTTTTAAATATAGAATAAATATTGCCAGAATAAAGACAAACATAATTGTTTAAATATTTAATGGATTCAGTAGTTAAATCACAATAGATAATTTCGTTAAAATCACTAAAAGAATAATTGACTTTTTTTTTGTGGCTTGATTCTTCGAATCCTTTATTATATAGTGTTACACCGTTTGATTGTGCTATTAATTCCGGGCTCAGTTGGCGGTTGATTTTGTTATTGCCTAAGGAATCTATAAATAAAACATTTTCTTTGCAAGAAATTATTTTATAAATATTTTCCATGTCATTATAACTTCCTTCGGGGAGACTGAAAAAGGAGGTGTTTTTTAACCTTGATATTGAGTATTTTTTAGAAAGATGGACATAGTGAGCTAAGGAAAATATAAAAGATGACACTATCAAAGCTTTAAAAAACCTAGAATTTATCTCTAATGCTAAATGTAAGGAAAGAATAAAGAGACAACATGAAGAAAGTAATAAATACCTATCATAAAGAGCCAACCCACTATATATTAAACTATACACGTCATTAATCTTTTCCATTGGATAAAATGTTTTAAACCCATAAATTATGAAAATTATTGTGAAATTGATTAAACATCCAAATACTAGAAGCGAAAGAATAAAAGTAGTTGGTCTTTCATTTCTTATAAAAACTCTAGCTATATTTTTAACCATAAAACTAAATATTATTATACCAAAGAGGCCTACACTAAAAACAAAATAAATATAATTACTAGTCAGTGAAAAGTTAAAAATTTTATATAAAAAGTTATAAATCGTAAAGTCAGAAAAAAATGGGATAACGAATAGTCCGTATAAAATATTCCAGTAACTGTAGAAATCTCTGTCTCTTTCAAAGATAACATTGTTAGATGTTGATTGAAAATAGTCACTAAAAATTATAACACATATATTTATTATAACAACAGAAAGCAAAAATACCTTAGCTAATAAATTTTTTTTAATACCATTTTTGAAGAAATCAAAAACCATTATAAAAGCGACAAAAGCCATAACTTTTGGCACATAGGCAAATCTCATATTCACTAAGAGTATGATAAAGAAAAAAAGAATGAAAAGTGATTTTTTCCTCAAACCAAAATAAAAATATTTAAAAGAAAAAGTAACTATTAATAAAAAAGTAGCTACACTGATAATATCAATACTGCTTCCATAGTTAAAGGGAGCAACTGAAAAAGCAGCAAATAATGCACAAACATTAAATGCTAAATTTCTTTTAAACCCTACATATAAAGAATTAAAAAAAAACTTAAAACTTGTAAAAAGAATTATGAATGAGAAAATTCTTAAAATATATATAACTAAAATAGAATTTTTAAACATTAAGATAAATGGCAAAGAAAAAACCCTGTAGAACAATGGCCACTCAAAAGAATTCTTAAAAATTAAGTATTGACCATTAAAATATTTTAGGCAAAACCCAAAACCGTTTAAAAAGTTTTTTGCACTGCCAATTTGAATTAACTCATCTGTGTTAGGTTTTTCACGAGTAAAAATTTTAAAACATATAAACAAAAAAGATAAGGATAAAATAAGAATCCTATCATTTTTAAAAAAGTTAAAAATAATTACCTTTAGCCATTTAAGAGAATACACTTATCTTATCAAATTGAAATATATTTCAAATATACACTTATTAATATTTCTCATCGCAGCTTTATAAATTATGTTAGAAAACAAAACCATATTAATTACAGGGGGAACAGGTTCATTAGGAAAGGCTCTTACAAAAGAAATTTTCAAAAGATATGATAAAATTAATCAAGTTGTAGTTTTTTCAAGAGATGAACAAAAACATTTTCAAATGAGAGAAGAATTTTCTTCGAAAAAATACCCTAAACTTCGATTTGTCTTGGGAGATGTAAGAGACTTCGAAAGTGTTAAGTCGGCTTGCAAAAATGTGGACTGTATTATTCATGCAGCAGCTATGAAACATGTTCATTTATCTGAAATGAACCCAGAAGAGTGTATTAAAACAAATGTGGGAGGTGCACAAAATATAATTAATGCAGCTCAAGAGTCAAGTGTTTCTAATGTTGTCGCATTGTCTACTGATAAAGCATGTGCGCCAGTTAATTTATACGGAGCTACAAAATTGACATCAGACAAATTATTTATTGCCGCCAATAATAGTAAAAACTCAAACATAAAGTTTTCTGTAGTTAGATATGGAAATGTTATGAGCTCAAATGGGTCCGTTGTGCCCTTTTTTTTAAAGAAGAAACAATCAGGTATTTTACCTATTACAAGCCCAGATATGACACGCTTTAATATTACTTTAAATGAAGGGGTTAAAATGGTGTTGTATGCCTTGGAAAATGCATGGGGAGGTGAATTATTTGTTCCAAAAATACCATCTTATAATATAATGGACTTAGCAAAAGCAATAGACCCGAGTTCTAAAATTAAAATTATTGGAATTAGGCCAGGGGAAAAAGTTCATGAAGAAATGATCAGTAGTTCAGATTCTTATAACACATACGATATAGGTAAATATTATGTTATATTACCTACAATAGTAAGCTGGAATTTAAAAGTGTTTATTGAAAAATTTAATGCAAGTAAGGTTCCGATAGGTTTTAATTATAACTCAAAAGAAAACAAAGTATTTCTTTCAGTTGAAGCATTAAATAAATTAATTTATTCTTAGAATATTAATTTTGAAAGAAGAAATAATACTTCCAAAGAAAAATCTTTTAGATGTTAACTTAAAAGAAATATGGCAATATAAAGATTTGTTATTTCTATTTGTAAGGCGAGATTTTATTGCCACATATAAGCAAACAATTTTGGGCCCCTTGTGGTTTATTATTCAGCCGATATTTACTACATTAATGTTTACATTAATTTTTGGAAAGCTTGCATCAATCCCAACTGATGGTCTTCCACCAATTTTGTTCTATATGTGCGGAATTACGTGTTGGAATTATTTTTCTGAATCGCTATCCAAAACATCCAATACCTTTACAAATAACGCTAATATATTTGGCAAGGTTTATTTTCCTAGGCTTATCATTCCAATTTCTATTGTTATATCAAATATTGTAAAATTTATTATTCAAGGATTTATTTTTTTATTAGTGCTTTTTTATTATCATCAAAATGGTGCAAATGTTAAACCAAATATTACTGTAGCTGCTCTTCCAATTCTTTTATTATTAATGGCTGGCTTAGGGTTAGGTTTTGGAATTTTAATATCCTCTTTAACTACAAAATATAGAGATTTTCAGTTTTTAGTAGTTTTTGGAGTTCAATTGTTTATGTACGCTACGCCAGTTGTATATCCTCTTTCATTGGCAAATGAAAAATTAGGATCCTATTCGTGGATAGCCCTTGCTAACCCTATGTCCTCTGTAGTTGAGTCTATGAAGTATGCATTTTTAGGCCAAGGACAATTTAGCTGGTTTCATCTAGGCTATAGTTTTATTTTTATGTTGGTACTTCTTACAGCAGGTATAATAACATTTAACAAAGTTGAACAAAACTTTATGGACACCGTTTGAAAGAGATGATTCAAATATCAAATGTCTCCAAAATGTACCGTCTTGGTCAAATTGGTGCTACTACTCTGATTGATGACTTAAAAAGAATTTGGTTCAAGGTTAGGGGCAAAGAGAATCCTTTTCTAAAAATTGGGGAAGAAAATAATAGAGCAGAAGGAAAGGGTGAATATGTTTGGGCCTTAAATAATATTAATCTTGATGTAAAAAAGGGAGAAATAGTTGGAATAATCGGAAAGAACGGTGCAGGAAAGTCCACATTATTGAAATTACTATCTAAAGTCACTAGACCAACTACTGGAAAAATTATTTCTAAAGGAAAAACAGCCAGCCTATTAGAAGTTGGAACAGGATTTCATCAAGAACTTTCTGGAAGAGAAAACATCTACCTCAATGGTGCTATATTAGGAATGACTAAAACTGAAATTAATGGAAAGATTAATGAGATCATTGAATTTTCAGGCTGTCAAAGATATATTGATACACCTGTAAAAAGATATTCATCAGGGATGTTTGTTCGTTTAGCATTTGCAGTTGCAGCGCATTTAGAACCTGATGTTCTCATTGTTGATGAAGTACTGGCAGTGGGAGATGCCGAATTTCAGAAAAAAGCCATTGGTAAAATGCAAAGTATTTCCAATCAAGGAGGAAGAACAGTACTATTTGTTAGCCACAATATGACATCTATTAAAGCTCTTTGTAATAGAGCAATTCTATTAGAAAATGGAAAGATAATTAAAGACGGCAATCCAACAGAAATCATCAATCATTATCTAAATCATAATTCCAACATTTCTCATAGCATAGAATGGGATAAAACTAACAGACCTTCATCAAAACAAAACATCGAATTATCTAAAGTTTGGATATCTAATAAAAATCACAAGGCAATTAATTTACTTAATGTAGACGACGATTTTTTAGTTAATATTGATTACTATGTAACTGAAAACAACTCTAAAATTGGGTTAAATGTTGTTTTACATGACAATAACCAAAATATTATTTCAAGTAGTATCAATAATCACGAGAAAAACTTTTACCATAAAAAGCATTCTAAAGGCTTTTACAGAAGTTGTTGTCTAATACCGGGAAAACTTTTTAATTCGGGAACATATTATATTTCTCTATTCATATTTGGTGAAAACTTTGGCGATGGTAAACTATTAGAATATTTACTAAAAATTGAACTTGAAGATGGGATATTTGTAAGAGGGGATTATCATGGTGAATACCAAGGCGTTTTAAGACCTTTTTTTAAGTGGGAAACGAAATTTTTGAACTAAATGAAAATTTTAATACTTGGAATTTCTGGAATGTTGGGTCATAAAGCCTTTGAGATATTAAGTTTAAGTCATAAATATGAGGTTTTTGGAACATTAAGAAGCGAAAACGATATCAGAAAGTATTTTAGCAAATCAAAGAATTGCAGAAATATTTTTTCGGAAGTAGATGCTCGTAATATAAATTCAGTTTTCGACATTATTGACAGCTTAAGACCGGATTTAGTACTTAACTGTATAGGCATCATTAAGCAGCTTAAAGAATCTCATAATGAACTACTATCTATTGAAATCAATTCTCTTTTCCCCCATAAGCTAGCAAATCATATTGAAGGCTCTAAAACAAGACTCATACATATCAGCACAGACTGTGTTTTCTCAGGGGATAAAGGAAATTATTTAGAGACAGACCACTCTGACGCAAAAGATTTATATGGTAAAACTAAATATTTAGGGGAATTGGTTAATTATACTAACTGTATTACCATTAGAACCTCTATAATTGGCCCAGAGCTTCAATCAAAAGTAAGTCTTTTAGAGTGGTTTTTGTCTCAAAAGGGTGCTGTAAATGGTTATGTCAATGCCATTTATTCAGGCCTAACAACAATTGAATTAATCAAAATAATTGTTAATCATATTATTCCTAATCAGAATAAGCATGGGCTTTATAACATATCGTCAGAGCCAATTAGTAAACATGATTTATTAGTTAAAATAGCTAGAGAATTTAATTTCAATATAATTATAAAAAGTTTCGGAGAATTTTTTAATAATAAATCTTTAAATTCACAAAAATTTAAGAATGACTTCGGTTACCAAGAGAAATCATGGGATAAAATGATTTTTGAAATGAAAAAAGATTACTTTATTGAAAGTTAAAAAAATATTAGTTTTAGGGCATGAAGCCTCCTTATCTGGAGCCCCTAAATTATTGCTCGAACTTTGTAAAGATCTGAGACGTCAAAGATTTGAGTTAGTTATTTTTTTAAAAACCGGGGGTGAGTTAATAGGAGAGTTTTCC
>MDSV01169494.1_pt1 | contig 10431 bp, 9 predicted proteins | sample 810851 | NCBI WGS metagenome assembly MDSV01 (sample SAMN05326640, study PRJNA326480) | marine metagenome | isolation source: seawater | place: Atlantic Ocean: North East | collected 2012
CCATTCTTCGGTTTTTTCCTTAATTGGAATTAGATTTGAAGTTGAAAATAATTCAATCATTTCTGAGTGTCTTATTCTATTGGTGTAAAAACCAGAATTTGCAAATAAATTACTTTCCCAAATCTTGCCAGAAAAACGAAGATTGTTTATAGAGGAATTGAGATGATCTTTGTAGTCGATTCGATGAGAAGTAACACCTCCAGGTTTTAAAATTCTGTGAAATTCATTTATTGAGTCATTAATTTCATTTTTTCGAATATGCTCCATTACTGCCTGTGAAAAAATGAGGTCCACTGAGCTTGAATCAATTAATTTTAAGCTATCTAAACCATTGACAAAATATTGTGAATTTAAAGCAGTTAATAATTCCTCAAAGCTACTTTCTAGTGAAATATCACTCAAAGAATCATTTTGACTATTTATTTTATTTAAAAGAGAGTGATAACTGCTCAAATCTTTTTCAACAAATTTTCCGGAATCAACTAATATAGATTTAGCACCATAACTATGAGCTAAAAAAGAAGTTGCTATGCTATCACCAGGACCGATCTCTAAGATAACTTTTTTTGATAAATTTTCATTTAATTCTGAATAATTTATATGATCATTAAAAGTTTTGATTGAATATTCGTAATTATCCATTGCGCCATGCTTGAATATTCCAAATTTTTTCCAAAAATCATATCTAATAGGCAATCGAGAAAAAATTATTTTAACAACTATTTTAAACCACCATGGTGCTGAAGCTTGCATTTATATTTTTTCTCCAACATAGTTATAATTCGTATACATAAAAGTTAATTTGTTAAATATTTTAGTTGATTCTATCTTTTGAAAAGGTTCAAAAAATCTATGATTTGGGAAAACTCTATAGTGCCTGATAGATTTTTTTTGTATTCCAGACTTATTAAATAATTTAATAAGTCTTTTAGCGGTCGTTATTCTTTCATCACCATAAAGAATCTTATCCCCTTTCTCGTTTAATACTGTTACAACTTTAGGAAAACCTCTTTGTTTAAACAGTTGTAATTGTAAGGGAATATTCCATGAATTTTGATCTGCAATAACTAGGTAGCCCCCCTTATTCAAAAGATCTGCAATTTTCTCTACAATTTTTTTTCTTGGTTCAAGGTGATGAAAAGTTTGCTCCATCCAGATTATATCGTATTTTTTGTTAATATCTAAAACTGATTTATTATGAAACCTGCATTGTAAATTTGATTCAGTTATGTTATTAAGAACCCTAAGCCTTTCTCTTGCACAATTAAGCCTGTCAGTGTTTACATCTACTGCATCAACATTGGCACCCATATGTGAAAACCAAAGTGACTCTGTTCCTAATCCACATCCAATTTCTAATAGCTTTGGATTTTGCTTATTCTTTATCAGATCCATAATTTCATTAGTTTGATCTGTATAAATAGATTTAATTCTTCTTGAAAAGTTATTTTTGAAGCTTGCATAGTAACCATTAAATACTTTAGCATAATCACCATCGATTAATTGATGATCAAACCAAATTTTTAAAAAATCTCCAATGTTATTTACTTTATCAATTTTTCTTTTAATGTCTTTCATAAAATCCTTAGGCAGACCATACCTTATTAAAGCTTTTTTGCATTTTAAGCATGTCAAAATTTTTAATAATATGTTCTCTACAGTTATTTTGAAAAATTTTCCAATTTTTATCAGAGTTGATTAATTTTTCAAATTCAAATATCTTCGCTAAAATATGATTTGAACTTACACTTTCTGTGACCCAACCATAATTACTAATTATATCTTTAATATCTCCCACATCGTTTCCTATAACAGGTACTTTACAAAGCATAGCTTCAGCAACTACATTGGGAAAAGATTCTGAGTAGCTTGTAAAAAGTATTACATCAATTATTGAAAGTATCTGGGGTATGTTTCTCTGTCTTCCCAAAAGAATTGTATTGTTTTCTAAATTATTTTTAGAAATTAGACTTAATAATTCCGAATTATTTTCATCCAGACCATCACCGATCATAATCAACTTAAAATCATCTTTATTGGCTCTATATTTTTTCAAAGTATTAAACAATAGATCGTAGCCTTTAACCTTATCGTACCTAGCTACAAAGCCAAAAACTATAGAATTTTGAGTTATTCCATAATTATTTTTTAAAATATTTTTTTTTGAATCACTCCTTTTAAAGAGATTTTGATCAAATCCATTGTATATAAGCACAGATTTAGACTTGCTGTATCCTAGTTTTTCATGGATATTTTTAGAGTATTTTGAATTATATATAATTTTTGTTGGTATAAAATAACTAAGCATGGAGCATAATAACCTTATCAAGATTGTTGTAGCTTTTGAATTACTAAATTTTAAATGAGAATTTCTCACACACCATATAATTTTATTTTTTTTTGCTATCTTTGCACAAACACCTCCAATTAAATCAGCATGATATAGCCATGTTTGCGTGATATCTGAGTTCTTCTCTTTTAAAAGTTGAGTTAAATTAAATATTTTCATAAAAAAGTTATATTTGCTGAAATGCAGACTTACTACTTCTACTCCAAGCAATTTTAACTCTTGACCGTAAACACCAGAATCTGTTAGAGAATACACAGTATGATTATTTTTAGTGTCAAGCCTACATAAATTGAACAAGCTTCTTTCTGCTCCACCGCTGTTTAAGCCTGAAATAATGTGAATTATGTTTATTCTAAAACCTCAATTTTTTTATTATATCACCATATATGAAAATGAATAAAAAAGGTGCAATTAGGGCAAATTGTCTTGGCCCTAAGGCATCAAGAAAGTGATGACTTATGTAATAAGCAAAAAAGTATATAAAAAAGATAGATAGGTAAACTAAATTATTTTTAATCGACTTTAGGAGTTCAAACGGAAAAAGATAAATAGATAAGAAAATCATTATTAAAGCAAAGTAATACCAATAATAGCTATACAAATGATGCCCTTCAACAATTTTCCACGGAAGCGGCCCAAATAAAAATTTTAATAAATCTTTCGATATGTCTAATAGGTTCATGCTAACAATTGGTAAAGATTCTGTTAAATATATGTATCCTATGAATACAAAACTATTAATTAAGGGGAAAACTATAATATAGAAACAAACAAAAATTCCCAAAAATTTTAATATACTAAACTTATTTATTGAATTATGAATGATAATTAAAAATGAAATAAATGCAGTATGAATCCTTAGTGGCAACATCAACAGAGTTAAGAAAATTGAAAAAATGAGATTTAAATTTTTTCCTGTATGTTTATAAATTATGGAATTGTAGAAAGAAATAGTAAATATCGAAAATATTATGTCATCTCTAAAAATTGAAAACATATATATATTTAATGGTGGATAAAATGAAATAAGGATTAGAGATACCCAAGCAACTCTTTTTGAGTTAGTTAAAATATATGAAAGTTTAAAAAAGTAGTACGATGAAACCGAAAAAAACAAAACCTTAAAAATCATCACTATAATTACATGATTGTAGATTGATAGCAGCCCAGCCATTATAAGAGGCCAGGTAACATTATATGATCCAATTATACTAGAAGATTCAATTATAGTATATGAAATTCCATTTTCTTTAAATGATTGCAGTAGGTCCTTTGACTGAAGATGCATAAATGATTCATCATGTCCATAAATTGAAAATGGATCCGAAAATTCGTAGGAATTAAAAAAAAATATTAATGAAGCAAATTTTAATAAAAGGGTGAAGTAAATAAATAATTTGGGTGAAATTACACTAACCATACCTAATTTGATCATTCAATAATTTAATTTGGCTATTATCAACAAGCGTGTTCTTAAAGTCATCTATTGGTAAAAAGGTGTCTCTGGGCCCAATATAACCACTTAAATATTTTCCTTTTTGCTTATTTGAAAACTCAAATTGCATGACATCTCTATCATGAATACCATCCTCATAGTTTCCTTTGTGAAGTCCATTAGTATCAAAGATAAAGAGATCTCCTTTCTTTCCATGTAGTTTAGAAAGCTTAGATATATCTATCAGGTTGTTAGGGACTCTTTTTTCTTCATCAATAAATGTATTATAAGTTAAATATTTATTCTTATTGCTTCCAGCAAGATAGAAAGTTTTTTGTCCTTTTTCATGATCAGTGTCTGATAATAAAACAAAGATTTTTAAGCGATGACCTACGCAATCATGATGCCAATAATTTGAATTTGAGCTATGAGAAAACTTGTTATGTCTTAATCTCCATGCATTACAAAAATCAAATCGAACATTAGGACCTAGGTAATCTGTTATTATATTTTTTATTTTTTTATCAAATAGTATTTTGGTAAGGCTTTTTGAAATGGTTAGAGGGTTTGACAATTTAATATCATATACATCATTTGCTAGTTTTTGCTGCTCAAGATCTAAACTTTTAACAATTTCACTAAGATCGTCATTTGAGAAATATTTTTTAATTGTATAAAATCCATTTTTTGATAAAACTCCATCTAGCGGGATATTCTTATCAAAATAATTAATTATAGTTTTTTGCTTAAAAGCCCAGAGCCTGGTTTTTAAATCATTCATTATCAATCAAAATCATTTTTTTATTTAAAATTTTAACCTTGAATTTTACTTCTTTATTAATAATTTTTATTTTTTTTACAATACTTTTTTTGTCTAGAGAATTAAATTTTTGTTTGTAGTATGTTGAAAATGTATCACGATACAAAAAAAGTAATTTTATTTTAGTTAAAAAATCAATGATAATTGCAATCGGATTAATCATAATTAATTTAAATAAATTAGTTTTTGATACAGCTAATTCTAATTTATCTATTGCTTCTATAATTTTAACTGGAGCTGATATTGGTTCATGAAATAAGTTACTACTCATTGTTTTTTTTATTCTCGCTCTACTATCATTAATTTCTTTATCATTAAAAAATTTAGCTACATAATTTATAACATCACTTTTATTTGAAAATCTTTTGCTCATAAAGTTCGGTAGAGCATTTCTGTGTTTTTTATTAAAATATTTTTCATAAGAAATTACTGGTTTAAATAGCTGATACATTTCAAGCGCGGTTGTACAACCGAGATGAATAAGCATATCGGAGGTATATAGCCAAGGTGTTATTCCAAAAGAATTATCGATAAACACATTATTAAAACTTTTTGTATCATGTTTTAATTTTTGCTTATCATCTGTAGGATGAGGTCTCCAGATTAATGTATCATTTTTAAATTGTGTTGACATTTTATCTAAAAGACCTATGAATGCATAATAATTTTTTTTATAAGTTTTTATCAAACCATCAATATCTTCATATGAAATTTTTGATTTTTTCATATAATCTTTATAAGAAATATTGGCATTAAATGTGTAATAGCTAAAATTACTTGGAAACAAAATTATTCGACCACTGTAATTGTTTTTAATTTCGTTTATTTCATTAAAATAAAAATTTATATATTTATCAGGGTCCGACAATAGTGTAATTCTGGGATTTCCAGACATTACAAATTTTGAATCTGATATATTGCTATAATATTTCTTCATTATATTTTGGTGTTTTCTCCCCCATGTAAAAATAATTTCAGACTCATTGATTGTCTCTTTTGAGTACCTAGATTTTGCAAAATTCTTTTCATCTGCTATTGCTAAAGCTTCCTCATCTATCGATGTATATTGGTAACCAGTTTTTTTTAGTTTTTTTATTGTTTTTAAAGAAACAGGTTGAGCGCATTTATCAAAAATAATTCCTTTTGGAAGTAAATTTAATTTTGCCGCTCTCAATATGGTATTTTTTTCACCTAAAATGACTCTAAATCTCTTTTTTAAAGCCTCTATCGCAACTAAAAGCCGTGAATCTAATTCTCTAGGTTTTATCTCAACTAAAACTAATAATGTTTTTTTATAATTTTTTGATTGCATCTTTATACTCATTCCATTGCCCAACGTCAATCCAAGAACTGTCTTCAATTGGAAAAACGCCGACTTTCATACCCTTATTTTTTGCATCTTCAATCAAATGAGTTATATGGTAAAATTCATCTCTAGGAATTAAATCTAAAAGGTTAGGATTAATTATGTAGAGTCCGGTATTGATTAAAAAATCATAGGAAGGCTTTTCATTAATGTGAGATAAATTGCCATTCTTATCAAGATCGCAAGTTCCGTATGGAATAATATATTCTTTTGCTGATGCTACTAATGTAACATCGTAATTACCGTTTTTGTGGAATTCAAAAACCTTTGCATAATCTGATTTAATAATAATATCACAATTAGAAACAAAAAAAGTGGAGTTAATATTTTTATCAATCAACTTTAGACTTCCTGCTGTACCAAAAAAATCACTCTCCTCAACAAAACTGATCTTGTATGGCTTTGAAAGTTCTTCAAAATATGCTTTTAAAATCTTCCCTTTATAATTTATAGTTACATAAAATTCTTCACATCCAATTGCTGTAAATTTATCTATAATGTGTTCAATTATTGGTTTTTCATGGACAGGTACTAGCGGCTTAGGTAAAACATCAGTAAAAGGCTTAAGTCTTGAACCTTTACCTCCAGCCATAATTACAACAGGAATTCTATAAGTTGACTGCTTTAGTTTATTAGTTGAAGTTAAGTCGCTTAGCTGTATGCAATTTATTACTATGTTATTATTGTTAACTACAGGTATCAAGTCAACTTTTTTCTCAGTTAAAATATTTTTAACAAACTGCTCGCTGTAGTCACCTTCTAGAACATAGTAAGGCTTCTTGTTATAAGAAGATGATATGTCTATTGAAAAATTTGCTCCTGACAGAATAGTTCTTCTTATATCGCCATCAGTTATTGTTCCTAATAGCTTGTCTTGCTTGTTAACGACAATTAAGCATTTTTCAGCAGTTTCATTCAACAGCTGCATTGCTTTTTTTATTGAAATTGTAGATTCAACTTTTAACTTTTTATTCATGATCTTTGATAAATTAATTGAAAAGCTTCAGCGTAATTATATCCACATTGACTTCCTCTTACTGTCGCAAGAGCTCTAATTGACTTTTCACTTCTCGGAAAAGGGTGATCACCCGTTTCACTCTCATAATAACTCATTATTTTTATTTTATCATTAATAAACTTTGAGATATCTAAATAAGTGTTTGGGTTGAATGAATCCAAAAAATTAAAATCAGTTTCAGATATAGTTTCATATAAAAATATCTTTTTAATATAAGCATGTCTAAACCATTTATATGTTGACATAAGAGCTCTTGAAGCAATTTTGTGATCTGTATGCACGTCATGAGGGTAAGGAGAATATATTATTTCTGGTTTGAATGATTTGAAAATCTTAGAAACACTTCCTACAATTTCACTTATAGGTATCGTGTCAAGCATTGTAGTGGGCAATTCAAGATCATATACATTATCAAATTTATATTCTTTAGCAACCTCTTTCATTTCTTTCTGTCTTTTATCAGTAAATTCTTTTGACCAATCATCCATTTTTGTTATGTTGGTTATATTTAACCAGCTAATATTATCTCCTTTTTCCTTGTGGTTTAAAATTGCACCACCACAACCTAGTGTTTCATCATCAGGGTGAGGTGAAATAAATATTACATTCATAAATACGTACCTTTTGTAAGTTCAATTGGTGGATCTGTTTTTTTTAAAATAACCGAATCTTGACCAGCTTTAATAACTATTCTTTTACCGGATTCAATTATTTTTCCAGGTTCAATATTTTTTCTTTTATCTATTAAAAGCTCTGATTCCCATACTTTAATTTTTTTTTCTCCAAATTCAAAATGAGCTCCAGCATAAGGATGAGAAAGCCCTCTTATCAAATTGTGAATTGATCTAGCTGTCATCCTCCAATCTATTTTACCATCAAGCATGCCTCTTTTTCTCCAGCTATTTGATTTATTATGATTTTGTTTTTTTCTAATTATAGATCCGGATTTTAATTTCTCGATTAAATCTTGAAGCTGATCAATTGCAACTACAGTCATTTTTTTATACAACGATTCAGCATTATCGTTTTTTGTAATTGTAATTTGTTTTTGAGAAATTATATCGCCAGAGTCAGCTCCCTCATCCATAAAAAAAAATGTTGATGCCGTTTTGTTTAGACCTAAAACAAGAGCCCATATAAGAGGGTGTCTTCCTCTATTTCTAGGAAGAGCGGTTGGATGAAATCCAACTACTCCACCAGGTGTTAGATTTAAAAGTTTCTTTTTTAGTAATTTAGACCATCCAAAACAAAAGATTATTTCTGGCTCCAAATTTTTTATCCATTGTAGTGATTTTTCAGAGTTTAAATCTTTTGAACTTATGTAAGGTATGCTATTTTCAGAACATATAGGTGAAAGATCAAAATGATCAGAATTAAAAGTTGATTTTTCAAGAGTGCAAACACCTACAGGCGCACACCCCATTTTAATCATTTTTAGCAAACAATCTTTTGAAAATTGAACTGAACCTATAAATAATATCCTCATTTTGGCTCCATATCGTAAAATCTCTTTTTAATAATATCATTAAAAGATGTTTTTTCTAAAAAATTTACTATTTTCAAACTTGCACCACCCGAGCCATATGGGTTAGCAACCTCCATTAATTCATTTTGAAAATTATTGGAGTATAATTTTGTAATTGCTTTACTAATTGACATTTGATTTGGTTCGCATTCGATTACACTAGATGCTTTAATTCTTCCTCTTTGTCTGTCTCCAATATCAATAGTCCCTTTTTTAAATGATGGCACCTCTATTATTCCGCTGGATGAATTTCCTATAACTCCATCAACATATTGCAAACATGATAAATATTTTTTTTGCCCTAAAGAAGTATAAACCTTACAATTATCATTTTTATCGACATAATTTTTAATCATTTTAAATAAGATTCTTCCATCTGTATCTGAATTAGGCATAGTAAAAATAATATTTGTATTTTTAAGCACGTCAATAGCGCTAAAAAGCTCAATCATTTGTTTTTCTGATGTACTGTGTTCGAGCGTTACAGGGTGAAAGGTAACAAGCAAGTTCTTAGAATTAAATTTAAAATTAATCGATGATTGTAAATCCTTTTTATTAAGTAATTTTGTGTTTTTTATTCCATCTAAACCAAGACCACCTACAGTGAAAACCCTATCAGGGTTTTCACCTAATTGAATTACTCTATTTCTATATTCGTCTGCAGCAACAAAATGTAAATGAGACATTTTTGAAATCGAATGTCTAATTGGCTCATCGATCAATCCTTCCGTTGCTTCTCCTCCGTGAAGGTGTATAATTGGAATCCTTGAAACCATCGATGCAATGCTAGCTGATAAAATTTCATATCTGTCTCCTAAAACTAAAATTGCATCAGGATTTAATTCAAGCAAAGCATCTGAAAATCCAATTAGCCCCAATCCTATAGATTTAGAAATTCCAGCTGGGGTATCTGAACTTATTAACATTTCTACTTTTTTATTTATCTTGAAATTATCGTCTTTTATTTCTTTGTATGTTAAGCCAAACTCTGGGGAAAGATGCATTCCGGTTGCAATTATTTGCAAATCAAGTTTAGATGAATCTTTAATACCTTTCATTACCCATTTGAGCAATCCATACTCTGCTCTTGTGCCAGTAATTACACAGATTTTTTTCATATTTTTATCATCTCATCAATATCAAAATTATATTTTGATATTGAACCTATAATTTCATCCCATAACATTGGAGATAAACCATTTCCAGGTCTCTTAACATCTAAATTGTCACTAGAAAACTTTTCACCTTTATTAATTTTCTTTTTTGCCACTATTGATTTTCTAATTACAGGTATATTTTTTAATTCACTTTTTGTAGGGTATTTGTTTGGTGAACCCAAAGCTGATTCAATATTTCTTATGCAAGAAATCATTTCTTTTAGTTCGTCAGGCTCAAGACTAGCAGCATGATCCGGACCAGACATTTTTCTATCTAAGGTGAAATGTTTTTCAATTATTTTAGCTCCTAAGGCAACTGCAGCAATTGAAACTTCTATGCCTAATGTATGATCTGAATATCCTATTTCAACTCCAATTTCATCCCTGATTGAAATCATTGCATTTAAATTTACATCATTCATAGGTGAAGGGTATTCGGTATTACAATGCATAATCTTAATATCTTTACTGTCTAACCCTGAATCTACAAGTATATTAAAAGAGGTTTTAATCTCCTTCATGCTTGCCATCCCAGTAGACATTACAACAGGGATATTTTTGGAGGCCACATGTCTTAAATATGGTAGATTAGTTAACTCACCAGAAGGTATTTTAAAAAAAGGAATTCCTAATTTATAAAGGAAATCAATGCTATTAATATCAAATGCAGTTGATAAAAAGTCTACATTTTTATTCTTGCAATAGTTTACAAGTTCAAAATGCGATTTTTCATCAAGCTCTAGCCTCTTTATCATATCAA
>MDSV01044383.1_pt1 | contig 10430 bp, 10 predicted proteins | sample 810851 | NCBI WGS metagenome assembly MDSV01 (sample SAMN05326640, study PRJNA326480) | marine metagenome | isolation source: seawater | place: Atlantic Ocean: North East | collected 2012
AAAATTTTGGTCATTTAAATCTTTCTTTATTTTCGAAAATTCTTCTGTACTTAAAACATAATGCCCGCATATAGTCGTAGCCTCTAATACAGATGGATCATGAACTACCCACTTTTCCCACTTTTTAGAATTATATGCCAACCTCTTAAATCTTTCTAATAAATCACTATTTTGACTGAGTAAACTTAAAATTGTTTTTGTTTCTAAAACCCCAAACTCAGGTGCTATATTAAAACTATCTACACCTGCATCAATTCTATTTTTAATATCTTTGTTTGACAAATAGTCACTATTGTGTTCTTTTGCCAAAAGACCAAATTTGTGAACTACATCACACATTTGCTTCGACTTACTAAAATTAAACTCACCTATGTTACCTAGCCCAAGCACCTGTGTTCCAGACTGAACTACTCCATAAACTATATTATCAAAATTAGATTTAAGTTTTTTCTCTAGTGAACCTAAAAAATATTCCAAGTTGTCTTTTTCATACGGGTATATTGATGATTCTGTTCCGACTTCAAAGTAGCATTTTTCATTAATATTTAGGCAAAGCTTAATTAGGTTTGTTGTCGCATCGATTGATTCGTCTATTGATTTACATGTTTTCCATGGATCAATGTGGATGAAATTAATTCCTGATTTTATATCACTTTCCAAGGATTGGATGCCATCATCTGACTTTAAACCTTGGCCTGGCCCTCCGTGATCTCTAAGTACTAATGTCCCTTTTGTGTATTTTTTAAAAGCCTCGGTTGACCAATTATTAACATAACCGCCTCCCATACTAGAACATTCTACTTGCCGGCGAGATGGAATTAATCCAAAAAAATTATTTTTTTCGTTAAATCTTTTAACGCTGTCAACAACGTTTAATGTCATTGGGCCAATAAAAACTCTTTTGTGTAATGTTTCTTTCATTATATCTCTACTCCTATCTCGTCTTGTTCAGTATTGTACTGTATTGTCTATTTTTGTCATTCATGGTTTTTTCTCTCATTTTACTAATAGCTTCGAGTTCTAAAGGATCATCCGGGTTTAACTTAAACAAACTGTAGTGATCCCTAACAAGAGGACAGGGTCCTGTCTTTGCACCTTCTAAACCTCTATCCCAAAGCCTGTTCGACCCAAAAAAACTTAAACAGTCTGATCCGAAAGAAGATAAAAGTAAGTTTGCTGTCAAATAGTGACTATGGATATGCCAACCAGGAAAATGTTTGATCTTTGTGATCTCTTGAAACATTTCACATATTCTGTTCATAGAATCGTTATTGGTGATAAAGAAAAGATCATGTACTCCGTGATTGCTGACGGGTGGTATGATTGTTATTTTTTCTTTGCTCATGTTTTCGAACTCAAAATTTTCTAAATAAGCTAGATCATATCTTGTTAACATAACTAGATCGTAGTTAATATTATTATCTTTCGCGTATTTATTTTTCAGGTTATTGACAACTTCAGCACTGTACCAGCGACTGAATAACGAATGAAATCTTATATTTTCCATTCCAAAGAAGACACCGTTTGTGGTGCTTCCCTCATTCATAGGTGCATTTACATCTCCAACTGCATAAGTGAAGTCAAAGTGAATTTGTTCTTCAAAAATATAGTCTTTGGGTTTATATAGATCGATAACAGTCTTTTCGTGACTAGTAGACCAAGAGTGCATAAATATGTCTATTTCGCAGTTCGGGTTGACATTTAGAATTCTTTCTACAAAGTGTTTGTGAGAAATAGATATATCAAACTCTTTACCTGTTCCATATTTGTTTGAACTCCCTGCTAGTCCATGCATTAATATTGCTATTTTCATAATCTTTTACCTTGTGTTATTTTTTTCTTAAGAGTATGTTGTAATCATAAAAGTACAGATAATCAATGTCAGTCCCTGAAAAACAATTGATTGCGTGGTCAGGTGTCTCGCAAATAGGCTCTCGATCATTAAAACTAGTATTGAGTATTATAGGAACTCCTGATTTTTCTTCCCACTTTTTTAAAAAGCTATAGTACCAATTATTGTCATTCTCGGTGACTGTTTGTATTCTTGCTGTACCATCTTTATGAACAACAGCCTGAACTTTTTCTTTCATTTCTTCTTTAAAGTTTAGAACTATATTCATATACGGGCTATCTTCGTCTCTCTCAAACCAATCGGATACTTTCTCTCTCAGAATAGAAGGAGCAAACGGTCTGAACCATTGGCGGTGTTTTACTTTTTCGTTGATTAGGTCTTTCATTTTATCTGACCTAGGATCTGCCAAGATGCTTCTATTACCTAGTGCTCGCCTTCCCGACTCAGATCCTCCTCCAAATACAGATACTATTTTTTGATCATCTAACAAATCAATTACTTCTTCAACAGTTACATCATTTTTAACTCTTAGTTTGTCTTTATTTTTGTCTATGGCAGCCTGAATTGAATCTTGAGAATATGTCGAACCTAGGTATGGTGTACTATTATCTTCCCAAGTTATTCTAGGATTGTCTAGAACGTGGTGCCAGACATATTGGGATGCACCTATAGGTAAACCACCATCATGAGGAGTGGGAGTCACGTAGACATTCCTAAGCTGGGGAAACCACTTCTTAATTTTGCCAACTGCTACACAATTTAGTGTGACTCCACCTGACAGGCATAAATTTTCTGATGGAAATTGATTTAGAACTTGACCAAGTAAACCTTTGATAAGTTCTTCAGTGGCATATTGGAGTGATGCTGCCAGATTAAACTTTTCTTCTTCTGATGACTTTGCAATTAAACGATACTTGTGCAAGTAAGGATGATCCGGATCTGTTCCTACGTTTGCACCCTTAGGTTGTCCGGATGGCTTATGAGATGCTATAACTTGATCAACAGTCAACATCCTTCTGAAATCTTCAAGATATTTTTTATGATCACCAAATGCTGCCATGGCCATGACACTTCCTGCTTGACAACCCCGCGGCCAACCGTTTTGTAAATCAAAAACATACCTTGTTACACGTGTCCAAAGACCTCCGATGTTAAACTCGTTGAGTCTAAATTTATGTATCTGATGGATCTTTGTGTCAAAACCCTTCCATATTGTTGCTGCTGTTTCAAAATTATCTTCTTCGACCCCTCCGCCATCCATTGTTAAAATAATTGATTCTTTTAAATTACTAGAATAAAAAGCGTTAGCTGCGTGAGCTTTGTGATGACCTATACAGTAAATGTTTCCGTTATTTTCTTCAACTACGCCTATCATTTCTTTGTAGGAGTCTTCGTGTTGGGTTAACTTGGACGTAGGAAAACAAGTTACAAAATGTTTTGTATCTTTAAAGTTTCCATAATTTTCTTTCATTAGCTTAAATGCATCACCCGGTGACTCTTTTTCTCTATTAAACCTTTCAAGTTCATCATGCCGAGTGACTATTCCATTTTCTAAAACTGAATAAGAACAGTCATGACCGGACCACACACCAATTATTTTCACTTTATGTCTCCTTTGTTTTTGTAATATATCTTCTCAAAAAATGAAATGAATGGATCAAAACCTGTGGGAGTCGTTATTTTACTAACGCTATCAAAGGCGAATTCAACGTTAGGGCTAGAATTTAAAAAACTATCCATTTCGAAAATTGATTCACTGTGTAGCACCTCTGACGCCAAACCTACGTCTGTTGAGACTATAGGTGTTTTTGTCAATGCACATTCAACAATTGCTTGAGGCCCACCTTCATATCTAGCAGATACTATATACAAATCTAAGCAATTGTACAAATCATTAATCACTTTAAAATCTGGAAGTTCTTGGTAGTAGTAATCAATACCTAATTCTTCTAGTCTTTTTATTACATACTGGCGACGCCATCCGGCAAGTAAAACTTTTAAATTTTTATGTTGTTTACTTAATTGTTTTACGCATTCGACAAATAAGTCCGGGCCCTTTTCTAATTTAGGGCTTATTAAATCATGCCCTTCTGTATCTCTTTGGAAACTTCCAACAAGAAAAGAGTCTTCGTCAATATTATAAAGTTTTCTTAGACTATTTTTATCTTTTTTTTCTTTCCAGACGTCACCATTAACCCAAAAAGGTTGCGTAAATATCGGTTTTTCTGTGAGCTTACTTATTTGTTCTCTTGTTTTAATGCAGGGAACGTGATAGTAGTCTATCAAGCTGTCTCTGATTTTCCACTCCCTTAAGCTATTTTGGTCAAATTTTTGCGGGACTAAATGATGAACAGAGGCAATGATTTTTGTTCTTGACATGTCAATATATCTATAATCTATTTTATTCCAACACCAGTCAGCTAGTAACCATAGTATATCACAGTCATATGGGGACTCCGCCCTTATTTCTTCGTGATTCTCATTCCACTCATTAACAAATCTGTCACAAATCCAATTTTCATCTGGAGCAAGCGTGTAAACTTTCATTAAAAACCTCTATGTATTGGTTAGTTACTTTTTCTATATTTAATTCAAATAATACTTCTTTTTTAACAAGAGTAAACATGGAAGGGTTTAAATTCAAATCATACGGATTGTCATAATCTGTTAATTCAAAATTATAAGGATTACTCTCTTTCAGTATAACACCATTTTCTTTGACTATTTCTTTAGTTCCACCCATGTCTGTACATATCACAGGACAATTTTGAGAAAGTGCTTCGACAACTACGTTCGGACAATGATCAAGCCAGGCCAAATGTAAAAACCAGTCGGATATTGAATATATCTGGAGGCATATATCATGAGGTAGGTGACCTAAATAGAAAATATTATTTCCTTTCTCTATCCAGTCCGGATTGTTTCCCAATACTAAGAGTGCGTCTTTTTCATTTCTCACAGACTTATAAAATTCAATATTTTCTTTGAGCCTCTTTTGTCGATGCCAACTTGCAGAACAGACAAAAATTCTATCAAAGCTATTTTTAATTTTTTCAACTTCTGAGTGCAAATTTTCAAAATTTATCTTCTTTATACCGTTGTGTATTACTGATCCTTTCTTTGGCATGCCCCAGTGATGGCGAGTCATTTCTTTGTCAAACATAGACTGCCAAATCACGTGATCTGCATGTTTATAGCACCATTTAATATTTTTATTATGAGAATTAAACTCTTCAGGTTTGAACCAGATCCCATCTAGCCTTTGTATGATCTTTGATCCTGCTTTGGGTGTTGATGATGGTTCAATAAAACATAAGAATATATCGTAGTCTTCACTTTCTTTAACAATTTCATACCCACTTTTATTTGAGATCTCATTGGCAAGTCTACAAGCAAAGCTATTAGGACCAGATTGAGAACTGAAATTTACGTTTGAAAAGTGTATCTTCACTTCACTAGATCCAAAATTTCATTGTAGAACTTTTCACAACATGTATTGATGTCTATATTTTGATAACTGATTTTTTCTTTGTACAAACTTAAGTTACTACTGACTAGGTCTAGCTTCTCTTTAAAATCATCAAAGTTTTCATACTCCTCGCCATGATTTGAACAAAGTTCATTAATACCACCACAGTCTTTGTGGTAAATAACAGGCAGGCCAGATGCTGCTCCTTCAACGTGATGCATTCCGCAAGGTTCAAATCTAGATGCTGTTACGTATACATCGTGTTTTCTAATCTCTTCACCTAACGCAGGACCCCAAAGAGGCTTAACTAATCTTGTATTTTGTGGTTGATAATCTTTATTATACCTTCCGACATAAGTAAAATCATACTCTTCTCCAGCAATGTTCTGATCTATAAACTTATATAAATCAAACCCTTTTAACCAGTTATCAGACCAATGATGCGTTACGAGTTTAATTTTTCTATTATTTCCTACTTTTTCTTTTGGGTAAAAATGTTTAAGGTTACAACCGTTATATACTACATTTGAATTAGCGGCATTCTTAAAACCTTTTTCAATAAAATATTTTTTCAACCATTCACTAATAAAGACTGTCCTATCTGTGTAATTTGAAGTTTGTACTAATAAATCATCCATGAAGTCTGTGTTTTTTCTCTTGTCACACTCGTTTACTCTATGTAATATTTTCATTTTAGGATTGATTTGATTTTTGTAATTTAAAATGTGATTAATAGAGTATCCTATGTCGCCCGGGCGTGGATCTACTAAAAAGGCAACGTCAATGTCACTACAGTTTAAATGAAATACAACTTCATGATTATGCTTTAAAAGATACTCAACCATTGCTGTCACAAAATGCGAGCCACCACCGTAAGGTTCTTTTCTAACAATTCGATTAAAAAATATTTTCATTGCAAATATCCTCGCTTTCTCAAATGCTCAGCCTCTTCTTTTTGATATATTGAGTCTTCTGTTTGGAAAGTTTCACGTTTTAAATTGATAGTATAATGATACATTACACGAGGTTCAAAGTGCCATTTACCTTTTGCGTTCTGAAGGACTGGCAAATAAATAGCTTGATCTCCTATCCTTTTAAAGTATTCTCCGTCTAATCCCCTAAAATTTTCATCCTTGACATCGTTGATCAATCTCTTTCTAAAAGTTTTAAAATGTGAAGAAACCCACTCATGTTCATATGGGTCACAATCTTTTGGTAGCGATTTTGAAATGTTAATATCTGTAAAACTCCACCGATGTGCTGTCCACATAACATCAACATCTAACTCGTTGTACTTTTTGTTTAAAATTGCAAAACAATCTAAATCAGTCAACCAATCATCACCATCTAGCCGGCAAATAATATCGTTATCTTCGCACTCCTTTAGCATGTCAAGTATGTTTGAAACCTCCCAACATTTTTTTGTATTTGTTTTTACGGATATTTTTTCTTGTAGGCCGAATACTGAAACAATATTATCTATTATGCTCCTAGTGTTGTCAGTTGACATGTCATCTCTTATTATTATCTTCCAATTACCATAGGATTGGCTCACAACAGACAAGAGAGACTGGGTTATTGTTTTTTCTGCATTATAGCAGGGCATTATTATCACAAACCTATTATCTATATTCAATTTAAAAATCCTCTTGATCTTACTAGTTTAATCGTATTGTGTGCTTCTCGATCATTCAAAACTTTGTTATTTTCTAATAATTTTGTATTTACTTTATATAGATAGCATATCTCGTCTAGGAACTTTCGCTCCCGGGCAAGATAAAGTATAGGAAGATAAAGTGCTTGATCCCAGCCTCGTTTAAACCATTTACCGTCTAAGTCTTGAAAATTATCTTTATTGACTTTTTTGAACGTGCTTACTTTGAAAGTTTTAAGATGAGAACTTACCCACGGGTACTGATAGGGGTTAAGATTCGCAGGAATCTCCTTAGAAGTATTTATACCGTTAATGTCCCAGGAGTGAGAAGTCCAAAGAGCATCTAATTCAGGGTTGTTTCTATATTCTTTCAATATTAATTCGACGGTGCTTTCATTGCAGAGTGCATCATCACCGTTAAGAATTGCAATTATTGTATTAGAAAAATCATTATAGTTATTTATGTAATCATATATTCCTTTTAACTCGTACTTTTTGTGATCATGATTAATAAAAGTTACTCTTTCTCTGTCATCAGACGAAACAATTCTATTCCCAATTTCAAAAGTATCATCATCAGACATGTCATTTAAGATAACCCAATTCCAATTTGGATTAGTCTGTTCTTTTAAAGATTCATAGCACTCTTCTAGATGAAAAGAATTATTGTGTGCTGGTGTGACAAAACAAACGTTTTTTCTCATTTACTTTCTCCTTAAAATCTTAGTCTGTGTTGAATCTTGCAATGAACGAACTGATTCTTTTATGTGTTCTCGTCTATTCTCTAATTCAGATGCGCTCCTCAGTATGTGGAGTGTTTCTTCCTCCAAAGAAGATATCAAGGTTAAGTCTGCATTAAAAGCATCAACTTCTAAGTCTTCCACTAATTTATTTAGTCTTTCTGATAACGTCCTACACTTTGTTCTCAGTTCAACATCACATTTACTAAAAGATTGTTGACTTTGTATAAAAACTTGTGAAAAAACTTGAAATAGATTTTCTGTTTCCATTTTATTTCCTCTCTTCAAGCCATGGCTTGATTAAATCAGGGTGATCAACTTCAATATAATACCACGGAGTAGGTTTGTCAAAACTTACGTGATTGTGGAATATCCACCCACCCATTTTATTATCCAGCATTTTTGCCATATTTACAATTTCTTTTTCAGACACTTCTGACCATGGTTTATTAAAGAATTTGTTATTTTCTGCATTATCTAACACCTCTTTGTTGTATAAGCTAGACCAGTGTTTACTCCAATAATCCCTATAGGTGTATATTTTTCTTTTTATGTCAAACCAGGAGTAATGATGGACTGTCGGTAGTTCTTTTATGGCAGCATTTATAAAATTACTATAATTTGTTAGATTTTTTTCTCTAAAATCAACATCGCTAACAATTTGTTGTCTGATCTGGTTATGTTGGGGCGTATAAAAATTCATGTGTGGAATAGGTTGATAATTGTCTGTGTGTACATAATCACAACCGTCTGAACCTACTGAGAATACATTTCCATTCTCATCGTACCTTCTGTGTTGTGCAGGGATGTCATGAGTGATATGCGTATCATTTCTTGATAATCTCCATTTCCATGGATTTACATCAACTCTAACCTTATCCTCCTTACCCCAGTAATCAATTACGGGTAGGCAAACAAGCTTAACTGATTTTGGTATTTGCCTCGCTAGTTTTTTAACTTTCTCATAATCGTTTTCATGTAAAACTTCATCAATATCCATTTGCCAACACCAGTCTCCGGTGCACAGAGAACGTGCGGCCGCTTTTTGTTGTCCGTCAAAAACAGCAAATCTATAATAATCCCAATCTCTTTTTACTTGATAAACTCTAAGTTTTTCTTCGTGTTCTGCCCAAGATTTAAGATTTTCCCAAGTACCATCATCTGAACCGCCGTCGACAACTACCACTTCATCACAAAACCCTAGCAAAGATTGTATTGACGCTCTCCATGGATAATCACTGGATATTACATTTTTTGTTGTGGTATAGCCGCTCAATGTAATATCTCGTTCTAAGAAACTGGCAACCTCTCCCCAGAAAACTTCGTGGCGGGTTAACAAGTAATCTTCAATTTCATCACGACTTTTCTGCCACCAACCTTCACCTAGGTGTTGGACATTGTCACCTAAATTTAACTTTAACTCTAGCAAACGTGACTCAATTACAGTTCTTGGGCACGTGTCACCGCCAAGAGGATGAAATGACAATCCTTCATACTCTGATAACTTGCTTAATAAATCATAATATGCTAGCCCGCCGATGACTTCTACATCAACGTCATCATTAGATTGTTTGATGGCTTCAACACTTTCATTGACACCCTTGATCCAGCTATTACCGTCAATAACTGCCCATTTTCCGTTGCTTTCGCCTTTGTTAAACCTAAGTGCTTCAATGTATTCTAGGTCTTTAATACTAAAAATAGAACTTAAAATAGTTTGATTTACTTCTTTTAAGAATGGAAAATTTTCGTGATATAAATCACGTTGGGATTCTGACATCCAAAAAATATGCTCTGATCCGTACATAAAAGCGGAAATAATTTTTCCTATTTGTTGATCATTACAGTCACAATTCTTACCGGTTTGGATTTTGTGTAAGTCAATTGATCGGTACTGACAAAACTTATAGTCATACTCCACAATTATATAGTTTAAGTTACCTACAATTAGAGGAATTAAATTGTGGTCCATCGACCTGTAATTAAAAAATACCCAAAATTTATTTACACCATTTTCAATTAATTCCTGATTTATCTCAGATGACTTACATTTATAAGTCTTGTAAGGTGATGTTTCAAAAAGAGCTTCAGTTGATCTTTCAGCTCCTCCACCATATTCTTCTAGAAATGCATCTGACACAAATACAACGTCTGAATTTAAAAAGTTTTCTATCATAATTACCTCTATTTAGGTAATTTTATCATGATGATTGGGAAATTAAACCTTTTATACGATATAACTTATTTTAATGGAAATATTTATTGTACTTGAGGATATTGCTGTTTGCAAATCTGTTTGACTTACTTTATATGTGTTAGTTGGATTACTTAATTGGGACTTAAAGTACACATCAATTGTCAGTTTATCAGAACCTATTGCTCTTGTGGCTTCTCTTACGTAAGGTATTGCGCCTGATATTGAATCCATGCTAACTATTGACATGTATGGAAGTGCTTGTGTTTTTTCATTTAAAGCATGATCTGTTGTAAAAGTCACAAATGCATTCCCTGATGCGTTACTAACGTCACTTTCTAAAAAAGTAAAATGCTCTGTGACCTCATATACAGTTCCTTCTGTAACATTTTTATCTTCCAAAACTAAGGAATTAGCTGGCTTTCTTCTAATGAAAGAATAAGTCTTTTTATTTCTATTTAAATCTTTATAAGGCATAATCTTATCCTAGGATTGATGCTGCAACAGCGCTGAGGTGGGAT
>MDSV01088855.1_pt1 | contig 10430 bp, 10 predicted proteins | sample 810851 | NCBI WGS metagenome assembly MDSV01 (sample SAMN05326640, study PRJNA326480) | marine metagenome | isolation source: seawater | place: Atlantic Ocean: North East | collected 2012
CTTTATATCAAAATTTATATTTTCTAAAATTTTCTTTTTTGAATTAAGAAATTGATGATAATCAATTTTAACATTTATACTTTTGTCAAAATGATATGGTTCATTTTCTTGTAAACTATTTGTTGAAAATTTATTGATAAATTGAAACTCTTCGAACAATGTATCAACTGCTACTTGGTTATTTTTTATACCTAAGTAATAAGAAATAAATCTATTAATAGAGGGATATATTCTTGCAAATGCAACAATATAAAAACCTAACATCGTTGTCATTTGACTATGATTATTTTCGTTTAAAAAAAACAAACTAGAAAAAATAATTATAATAATTACAGCAATCTCGACATAGTTTCTTAAAACAATAACTGAAAAATCATATTTACGAAGTACATCAGAAAAATTATAATTAAATTTACTAAAATATTTTGAAATAAATTTTTCTTTATTAAAAACTTTTATCTCTCTTATGTTATTAAAAGAGTTCAAGAGAACTTTATTAATACTTGCTGCACTACTATTTCTTAATAAAGACCAATTAACAATCTTTTGTTTTATAAAAGGAATTAAAAAAAATAATATTAATATTAAAATTGAAAGGACTACTATTGTTGGTATGAAATTTAAGTATAAAAATAAAGATAATATTGAGATGAGAATTAAAAGTTCTGAAAAAAACATTATAGATGACAATAAAAAAGCTCTAAAATTTGAAATTACATCTCTAAGATTTCTAATAAAAACGTTAGATCCTTTATTTGTAAATGCGAGAAAAGGAATTAAGATTCTATTTTTAAAATAAAAATTCGATAAATTAACAGTAAATTCATGAACATAACGTGTATGCAAATAAACTGAAAAAATTCCAAACAGATTCCTTAACAAAAATATTGATAAAATTATTAAAATATAAATTTGAATTTCACTAATATTTAAAATTATATTAATTTTTTCAATTAAAGAATTAAAACCAAAAATATCCTTACTGCTTTTAGTTATAAATCCTATAAAAGGTACTATAGATGCTAAGCCTAAAAATTCTAATACAACATTTATAAAATTTATTAAAACTAATAATATATACTTTAACTTAAAATTAACATTTGTAAGGTGGGTTAAGTAGAAAAACTTTTTTGACTTAGATTTCATTAAATTCTTTAAACCATGTTACAAATTGAGAGATACCCTTTTTAAAGGGAGTAAATTTTTTTATTTTTAAAATTTTTTTTATTTTTTTATTTGAAGATAAAGTATCTTTTACATCTCCTTTTTGAATATTAAGATATTTTTTTTTTGATTTAATATTAAATTTTTTTTCCATTTCTTTAATCATATAATTCAATTTTATATTTTTTCCTGAAGAGATATTAAAAATATTAAAATTATTATTTTTCTCAAAAAGAATTGAAAATTTCTTTTGATTTATTAATTTGAAAATTTTATTAAAAATAATTTTAACATCGTCAATATATGTAAAATCTCTTGAATGTTTACCGTAATTATAAATTTCAATTTTTTTTTTATTTATTATATTTTTTGCAAATTTATAATAAGACATGTCAGGTCTTCCATATGGACCATAAACGGTAAAAAATCTTAAACCAATTGTTTGTATGCTGTATAGTTTAGAGTAAGCATAAGCCATAATTTCGTTTGATTTTTTTGTGGCCGCATAAAACTGTATTGGTCTGTTTGTATCAAAGTTTTCTTTTAATGGCTTAAGCGGATTTTGACCATATACACTACTTGAACTAGCAAAGATTAATTTTTTGATATTATTATTTTTCACTGCTTCCAATATATTAAAGAAACCTTTTAAATTACTTTCAAAGTAATTTTCTGGATTGGATAAAGAGTATCTCACCCCAGCTTGCGCAGCTAAATGGATAACAATTTGAATTTTATTTTTTTTGATAAAACTATTAATTTTTTTTTTTTCTATAATATCAATTTTTTTAAATAAAAAATTATTATTTTTCTTTAAAATTTTAAGTCTTAAATTTTTAAGATTAGTATCATAGTAATTATTTAAATTATCTAAACCAAATATTTTTATTCTATGAAACTTTAATAATTCTTGAGCTATATGAAATCCTATAAAACCTGCAACACCTGTAATTAATATTCTCATAACAATTTTAATTTCTACAGTATTTTATTTAAATATCTTCTTTTTAATTCCCAATATTCTCTTCATTTTTATTCCAATATTAATCAAGATTTTAATAGGTATTTTTATTTGCTTAAAGAATAAAAATTTATAATAGTTAAAGTGATAAAATCTAATTATTTTTTTATAATCATTTTTCTCCTCTATAAAATTATTATCTCGTTCTTTAAAATAAATCACTTGAATCTCTTGATCCCCATAAACAAATTTGAACATATGATTAAATTTAATGAAAATATTTTTTAATGAATTCAGAGTAAAATAATATAAGTGTGCATTTTGAATATAAAATAAAAATAACATTCTTTTATATTCGTTAGATATATTTAGTATTCTGTAGTTTTTATACTTAAAGATTCCAGGTGTTAAGATATATAAAATGCCTTTGGGTTTTATAATTTGATATAATTTCTCAATTATTTTATTTAAGTCTAAGAAGTGTTCAATTACATGCGATAAAATTATTATATCATACTGACCTTTAAAACTATTACTCATAAAGTCATCATCTATAAAATTTATACCTTTTTTTTTAATCATTTCAGAATAATTATCGTCATAATCTAAACCGGTGACATTATGACCTTTCTTTTTAAAAGTATTCAAGATTCCACCTGGGCCACATCCTATTTCTAAAACATTATTAAAATTCCGAATATTTAAATTTTTTACATTTAGGACATTTTGTATTAATTTATAAATTTTCTCACCAGACTCCTCTTGTGATAAAAATATTCTATCAAAATTTAAATTATGTCGTTGACCTTCATATATTTCTCTATAGTAATTTTGATAAAATTGTCTAAGTGAATTCTCATCTAATGTTGGATTTTGACGAACAAGGCCACAGCTTTTACAAATATAATTAAATATTTTAGTACCATATCTATCTCTCGATGAAATTTTTTCATCTGTACCAATTTTTCCACAAAAACAATTATGTTCAATCAATTTATAATTTTTTGAATTTATTTCATTCTCAAATTGATCTAATTTTTTTTTCTGAAATTCATTTATTTTTAAATATGGTTCACCGTTATGTTTGTATAATTTATGCATTAAGATGTTTAATTAAAATTTTATAAATATATTTTGATCTCTCAACTAATGTGTTTTTTGTAATCATTTCATTATGCCAATTCTCAGAAATTTTAATAGATTCATTGTCATTGTCTAAAAAAAATTTTACTTTTTCTGCTATTTCACTAAAATTATTATTCATTTTATCTAACTTATAAATTATCGAATTGCTTTCATCGATGTTTATATCATTAGCAAGCATGCAATTCGGCTCTTTTATAAGAGGAATATTCTTATAAATTGCACACTCTGAGTGTCTAGTTGAATCCCAAACTTTACCAGATGGAGTAAATGCTATTTTTGATTGACTCATATAATCACAATATTCTTTTATTGAAATTTTTTCGTGTGGATTAATAACTTTTAATTTAAAATTATCTATGTTTTTATGCAAATAATCTAATAAATTTACTCTTTCGGGATGATCTGCTAAATGTTTTCGACCAGAGAAAAAAACATTAAAATTTCTATCTTTCAAATTTTTTAATTTTAATTTGGGATAATTATGAAAGTTTATTGGCATTGGACATACAGAATATAAATAATCTTTATTTTTATTAATTGGTATATCGTGTTTAAAAAATAGATCAAAATCCTCTTTATAAATAAAATTTCGAGTTAATCTTTTGTCAGATAAATTTTCTATGTCATAAATTTCTTTATCATCATAATAATCAATAATTGAAATTAATATATTTTTCGATCTGGCTCTTGATAAAAAATTTGAAAAATATCTAAAGGATTTTATTCCTACAAGTATACAATCTAATTCATTTAAAATACTGAAAGCTTGTTTCAAATTAATATGATTTCCTAATGGAGTGTTATGACTTGAAGGGTATCTAGAGTACTTTGGTACTGATTTTAAAATATATTCCTCATAATAATTTCCTAATATGTATGTGTTATTTTTACCATTTAAATTAACAATATTTGAATAATTATAATGTTCAGCTGATGTAAAATGGGAGTTTAATTCTGCAAATGATTTAAATTCTCTATCTATAATATTTTTTTTTAAAAAACTTTTGAATAATTGAAAGTATCTTGATTTAAAATCTGTAATAAATAATGATGGTATTATCAAAATTTTCATTCAATTATATGGGAACCTTTATAATCAATATCAAATTTTATTAATTTCAAAGAGGATAAATTTTTAATTACTTTTTTTTGTTTATTCTTGGGAACATAAAATAAAAAAAAACCGCCTGATCCAGCACCTATGATCTTACCTCCAATTGCACCACTATTGATTGCTACTTTATAATATTTATCAATTGTTTTATTCGTAATTTGGTTAGAAAGCTTCTTTTTTAAATCCCAACAAATGTTCATATATTGACCTAATTGATCTAAATTTTTTTTACTATTTTTTAGCACTTGAATAGATTTTTCTGTGTAAGTTTTAATTAGTTTCAGATGAATATCATTTTTTTTAAGTTTATTTCTTTTCATTTGCTCTATCAAAACCTTGTTTGCTTGACGTGTTTTACCTGTGTAAAATAAAAGAAGATTCGAAGTCAGTCTTTTTAATCTGCTTTTCTTAATTAATAGATTTTTATGAATTATATTTTTTCTATTGTATTTAATAACGCTAATACCTCCCATTGCACATGAGATTTGATCTTGGCACCCAACTCTCTCATTATTAAGATTTTGTTCTACATGAATGGCATCTTTAGCAATGTCAAAATTATTTTTTTTTATTTTTTTAAGCTTTGATAGTGCTTTAATTAGACCAACAGTAAAAGACGAAGAAGATCCCAAACCTGTCATGGCAGGTATATCGCTGACGTAATGAATTTCTAAAAAATTTTTTATTTTAAAAAATTTTAAGCAAGATTTAATTGATTTATGTTTAATGCTAGAAATATTTGAAGCAATCTCTTTTTTTCTATAGGAAAAAATAAAGTTTTTATTAAACTCATTTTTATTTCCATTAACTACTATGTAGGAATATTTATCTATAGCGATACTAAGTGTTAATCCACCTCTCCTTTTAAAGTAATTTGGATAATCTGTTCCACCTCCAAATAATGAAATTCTAATTGGTGTTTTTGATATAATCATTTTTTGTCATTTTTTAAAAATTTTTTAACTGTATCGACAGTTCTAGGTAATTTAATATATTTTTCAATTTTATTAGTATTAATTTTATAATTAACATATTCTATTTCTTTAAAAAAATTTACTTTTTTAGAAGGATTATTTAATTTAAAAATTTCAGTTATCTTTTTAACAGATATTTGCCCTTTTCCAGATAAGTTAAAAATTTTATTTTGATTATTTTTTTTTCTAATTATTTTAAAAATTACTTCTACAGCTTGTTTGGTATCTATAAATTGAAATCTACTATCTAAAGTAAATCTTAAAGGTAAATTGTTTAATAAGTCAAAAATCAAATTTTTTCGTAAATTATTTCCTATCATCCCACCCATCCTAAATATAAAATATGGCTTCAGACTGTTAATTAAAATTCTCTCTGCCAATATTTTATTAAATGCGTAAGTTTTAGTTATATTCAAATCTTCAATTTTTAGATTTTCATTGCTTTTTTGAATATTGTTAAATCCATATACATCACCGGTTGAAATTAAAAGATATTTTTTAAATTTAAAATCACGAATTGAATTCAAAACATTCATAGGTGTTAAAATAAAATCTTTCGTGGGAAATTTTTCAGCTACGAACTTTTTCGAGTTTGTGCTGCAATTAATTAGCAAATCACAATTTTTATTAATATGCTTTTTATAATTTTTTTTTGTAATTTTTTTGAATTTGATATTTTTTTTTTTTAAATAAGCGGAAAATGCTGAACCAACAAAACCATTCCCACCAATTAAAAAAATCATTATTAAATTCTCAGAATTTTTGAACCGGACTCATATTCTTTTACAAACCAATCTATCGTTTTCTCCAATCCTTTATCTAAATTGGTAGGTTGAAATTTTTTATTATAACTTCTTAATTTATTTGTTGAAAAAATTTTTACTAACTGACCTTCTGGCTTCGAAATATCCCACACAATTTTACCATTATAATTTATTTTGTTTTTAATATAATGAACAAGTTTTTTTATGGAGGTTTTGTGACCCGAAGAAATGTTTATTGGTGAATTGTAAGCTTTTGTCTTACCCATTAAATCAACGATATTTAAAGCTACATCACCAGCATAAATAAAATCTCTTAGAGCTTTTCCGGATCCCCATATTTCTACTTCTTTATTTTTTTTTTTCTTAGCTTCATAGAATCTTCTTATTAATGCAGGTATCACATGAGACTCTTCTTTAAGATAATTGTCATATTCACCATACATATTTCCAGGAATTACTAGTAAAGTATTAATATTGTATTGTTTTTTATATGATAAAGCAGCAGTTACACCAATTTTTTTAGCTATAGAATATCCTGCGCTATTCTCTTGGGGATAGCCTTCCCATAAGTTTTTTTCTAAAATAGGTGATTTTACATTTGAAGGATAACTACATCCACCAAATGGATAGACAATTTTTTTTACATTATATTTTGCTGCTGCTTCAAATGCATTTGAAACCATTGATGAATTTACATAAAAAAAATCAGCTGGCTTAATTGTATTTACGCCAATTCCTCCTGATAATGCTGCCAAATGTATTATATAATCAGCTTTAAATTTTTTTAATATTTTTTCCCAGGAAGATATGTTTGTTAGATTATGTTTTTTCTTAATTGTACAAAATATTTTAGAGTTTTTATATTTTTTTTTTAAAATTGGTAAAATATGTCTTCCTAAAAAACCACTTGAGCCTGTTAACAAAATATTCATTTATAAATTTGTATAACTATTAGTTTTTAAGAGTTTATAACATTTTATAAGTTGTTGAATTCCATCATCCAAAGACCATTGAGTTTTCCAACCAGTTGATAATATTTTTTTGTTACTAACTATATAATCTCTCTTATCTGGGTCTTCACCTATCTCAGCACAATGGATTGAAAAATTTGGTAAATATTTTTTAATTCTTTGTGCCAACTCTAATTTTGATATATTTGTATCTTCTAAACCAACGTTATATGTATTTTCTTTCATTGTTTCAAAATTCTTTATTGAATATAAAAAAACATTGGCAACATCATTAATATGAATGTAATTTCTTTTAAAATTTTCTTGAAATAAAACTATATATCCATCTTTAACAGCTTTTAAGGTAAAATCATTTACCAATAGATCAGTTCTCATTCTTGGAGATACACCAAAGACTGTTGCCAATCTAAAAGAAATTGAATTTTTTCTGTCTAGTATTATTTTTTCAGCTTCTACTTTATTTCTTCCATATTCTGAAATTGGATTTAAAGGTGTTTCCTCTGTACAATAATGATCCTTCTTGCCCACTCCATAACCACTATTCGTTGTTGGATATATCATTTTCTGTGATGTAGACATTAATTTTATTAGATCTTTAATCGAGTCCAAGTTTGTCTCTCTTGATAATAATGTATTTTTCTCTGATGCAGGAGCGCCTACTATAGCTGCAAGAGGAATTACTATATCGAATTTATCTATAATATTATCTACAATTTTAATATTATTTATATCTCCCTCAATAAAATTGAACTCATTGTACTTACAGCATGCAACAAGTGAATTTCTTTCATATGAAAGCTTATCGATTACAGTTACTGAATAACCCTCACTCAACAATAAAGGGGTTAACACTGACCCAATATAGCCTGCACCACCTGTAATTAATATTCTAGTCAAATTAAAAATGTTATTATTTTTTTATTTATTTATAAATAGTGTATATTTAAAAATTCAAAAAAAACAAATTAGATTAAAGTTAATCAATAAAATTGATCAAAAAAAAATTAAATATCGTGATTTTGGTAGGAGGTAAGGGAAAAAGATTAGGCAAAATAACTAAAAATACTCCCAAACCATTAGTAAAAATAAAAGATAACGTGTTTTTAGATTATTTACTGGATTACATTGAAGGAAAAATAAATAACATAAATAAAATTTATTTCATCGCTGGCTTTTTAGGCAATATGATTAAGAACAGATATAAAAAGATAAATGTCAAAAATCAATTCAAATTTTTAATTGAAAAAAAAATAGAGGGAACAGGTAGAGCAATTTTTAAATTCAAAAAACATTTTCAAAACAAAGATACTATTATTCTAAATGGAGATACTTTATTTAAAGTAAATTTTAAAAAATTTATAAATTTTAGTTATAAAAGTAAAAATAAAATAATAATAGCACTTGCCAATAATAAAAATTATAAATCAAATTCAAAACTTTCTAATTTAAAATTGTTCAATAATAGAATTTATACTTCAGAAAAGAGAAATTTAATGAATGGTGGTATTTATTTTATAAAAAAAAATTATCTTAAAAATCTTAAATATAGAATGAAATCTTTTGAAAATGATTTTATTTTAAACTTAATAAAGGAAAAAAAAGTTTCTGGTATAAAATTTGATAGTAAATTTATAGATATAGGCACACCAGGAAATTTAAAATTTGCCAAAAAAAATTTTGTAAAACTTAATTAAAATGTCTAATAATAAGATTTATGTTTCGGGATTTGACGATGCGCAATTATTAATTACATTAAAGTTAATAAGTCAATATTGCACTAAAAATAATATTACCGATGTAATACTTGACAGTGATGTCCATGATGTATCACTATTTTTAAGAAAAACTAAAGAATATAAAAATTTTAAATCTAAATTTAATATAATAAAATTTAAGAAAATTAAAAAAAATAACTTGGTTAATTTATTTTTTTACTTAATTGTAAATTTTTTTAAAATCATAAAAATATCAACAAATTTGAATAGAAAAAAACTATTAGAAAAAAAAATAAATTGGTTTGATTGTCAAATCAATCACTCTATATGGGATAGTTGCTATTTATTTCAAAATGAAAATAGACTTATGCCTTCATTGATCTCAAAGTTTTATTATTCCATAGTTATCTTTACACATATATTTTATGCTAAACTACTTAAGTCTTTAAATGTAAAAACTGTTTTTATGGGTCATTTAGTTTACGCTTCTAAAGCTAAAATTGCACAATTTAGAAAAGATAAAATTAAAATAATTGGACATACGTCAGAATCTTATTTTGAATTAAAAAATCATAAAGACATGATGTGGATGATAATTAATAAAGACCACATAAATCATTTAAATAAAAAATTATTAAATAATTATTCATATAAATACTGGAAGCAGAGACTTCTCGGTTATGGGACAGGAGAAGATACAAGGGTAGCATCAAAATCAAAAATTAAGTTAAAAAAAGAGAAGTATAAGAACATTATGATGCTACACATTTTTAGAGATTCACCTTTTAATTATATTGATAGAAACAGGATTTTTTCAGACTATTATGAATGGGTAGAAAAAACTCTAGAAATTTTATGTAATAGTAATGAAACCTGGATAGTCAGACCTCATCCTAATGCTCAAAGATGGGGTGAAAATTCAGAAAAAATATTTTGGCTCATATACAAAAAAGTGTGTTTAAAAACAGGAAAGAAACCAAATATATTATTCGAAAAAAAAAGGGTATCAAATTTAGAAATATTCAAAACAGCAAGTAAAATTTTAACTTTTTCAGGAACACCACATATTGAGGCCATGTGTTTTGGCTTAAAATCTATAATAATTTCTGACGTAACTCTTAGTGCAATATCAAAAAAACTTGTTTTAAAACCTAAAAATTTGAAAGAGTATGAAAAATTAATTTTAAATAATAATAATTTAAAAATATTTAAAGCAACAAAAAAAGAAAATATTTTTGCAAAAAAAATATTATTTATAACTGAAAGGACTTTATCATTTCAAAAACAGTTAAATTTAAGACTCATTTATAGAAATGACAAAAATAGTAAACTTATTAATAATTTTAATAATTCTTTAATTAAATTGAGAAATAGAAATACAATGTCAAAACTTTTAAATTCATTTAATTATCTTGACACAAAATTTAAAAGAACTTTTTCCTTTGATTATTTAAAATTAATCAAAAAAAAATATAGGGTATGATTAGTAAAATTAAGAGGCAGTTAAGAAAATTAAAACAAATTTTATACAAAATTTTTTTTAAAAAGCATAAATTAAATGAATATCAATTAAATATTTTAAAAAAATTGAATGAGGAAGGTATTTTTATTGGAAAATTTA
>MDSV01066119.1_pt1 | contig 10429 bp, 10 predicted proteins | sample 810851 | NCBI WGS metagenome assembly MDSV01 (sample SAMN05326640, study PRJNA326480) | marine metagenome | isolation source: seawater | place: Atlantic Ocean: North East | collected 2012
ATAGATTCATTATCATTTAATAAAGATTTAGCTTTAAAAAAAGGAAATTATTCATTAATTAAACCAAATAAATTAGACCAAAAAGATATTAGAAAAGGTATTAATTTATTAAAAAAACAAAGCAAATATAATTATGCCCAAGGTGCAGTAATAAGAAATAATAAAATTATTGCTGTAGAAGATGATAACGGCACTGATAAAATGCTTAAGAAATGCATAGATAAAAATATAAAAAATAATGGTCTTTTAATTAAGTTTCCAAAAGAAAAACAAGATTTACGTATAGATTTACCAACAGTAGGTTTAAAAACATTCTACCAATGTAAAGCAGCTGGTCTTAAAGGAATAGTTTTAAAATCCCAAAAAAATGTATTTTTAGATAAAAGTAAATGTATAAAATTTGCAAATCAAAATAAAATGTTCATAACATCAATATGAAAAAAATTTTCATTCTTACAGGAGAACCATCTGGTGACAAGCTAGCCTCTAAGGTGATCAAATATATAAAAGAACAAGAATCAAATGTAGAATTTTTATCTGTAGGAGGAATACATTTAAAATCTGAAGGTGTAAATTCGATATACGATTTAAGTCAAGTTACTTATCTTGGTTTTACAAATGTGTTTTTAAATATATTTAAGATTAGAAAAAAAATTAATTATACTGTAGATAAAATTATACAATTTAAACCCGATATATTATTTTCTGTAGATAGTCCTGATTTTACTCTTAGAATTTCAAAAAAAGTTAAATCTTTAAATCCTAATATAAAAACCATTCATTTTGTTGCTCCAAAAGTTTACGTTTGGCGTGAACACAGAGTCAAGAAGTTAAAATTATTTTTAGATCATATTTTATTATTATTTCCCTTTGAAAAAAAATATTTTGATAAAGAAAATATAAAATCTACCTTTGTCGGTCATCCACTTTTGGATATCTTGAGAGAAGATACTGTAAACTTATCTAATCTGCTAAAAGAAAATAAAAAAATCATTTCTATATTTCCAGGAAGTCGTTTGTCCGAGATTAAAACATTAATGCCAATAATTATAAAATTTATTAACTTAGTCCAAAAGAATGATAATAATTTTTTATTTATATTTCATTCAACTATAGAATTTAAAATAATTTTAGAAAACTATATATCAAATTCTTCTATAAAGTATTATCAAGTGGTTACAGATGAAAACATTAAACATGATATTTTATCTAAAACTTTCTTTGCTATAGCAAAATCTGGAACCATTTCTTTAGAAATATCTAATGCCAAAATACCCTCTATGATAATTTATAAAATGAATTTTATTAATTTTTTTATTGTCAAATTGTTAGCTAAAATACGTTACGCCAATATTCTTAATATAATAGCAGACTCCCATATAATACCCGAGCTCTTACAATCAGATTGCAATCCAAATAAAATATTTAGTGTTTTTAAATCTTATATTGAGGATGAAGGTAAAAGAAAAAGCCAAATCTTTAATTGTGATAAAATTTTAAATACCTTGAAGGTAGAAGTACCCTCAAGAAAAAAAATTGCAGATATTTTACTTAAGGAGATTTAAATAATTTTTCATTAATATTATTTAACCGTTTAATAACTTCTTTTTTTCCAAGAGATAGAATTATATCATATATACCTGGACCAAATTTAGAACCTGTTAATGCTATTCTCATTGGTTGGCCAACACCTTTAAAATTTGTTTTATAAACATTTATTAAATCTTTCAAAATTTTTTCTAGATTCTCCCTTGTAAGTAATTTATTAGCATTAATTTTATTTGAAAAATCAATAATTATTTTTTTTCCTAAATCGTCTATAAGTTTTAACTCAGAGTCTTCTATCTTTAGTTTATCTGTTATAATATATTTAATATTATTATAAATATCTTCTAATGATTTAGCTTTATTTTTAAGAAAGTGTATTGAATTTAATAAATTTTTTTCATACTTAACATCTATTTTTTCTTTATATACTTCTGCGTATTTTATTAATCTATTATATAATTCTTCTTCATTAAGATTTTTTATGTAATATTCATTTATTGATAAAATCCTCTCAATATCTAGCTTTGATGGTGATTTACCAATGCCTGATAAATTGAAATGTTTTACACTTTCCTCTATATTAAATATTTCTTTATCCTTATAAGACCAACCCAACCTTAATAAATAATTTCTTAGTGCTTCTGGAAGTATGCCAATCTTTATATAGTCGCTTATCGTAGATGCATTGTCGCGTTTTGAAAGTTTTTTTCCAGAAGAACTATGAATTAAGGGAATATGTGCAAATTTTGGTATTTTCCATTCCATAACTTCGTAGATTTGTTTTTGTTTAAATGTATTTATTTTATGATCATCTCCCCTTATAACGTGTGTTATATTCATTTCATGATCATCTACAACTGCTGAAAGTTGGTATGTTGGCGATCCATCTTTACGAAGTATAACAAAATCTTCTACAGTAGAATTGGATATATTTATTTCTCCCTGTACTAAATCTTTAATAGTGCTGTTTCCACTTATTTTGCTTTTGAATCTCAGGACTGGGTTTACGTTTTTTGGAATCTCCAAATCTTTTGCATCTCTCCATTTTCTATTATAAATAAAAGGAATTTTAGCTTTTTTTGATTTTTCCTTTTGTTCCTCAATTTCTTTTTCAGAACAATAGCATTTATAAGCAAAACCTTTTTTTAAAAGGTAATTAGCTATTTCTTTATGTTTATTTATATTTTGAGATTGAATGTATTCTTTGCCATCATGTTTTATACCTATCCATTTCAACGAATCTATAATTTGATTTTTAAATTGGTCTTTAGATCTTTCTTTATCAGTATCTTCAATTCTTAAATAGAACTTTCCCTTATTATTTTGAGAAAATAACCAATTAAATAAAGCTGTTCTTACACCACCAATGTGTAGAGCTCCTGTTGGAGATGGAGCAAATCTTGTTGCTACTAAACTCATAAATTAATTATTAGACTATTTTATTGGAAGTTTCTATATAAAGATACAAGGATGCCTTGTACTTTTACTCTATCAGGTCCAAATATTTTAGTTTCATATCTTTTATTTGCACTTTCAAGAGCTACTACTTTACCTTTTTTTCTAATTCTTTTAAGCATTGCTTCGTGGTCATCAATTAAAGCAACAACTATTTGTCCATTATTTGCAGTATTAGTTTTTTTAACAATTACAGTGTCTCCATCATTGATCCCAGCTTCAATCATTGAATCCCCAGAAACCTTTAAACCATAATGTTCACCATTTTTACTTAACTCTTCAGGTATCGCAACTTTGTTAACCTCATTTTGTATAGCTTCTATTGGAGTTCCTGCTGCAATTTTACCTAGCACAGGAATTTCATGAACACTTTTTTTGCTATCTTCTGAGTCAAGTCCACCCTTTATAACACTTGGTGAAAAAGAATTATATATATCATTGGCACTAGCTGTTTCAGGTAATTTTAACACTTCTAATGCTCTCGCTTTGTGAGCTAATCTTCTAATAAAACCTCTTTCTTCTAGGGCAGAAATAAGTCTATGAATTCCTGATTTTGATTTAAGATTTAATGAATTTTTCATTTCTTCATAAGAAGGCGATACACCAGAAGATCTGATTTTTTTATTTATAAATAATAACAAATTTTTTTGTTTTTTTGTAAGCATAGAACAAATATCGTACATTTACTGTTCTACAAAAGTTCTCATTTTAAATCAATGCTTAAAAAATGGCTATTTTAAACATTTAATTGAGTAAATTCTTTTAACTTTAAGGCAATATCGTCACCTGTCAAAAGTGATTCTCCAATTAGAAAATTAATAATTTTTGTTTTATCTACAATAAATCTCACTTCATTTTTAGAATGAATACCACTTTCTGAAATCAAAGGATTATTATGAGGTTGTAATATTTTAGATAATTTTAAGGTAGTATTCAATGAAGTTTCTAAAGTCTTGAGATTTCTATTATTTATTCCGATTATTGATTTTTCAAAAAATAGAGCTGCTTCGGCTTCCTTTTCAGAATGAACTTCAACTATAGTAGAGATTTTCAAATCATTGGCTGTATCGTATAAATCTTTTGCAAGAGAACTATCTATCGCAGACAGAATAATTAGAATACAGTCTGCGCCAAAACTTTTTGCTAAAGAAACTTGATAAGTGTCTATAAAAAAATCTTTACATAATATAGGTATTTCATATGATTTTTTTATATCTTGGATAAAATTAATTTTACCTAAAAAGTAATTTTCTTCTGTAAGCACAGAAAGAAATGAAGCGCCATTATCTACAAAAATTTTAGCTAAATCTAAATGATTAAAGTTATCAACCAATAAACCTGCGGATGGACTAGCTTTTTTAATTTCAGCAATTATAGAAATTTTCTTTTCACTCTCTCTTTTCTTCATTTTTTCTTTAAAATTAATAAAACTATTTACTGATTTAATATTATTTAAGATGGAGTTTATTGGTTGTTCTTTTTTTAAATTAGCAATACTTTCTTTTTTTTTATCTACAATTTTTTTAAGTATATTTTCCATTTAAAAGTTTTGAATTTTATTTAGATGAATTAAGGCATTACCAGATAAAATATGTTTTTTTGAAAATTGAAAAGCTTCATTAAAATCATTAAATTTTCCAAAAACAACTAAAGCAGCTGCACTATTGAGACAAACAGCTTCAGAAAATTCATTATCCTTTCCTCCAAATATTTCTAATATTTTATTTGCATTATAATTTGAATCTTGACCAATAATTTTATTTTTATTATTAAATCTAACACCAACTTTTTTAGGATCTATTTTAAATTCAGTAATTTTACCGTTTTTTAATTCAACAATATTAGTAATAGAGAATGGTGATATTTCGTCCATACCATCTTCACTATGTACAATCCACACATGATTTGATTTAAGATTTTTTAAAGCTTCCGCAAATGGTTTTAACCATTTCTTTGAATATACTCCAACCACTTGTCTTTTTACTGAGGCAGGGCTACTTAAAGGTCCAATAAGATTAAATATTGTTCTTTTACCTATTTTTTTTCTAGTTGATGCAACAAACCGCATGGCTGAATGGTAATTAGGAGCAAACATAAAACCAAAATTATTTTTTTTGATACTTTCCTCAACTTCTTTTGGTTTTAAGTGTATATTAATTTTAAGTTTTTCCAAAACATCAGCAGAACCACATTTGGAAGAAAGAGCTTTATTGCCGTGTTTTGCAACCTTTATACCAATACTTGATAACAGTAATGAAGAAGCAGTTGAAATGTTTAAAGTATTTTTTCCATCACCCCCAGTTCCGCATGTATCTACAATATTATTTGAAGTATTAACTTTTAGAGCTTTATCTCTTAATGCATAAACACCCCCAGCTATTTCATCTGCAGTTTCACCTTTTTTTGATAAGTTAACTAAGAAATTGTAAATAGAATCTTCGCTGACTTTTCCACTCATAATTTCCAGAAAAATTGACTTACTTTCTTCAAAACTTAAGTTATTATTATTTTTGATATCATCAATTAATTTATCTAAATTATTCATAATTATAATTTTAAAAAATTTTTTAACAGTTTGAAACCCTCAGGTGTTTTAATACTTTCGGGATGAAATTGAACTCCATGTACATTATATTGTTTATGCATTACTCCCATTATAACTTTATCATCAGTCTCAGCAGTAATAATTAAGTCTTTACTAATTGTTTTTCTATCTATGACTAAACTATGATATCTAGTTGCGAATATTTTTTTTTTAATGCCTTTAAAAATTCCTTCTCCATTGTGCTTTATAACACTAGTTTTTCCATGCATAATTTTCTTAGCATTTACTATTTTAGAATTAAAAACTTGTCCAATTACTTGATGACCTAAACAAACACCAAATATAGGTATTGATTTGTAGAATTGATTAACAATTTTTAGACAATTTCCAGCTTCCGTTGGATTTCCAGGGCCAGGTGATATTACTATTTTTTTATACTTTTCTTTTTTAATTTTTACTCCCCCAATTTTATCATTTCTGAAGACATCTACTTTACAATTTAATGAAGATAAATAATGATATAAATTATATGTGAAACTATCGTAGTTATCTATTAATAGAATTTTCATATCAGTTTAATGAACTAATTAGAGCTTTAGCTTTGTTCACAGTTTCATAGTATTCTTTTTCTGGAATACTATCGGCTACAATTCCAGCACCTGACTGGATATAGAATTTATTATTTTTAATTAAAGCAGTTCTCAAAGCAATACAAGTATCAAAATTTTTATTTGCTGAAAAATATCCTATAGACCCCGCATACATTTTTCTCTTTGATTTTTCTAATTCATCTATAATTTCCATAGCCCTAATTTTAGGAGCACCGGTCACTGTACCAGCTGGAAAACCAGCTAACATTGTATCAAGTAGTGTTTTCTTTTTATTAAAAACTCCTTCAACATTAGAAACAATATGCATAACATGTGAATATTTTTCTACTTTAAATTTTTCGGTAACAGATACAGTATTTATTTTAGCAACCTTACCAACATCGTTTCTGCCTAAATCTAATAACATTAAATGTTCAGAAAGTTCTTTTTTATCATGCAGAAGTTGATTTTTATAAAACTTATCTTTTTTAGCATTTAAGCCTCTGGGTCTTGTTCCAGCAATAGGCCTAATAGTAATTTTATTTTCTCTTAATCTAACTAAAATTTCAGGACTACTACCTACAATTTGAAAGTCTTTAAAATTAAAATAAAACATAAAAGGTGAGGGATTTGTGGCTCTAAGTTTTTTATATATTTCTAAAGGGCTTTTTGTAAGTTTAGTTTCAAATCTTTGACTAAGAACAACCTGAAAAATATCACCCTTTTTTATATACTTTTTAGCTTTTAAAACTATTTCTTTGAATTTTTTTTTAGAAATATTTGATTTGACCATTAATTTTACTTTTTTTTTATTTAAATTTTTGTTTTTTATTTTTTTTTTATTAAAAGCCAATTTTTTTAAAATTTTAATTTCATTTACAGCTTTTGAGTAATATAATTTATAGTTATTAATTTTTTCATCTGAAAAACAGTTTTTTATAAAAAAAATTTTTTTTAATAAATTATCATAAATGATAATAGTTTTTGGTCGTAATAATCTTACGTCTGGTATTTTTAAATCATCAGTACACCCATCCGGTATTTTTTCTACATATCTAATAACATCATAAGAAAAATAACCTACGAGAAGAGAGCAGATTTGTGGGAGATTTTTTGGTAGAGGAAAATTAAAGTTTTCTATAAGATTTTTTAAATAAATATATGGATCTTTCTTTAATATTTTTTTCTTATTATTATAAAATAAAGTAATTTTTTTTTTATTTAAATCCCAAATTTTATCTGGTTCAGCACCAATTATTGTATATCGACCTCTAATTCGTCTCTTTTCAACAGATTCAAATATAAAACTGTTTTTTTTTACCAAAAAGTTATTTATTATACTATCAATAACTTTGCTGTTATTACACTTAACTTTACAAAAAAGGACCTGGTTTTTTTTATTTTTGTGTTTATTTTTAAAACTAGATAGGTTGGTATTTATTTTCATTAATTGAAATAATTTTGTACACTTTTTAAAACCTTGTAATTTATGTCTATCTTATATTTGCTTTTTATATAGTTATCATATGTATTATAAAGCTCATTTCTAATTTTATTTTTAGATAATTTATTATACTTTTCATAATCAGCTGAATTTTTATCTATATTATCATTTCTTATATCATTAATATAAACTAAATAATTTTCACTAAAAGTTGTATCATGAATAAGAACCACTTTCTTTTCGGCAAAACTGTAAACTTGCTCAACAATTTCATTTTTTAATATTTTATTATCATTAATACTAATAAGATTGATTTTTTCTATATTAAGACTTTGGTTTTTAGCAAATTTATCAAAATCTAATTTAGAAAAATTATTCTGATTTATTTTACTAATAATTTCGCTTATAAACTTTCTTTTTGTTTGTTTTTTTAAATCTGATAAAACTAACTTTTTAACTTCTTTGTCCTCAAGTTTTTGTTGAATTATTTCTTTCTTAACAAATTCAATAATAAAATATTTATTATCAGTTTCTAAAAGTGAAATATTTTCTATTTCATCTAGTTTGAAAACGGTATTTAATATTGTATCTGTTATATTTTCAACTTTATTAAAATTAATATCTTTGCCATCTTTATTCATCATAACTAATATTGGTTTTCTCAAATTAAACTTATTAATTATAGTACTTGCATTTTCTCCTCCCACTATCATTTCGTCAATTTCATCTAATTTTTTAAAATACTGGTTATTAAATTCTTCAATTCCCACTAAACTTTTTGGAGTTAGTTCAATCATGTTGAAAGTTATATAATTTTCAGAATATTTATTTGTATTCTCGATAAAATATTCTTTAATTCTATCATCTGAAAAAGACAATTTATCCGAAAATGCTTCTTTTAGGTTGATAAGTTGTAAACTTCTTTTTTGGTTAATTTTATTAAAAGAATTATTTACTAGAAAGTTTGAAGTATATATTCCACTACCAATAAAACTTAGAAGCTGATTTTTTTGTTCCTGTCTTAATATATTTTTTTCAAAAAAAACAGCAGAAGTTCCATTTTTTAAAAGAAATTTTTCATACTCTGTTCTAGAAAATTTATTATTTCTTTGAAATTCTTTTTGTTTTTTTATTAAATTGCTTAGAGATTTGTCTGATAATTTTATTTCAAAAAATTCAATTTCTTTTTCAATTAACTTATCACCTATAAAATTTAGCAGTAAATTTTCAATCTGATTTTGATTTACGGGTTGATTAGGATCAACATACCTTTGTACAAAACTTGTAAATTCTTGTATAGAATACTTATCGTTATCAATTTTTACTATTATGTTTTTATTTCCACCTGTTAAAGTCGAACCCATTCCCCAAAAAACAAATGGTATAACAATTATACCTAAAAGTATTTTTGCGTATATCGATTGTGAAAATTTTCTTAAAGGTGCTAACATTTTGATTAAATTTTTTATTTTATTGTTATATAGTCAATTACTCTATAAATTAAAAATTAAATCATGACAAATAAATTAAAATATTTTATAGGAAACTGGAAAATGTTTGGTGATTTAGAATCCTTTAAAATCGTTAGTAAAATTAACCAATTTAGCAAAAAATACAATAAATCAATGAAATTTAAAATTGTTTTATGTGTACCAAATACTTTAATACATTATTTTAATAGCAAAATTAAAAGTAAGTATATTTCATTGGGAGCTCAAAACTGCCATCAAAATGAAAAATATGGTTCTTACACAGGATCTATCACTTCTAATATGTTAAGAAAAGTAGGATCCGAGTATATAATATTAGGACATTCTGAAAATCGAGCAGAAGGTGATACAAACGAGTCCATTAGGAAAAAAATTGATTCAGCACTTAATAGTGGATTAAAAATTATATTTTGTATTGGAGAAACAAAAAAAGAAAAAATTAAAAAAAAAACATTTCATGTATTAGAAAAGCAAATTAGAGAATCTTTGAAAAATAAAATTAATAAAAACAAAATTTTATTTGCGTATGAACCTATTTGGTCAATTGGCACAAATATAGTACCAACTCAAATAGAACTTGAGAAAAATATTATATTTATAAAAAAAAAAATTTTAAAAGTATTCAAAAATAATATAAAACCAACTATACTGTATGGTGGTTCTGTAAATCCAAAAAATATAGGTTTATTTTCTGATATTTCAGACATAGATGGTTTTTTAATAGGAGGGGCGTCACAATCATCTAAAAAATTTATTGATATAATAAAAAAATACTATAAATAACAGCTATGGAAAATTTTGTTTTAATTATAAATATAATATTAGCTTTCTTTCTTATTGGGATTATTTTAATGCAAAAGTCAGAAGGAGGAGCATTAGGACTAGGAGGCTCACAGGATAGTTTTATATCTTCTCGTTCAGCAAGTAACTTTCTCACTAAAGCAACTTCTATAATTGCTACTTTGTTTATAATTACCAGCTTAACATTGACTATTATGACAAAAAAAGAAGCTTCAAATATTTCAGTTATTGAAAAAGTGGAGGAAGAAACAGATTCCCCTGAATCAGAAGTTCCAAAATTAGATTAATAGTCCTTTATTTAATATAAAAAGTTTACTATAATACTCTTCCATGGCGCGATATGTATTTGTCACTGGCGGCGTGGTTTCATCTTTAGGAAAAGGTTTATCATCTGCATCACTAGCTTACTTGTTACAATCTAGAGGTTTCAAAGTAAGAATTAGAAAATTAGATCCTTATTTAAATGTTGATCCAGGGACCATGAGTCCATTTCAACATGGTGAAGTTTATGTAACTGATGATGGAGCTGAAACCGATTTAGATTTAGGTCATTACG
>MDSV01074372.1_pt1 | contig 10429 bp, 8 predicted proteins | sample 810851 | NCBI WGS metagenome assembly MDSV01 (sample SAMN05326640, study PRJNA326480) | marine metagenome | isolation source: seawater | place: Atlantic Ocean: North East | collected 2012
AGGGACCAATGTCAGTACCACTACACCAGATTCTCAGACGATTTACATCCGCTTGGAGAACAGCCTTACGGGCTGTTATGCGGTCAGCACCATTGATTTAGTGGTTAATTCCTTGCCAGTGGTTATTTTAGAAGATGATTATGTGATATGTTCTGATGCTTCTGGAGGCGGCTTAGATTATGCAGAGGTAGATCCAGGTCTTTCTGCAGCAATTTACAGTTTTGCATGGCGAGATGAGTCTGGTACACTATTAAGCGAAGCGTCTACTTATACAGCGGAAACAGGTGGAATATATAGCTTAGAGGTTAGTTATTTAGATGGTATTGGTTGTTCTGCACCCTTGGAGTTCTTTACAGTAAATGAAAGTGAGTCACCTGTTGTGACGGCTACAGTGACCACAGAACCTTTTGCGGATACTCATATAATTGAATCCACAGCCAACGGCAGTGGTGTTTATGAGTTTAGTTTGGACCAAGGACCTTGGCAAGACAGCGGAACTTTTGTAGGTGTCAGCCCAGGTGAGCACTCAGTAAATGTACGGGATGTAAATGGTTGTGGTGTGACCAGCTATATATTGTTTGTTATAGACTTTCCTCCTTATTTCACGCCCAATGGTGATGGGTATAATGATAGTTGGAATGTAAGCGCATTGTCATCACAGTTGGCCTCAAAGATTTATATTTTTGACCGATATGGTAAACTGCTCAAACAAATCAGTCCAGCAGGTGATGGCTGGGATGGAACTTACAATGGTCAAAGAATGCCCACTTCAGATTATTGGTTCCTACTGGAATACAATGACTTTGATACTGGGACGGCCAAGCAACTCAGAGCACACTTTACTTTAAAACGGTAATAGGATATAGAACAAGAGAAGCCTTGCATATTCAAGGCCTCTATTATGTAATAATTTGAGCAATTGTATTATAAATTCATGCTCAAAGAAATTGTGAAATCTGAGATATTTCTCTCAATATATGTGGACCCTAAAGCCCCAGTACTGTAAAGGTTCTGCGAAATAGCTCTTTTGGAGTTTTCGTAGGATAGGTCAATTCTGCTATTGCCAAAATTATAGCCAAGACCAAGAGAAAAACCTTTGAGATCACCATATAAATTTTTGTCCTTATAAGGGCTTTCTAAAAGTTTGTAGCCCCCTCTAAAACTTATGTTTTTATGTCTTAACTCTCCACCTATTCTATAGGAATTGGCAATTGTAAAAGAATCATAAATCGCATTATCAAGTGCTATATTCAATGCTCTATTTTGAGTGTCAAATGAAGTTTGTGTGTAATTCTTACGGCCATAATCAAAACTAATAAGACCAGAGGTTCCCAATACATAGGCCATGCTTGCGGTGATCTTTCCAGGGGTTTTAAGATTGTAATCTGGAAAAATATTTACTACTGATGGATTGACAATATAGGATACGTTGTCAAGTTCATTGAGGGTTGATAAAAATTGTGTCGTCTCTTCTCTCAATGTGAGCCATGTAGGAGAGTCGTAGTTGAAACCAAGCCGCAGCTCATCAGTTACTTTAATCAGAGTTCCAAGTTGCAATGAAAAGCCTCCCCCCGTTGTATAAAGTTTATTTTCAAAATTTACCAAATTGACTGAGGAATCCGGATTTGAGTTTTCTTCAATTAAAAAGGTGCTTTTTTCAAAATCAATAAAATGGGAGTTTAGATTCAACCCCAAGTGGATGTTTTCATTGTACTGAAACGCAATATTGGCGGATAATTTCCCGCTGTTTCCAAGTGTTAAATAGTCAAATTCTTGAATAAAGTTTCCAGCCCCAATATTCGAAGTGTATTGAGTATTTTCATCATCATCGATATCAAGAGGCTCCAGAATACCCCCTTCAAAACCTAAAAAACCTTGTTGATGTTGATAACCGTATATGGCCCCAATATCCGCATAGGCCTGAGATATAGTTTCTCCATTTAGAAGACGGATATCCCCGAGTTTTAAACCATCTGCATTTTCTAAAAAATAACTCGCTATGGAATTACTCGTATTGGCCTGTATCGAAAAGTTTGCATTGAAATCTTCAAGGCGCTCATAAAAGACACTTAGGACAAATTTTTTCCAAGGGGTATTTCTTTTGTAGTTTTTAAATACAAATGCCGCCCCAAGTTGATGTAAATCAATATGTGAAGATGAATTTTTTGCTGCTCCATTTCTGTAGGAAACATCTGTTTTTTGTGATTTTAAAGACCCAGATAAAACGCCGTGACTCGTATTAAAGACTGCTGCACCTGCAGGGTTTATACTTACTCCGGACATATCAGCTCCTAGGGCTCCAAAGGCCCCTGCCATGGCTTTAAAGCGTGCCGTCCCTTGTGTTTCATCACTAGAATACCTTATGGCACTCTCCAAATCTTGTGAATAAATACAGTTAAGAATCAATGTACTAAAAAAATAAACAAGTCCTTTTTTCATTTATAATATGTGAGATAATTTTTAATTTCTTTTCTGTCTTATTGAGCCACCGCCAGACCTAGATCGACTTCCGCTCGAGCGTGGTGCTGATATTGATCTTGAATATGACGAACTTCTAGGTGCTGAGCGAAATGAATTAATAGTTGAAGAGCGGCTTTGACCATTTGACCTAGACGAACGCTTAGTTGTTTGTCTTGTTGATTTGCTGGCTGAGCGCGTCGGTTGTTGCACTGTTGCTCTTGTCGATCGTGTGGTTGTCACATTCCCATTGCTCGCTCTTACAGTTCTTGTGGTGGTGCTTGTTCTAGTGGGGCGGCTATTGGTATAAGAACGGCTTCTTGTTGCAGTTGCTCTTGTATTTTTAGATCTAACTCTTGAAACCGTTCCCAAAACACTGCGATTTGATATACTGTTGGTTCTATATCCAGAATTTCTATAGCCGTTGAGATAAGCTATATTTTGACTGTAATAGGGTTGGATAAATCCATATCCTCCCCAAAAGGGCATGTTCCAGTTGTTAAAATAAAAAGGGTCCCAAAACCCATATCCGGGATAACCCCAATTATTCCATCTTGAATTCCAACCCCAGTTGTTCCATCCAGCATTCCAACCCCAGTTGTTCCATCCACTATTCCAACCCCAGTTGTTCCATCCACTATTCCAACCCCATCCCATGCCATAGTTAGGCCTCGATTGAATGTTTATAATTACATTTGAATCGCTGTTTTGTCCCCAACCTGCATAGTTCTCTTCACTTTCGTTTTGCGAATTATAGTTGCCTTTATAGTTGTCAATATCTGTAAAAACATCGTCTTCACTATTAGTGAACTCGTCTGCTTTACCTTTAAAATAGTCTTTATAGTAGCTATTGCCAACTTCGTTTTCAGGGACTTCGCTTTGATGTGTTGAATTGTATTCTACGTTTTCGGAATTGCCATAAATACCATCATCATACATGCCAACATAATGATAAGATCCACATGAAGTCAAAAAATAGAAAGCAATAATTACAGTTGTGTAAGCAGTTGTTTTTTGAATAAGAGTAGTGAATTTCATATGAGTCTAAATTAAATTGTTGAACACTTTAAAAATACTTAGTTTTGTAAGGCATAAATATTTTTTATTATAATTAACAATAGTTATGCCAAATTACAACAATATGGCCAAAAACCTAACAAAGCGCTCAGAGGATTATTCAAAGTGGTACAACGAATTGGTCGTAAAAGCCGACTTGGCTGAAAATTCCGCTGTCCGCGGTTGTATGGTTATCAAGCCTTACGGATATGCGATTTGGGAAAAAATGCAAGCTGAACTGGACCGCATGTTTAAAGAAACTGGCCATCAAAATGCTTACTTTCCTTTGTTTGTGCCTAAAAGTCTTTTTGAGGCCGAAGAGAAAAATGCTGAAGGATTCGCCAAAGAATGTGCTATAGTTACGCATTACCGACTTGAAAATGACCCTGGTGCTCCTGGAAAACTTCGCGTTGATCCCAAAGCAAGATTAGAGGAAGAGTTGGTCGTACGCCCAACAAGTGAGGCTGTTATTTGGAACACCTATAAAAATTGGATTCAGTCTTATAGAGATTTACCAATTCTAATTAATCAGTGGGCCAATGTGGTGCGTTGGGAAATGCGGACTCGTCTTTTTTTAAGAACGGCTGAATTTTTGTGGCAGGAGGGCCATACGGCTCATGCTACTAGGAAAGAAGCTTTGGATGAGGCCAAACAAATGAATCAAGTCTACACCAATTTTGTTCAAAATTTTATGGCCATTCCTGTGATTCAAGGCACCAAGACCGAGAGTGAACGCTTTGCAGGGGCTGAAGAAACTTACTGCATTGAGGCCTTGATGCAAGACGGAAAGGCATTACAGGCAGGTACCTCTCATTTCTTAGGTCAAAATTTTGCAAAGGCATTTGACGTAAAATTTATGACCAGTGAAGGATCTCAGGAGCATGTATGGGCCACTTCGTGGGGTGTCTCCACTAGGTTAATGGGAGCACTTATTATGACCCATAGCGACGACCAAGGTTTGGTGCTACCTCCCAATTTAGCACCATTTCAAGTTGTGATTGTACCCATTTACAAAAACCAAGCTCAACTCGAGGCTATAAATAAGGTAGCAGCCGATATTGCTAGCTCATTAGCTGCTAAAAATATAAGTGTTAAATACGATAATCGAATTACCCAACGACCCGGAGCTAAATTTGCACAATACGAGTTGCAAGGAGTTCCCCTTCGCATTGCGATTGGCCCCAATGATTTAGAAAATGGAACTGTGGAGTTGGTCAGACGGGACACGTTCTCTAAACAAATATTGGAATTAGACCATTTAGGGGCTAAAGTAGAATTGCTTATAACGGAAATTCAAAAATCTTTATACGAAAGAGCTCTGAACTTTAGAGACGAACACATTACAGAAGCCAATAATTTTGATGAATTTAAACAAATCCTTGAATCCAAAGGAGGTTTTATATCGGCGCATTGGGATGGTACTTATGAGACAGAGCAAAAAATAAAAACCCTCACAAAAGCCACCATTCGATGCATCCCAATGGACACAATTGACAAAGCGGGGACTTGTGTGTTTAGTGGCGCGCTTTCAATGCGTCGTGTTCTCTTTGCAAAAGCTTATTAATTCCTCCAAAAAAATCAAAAAAACAATACTGATAGTTGTGGCATTTAAAAATAGTTGTATTTTTGCAACCGCAACAGAAATATTGTAGCTGTTTTGTATTTTAAGGTTCAAAGCAAAAACGGCCCGTTCGTCTATCGGCTAGGACGCCAGGTTTTCATCCTGGTAAGAGGGGTTCGATTCCCCTACGGGCTACGATAAATAAAATTAAAAAATTATGGCAAATCACAAGTCAGCATTAAAAAGAATTAGAAGCAATAACGCCAAGCGTATACTCAACAGGTATCAGCACAAAACCACACGTAATGCAATCAAGAGTTTAAAAGAACTAACAAGTAAGAAAAAGGCAGAGAAAGCCTTTCCTCCTGTAGCTTCAATGATTGACAAACTCGCAAAGAGAAATATCATCCATAGCAACAAAGCTGCTAATTTAAAAGCCAAGCTGTCCAAGCATATTGCAAGTTTATAATCGTTTCAAAAATACACAAAAAAAGGCCTTCCAATTGGAAGGCCTTTTTTTGTTTTATAAACGAATAATTACCCATTCATGGAAATTAAAAATTCTTCGTTATTGCGTGTTTGTTTAAAGCGGTCATTGATAAATTCCATCGCCTCAACAGGATTCATATCTGCCAAATATTTTCTCATGACCCACATACGTTGAATAGTTTTTTCGTCTAACAATAAGTCGTCTCTTCGCGTGCTAGAAGACGTGAGGTCTATGGCAGGGAAAATACGGCGGTTCGATATTTTTCGATCTAACTGTAGTTCCATATTACCAGTTCCTTTAAATTCTTCAAAAATGACTTCATCCATTTTGGAACCTGTTTCTGTCAGTGCTGTTGCGATAATAGATAGTGAACCACCATTTTCAATATTTCTTGCTGCTCCAAAAAAGCGCTTGGGTTTGTGTAAAGCATTGGCATCTACACCACCACTAAGAATTTTACCAGATGCGGGTTGTACAGTATTGTAAGCGCGAGCCAATCTAGTAATGGAATCTAAAAGGATGACAACGTCATACCCACATTCAACCAGTCGCTTGGCTTTTTCCAAAACAATGTTGGCAATTTTCACATGCTCATGCGCTTCTTTGTCAAAAGTTGAAGCTATAACTTCGCCACGAACATTTCTTTGCATATCAGTTACCTCTTCTGGACGTTCGTCAATCAAAAGAATCATCTGATAAACCTCAGGGTGGTTGGCCGCAATGGCATTTGCAACATCTTTTAAAAGCATTGTTTTTCCAGTTTTTGGCTGTGAAACAATCATTCCACGTTGCCCTTTTCCAATTGGAGAAAATAGGTCCATTATTCGTGTAGATATCGTGTTTTGCTTTTCAGCTATATCAAATTTTTCTTTTGGGAATAGTGGTGTGAGATGCTCAAAAGCAACACGGTCTCTAACCACTTGTGGGTCCAATCCATTTATTTTACTCACTTTGATAAGTGGAAAATATTTCTCTCCTTCTTTGGGCGGGCGGACATGGCCCAGTACAGTATCCCCATTTTTAAGACCAAACAAACGAATTTGAGATTGTGATAAATAAATATCATCAGGAGAAGATAGATAGTTATAATCTGAAGATCTCAAGAAGCCATAGCCATCAGACATTACATCCAAAACCCCTTCACTCTCTATAATAGCATCAAATTCAAAATCGGGTTCTTTGTATCGATTTCTATTGTCCTTATTGCCATTTTGTTCTCTTTTTTGGTGGTTGTTTTTGTTTTGGTGGTGCTGTTTTTTGTGTTGTTTGTGTCTGTTGTTGTTATCCCTGTTAGAATATCTTTCTTTATCAGAGGTTTCGCTTTTACCGCTAGTCTTTTCAGCATTGGCAGCAGTATTTTTCTTTTGCTGATTTTGCTCAGTATTCGTTGAGTGGTCAGCTTTTGGGTTTTGATTTTTTACAGGGGTATCTTTTAAATTTTCTGAGGTACTGCTTGCCTGTACATCTAAAATTCGATAAATCAAATCTAATTTTTTTAAACTGCTAAATCTGGGGATATTTAAATCTTTGGCAATGTCCTGAAGCTCAGGTAATTTTTTTTCTTTGAGTTGAGTAATTTCAAACATTTTTGTTATTGGTTAATTAATATTTTATTGTTGCATTGCAACAGTGTCTTTTTTTTGGAAAACAATCTTAGTGTAGAATTTGTGTAAAGTAAATTGAAAATATCTGTGAGACAAAGAGCTCTCTCGTATACTGTGCAATTATACAACAATATTTTTAGAATTAAGTGAAATAAATAAAAAAGAACAATTACTTTCGCTCTAAAACTATTAGTATGATACAAAGAATACAGACACTTTACCTTGCAATCGTAGTTTTTATCTCAGCTATACTTTGTTTTTCATTTATATTCTTGTGCTTGGATTTAGATGGCAACCCCGTCTATTTATCAAATGAACCGTTATATTTTGTTCTGTTTCTAATATCTGGCACACTTGCTTTTTTTTCTATTTTTCTTTTTAGAAAAAGACAACTTCAATTTGTTTTGGGTCGCCTAAATATTATATCAAATTTGATTTTATTGGTTTTATTTGTTTACCGATTACTCAACTTATCTGGGCAATATGAAAACTCTGACTATGGGATTGCTTTGATTCTTCCAATTTTTTCTATTGTTTTGTTGGTATTGGCAAATAAGGCCATAAAAAAAGATGAGGAACTTATAAAATCTGTTGATCGTTTGAGATAAAAAAAAGCATTAGTGATTTGTTGGAGCTTAGCGTTTGAATTCTATGACTTCGAGTTGCTTGATTTTACCCTCTGAAATTTGAAACCTAAGCATGGTTCGTACTTTGTGAAAGCCGTGTTTACCAATGGCGCCGGGGTTCATATGTAGCAAATTTAATTTTCTATCCTGTGTGACCTTTAAAATATGCGAGTGTCCACTGATAAACAAATCTGGTCGCTCATCCTTAATGGCTTCGCGAATATTTTTAGAATAACGGTTGGGATACCCTCCAATATGAGTAATCCAGACCCTAAGACCTTCCAAACTAAATTTTTGGTGTAAGGGAAATTCATTACGTATTTTATCACTATCAATGTTTCCATATACGGCACGAAGGGGTTTTAGTTTTTTAAGACTATCGGTTACTTTTAGCTGCCCAATATCCCCTGCATGCCAAACTTCATCACACCAGTCTAGATGTTTTAGAATTTCTGGGCCCATGTAGCCGTGAGTATCGGAAAGCAATAGAATTTTTTTCATGGAATCTATAAAAACGCAAAACAGTATTTAGACCAATGTCTTATCTTTGTACAACTAATAACAAAAGTATCAAAATACCTTGAGATATTTTATTGATTTGTCATACAATGGCACCCATTACCACGGATGGCAAATACAGCCAAATGCCACAACGGTACAAGCCATTTTAAACAAGGCGCTTTCAACTCTTTTAAAGTCAACTGTCAATTGTATGGGGGCTGGGAGAACCGATACTGGGGTCCACGCTGCTCAAATGTTGGCGCATTTTGACTCAGAAATAATTTTTGATATAGTTGAAATATCCTTTAAGTTAAATGCCTTTTTGCCAAGAGATATCGCCGTAAATTCTATTATAAAGGTCAACAGCGGTGCTCATGTAAGGTTTGACGCTATTAATAGAACTTATGTATATAAAATTTGCAGTATTAAAGATGTTTTTGAATATGACAAAAGCCATTATTTCACACGCCCCCTAAATGTAAACCTCATGAATGAAGCTTGCCAAATTTTAATGCAATACAAGGATTTTGAATGTTTTTCCAGGGCCCATTCTGATGTTAAGACTTTTATTTGCAACATCAGTCATGCGCAATGGATTCAAACAGCAGAGCGCATAGAATTTAAAATTACAGCTGATCGCTTTTTAAGAAATATGGTAAGGGCTGTTGTAGGAACCATGTTGGATGTAGGAATGCAGAATACCTCATTGGCTGATTTTCACCAAATTATTAAGTCTAAAAACCGTGCAAATGCAGGGGCTTCAGCTCCGGCAAAAGGCCTTTATTTAACTCAAATTAAATACCCTAATTCTGTTTATCTTCATGATTAAATCCAAACAAACCGTATTTGATGCACCGCTTTTTGGTCGCCTTTTGGCCTATACCAAGCCTTATGTTAAGATTTTTATTTTGGCCCTTGTTACGGTTATTGGATTGGCAGTATTTGGTGCCTTACGTCCAAAGGTTTTACAACTTGCCATGGATCAAAATATTGAACAACAATTTGAACCAGGATTTTTAAAGTATATACAGTGGATGTTTGGTTTGCTATTCTTTGAAGTGGTTTGTAATCTCACTTTTATTTACACTGCCAGTTGGTTGGGACAATCTGTGGTCAGAGATATCAGAATTAAATTATTTAATCACATTCTCGGTTTCAAGATGAAATATTTTGACAATTCTTCTGTAGGTGTTTTACTTACTAGAACAGTGACAGATATGGAACGCATTGCGGATATTTTTGGCGAAGGTCTCTTTATGATTTTTAGTGACATCCTTAAAATGTTGGTCGTTGGCGCTGTAATGGTATATATGAACTGGCAATTAAGTATTGTAGTATTTTGCACCTTGCCCATTATTTTATTGGCTACAAAAATTTTCCAAAGTTATATGAAAAAGGCTTTTGAAGACGTCAGAAATGAGGTTTCAAACCTCAACTCATTTGTTCAAGAGCGGCTTACAGGCATGAAAATTGTTCAACTTTTTGCAAGAGAAACTCTCGAACTAAAGCAGTTTAAAGCCATCAATGAACGCCACAAAAAGGGTTGGATTAAAACGGTTTGGTATAATTCGGTATTTTTTCCCATTGCAGAATTGTTATCTTCTATTACTTTAGGCAGTATTATATGGTTGGGAGGGCTCAATACGGTTTTTAATCAAACGGCATCCGTTGGGGATTTGGCGGCATTTATAATGATGGTTCCCATGATGTTTCGTCCGTTGCATCAAATTGCCAATAAATTCAACACTTTACAAATGGGCATGGTAGCAGCAGACCGGGTTTTTAAAGTATTGGATACCAAATCCAATATCTTGGATCAAGGAAAAGTGACAATTAAAGAATTTAAAGGCGCTATTGAATTTAAAAACGTCCATTTTTCATATGTTAAATCCGAGGCGGTTCTAAAAGGAATTTCTTTTAAAGTAAAACCAGGTCAAACCCTTGCTATTGTCGGTTCAACAGGAGCTGGAAAGTCTACCATCATCAATTTAATAAATCGGTTTTATGACTTGGAAAAAGGTCAAATTTTAATGGATGGTATCAATATAAAAAATATTGCGCTCAGTTCTCTCAGAAAACAGGTCGCTGTGGTCCTTCAAGATGTGTTTTTGTTTGCAGATTCTATATTAAATAA
>MDSV01143571.1_pt1 | contig 10428 bp, 12 predicted proteins | sample 810851 | NCBI WGS metagenome assembly MDSV01 (sample SAMN05326640, study PRJNA326480) | marine metagenome | isolation source: seawater | place: Atlantic Ocean: North East | collected 2012
AGGAAATAAGATTGTAAATTTTCAAGATTATAATGCCCAAACTGTTGGGATAATTCTTTTATGGTTATCAGCATTTTTAACATTATATACTGGATACGATTATCTAAGAAAAGGCATCGATCATGCTATAAACGAGGACAATAAAGATTAAGCTGCTGAGTCTTTTCTCACTAAATTTTGATATGCGTCATTTAAATCTGAAATAACATCACATACTTTAAAATTATAATTACTTATTTGTGATACGGGCGTAATTTCAGCTGCTGTGCCAGTTAAAAAGCATCCTACAAATTCATTCATCTCTTCTGGTTTAATTTTTCTCTCTATAACTTTAATTCCTTTTGATTTAGCAATTTTTATTACCTCTCGTCTAGTAATTCCGTCTAAAAAAGAATCTGGAGTAGGCGTATGTAATTCTCCTTTTTTATTTTTAAAAAAAACGTTAGCTCCTGTTGCCTCTGCCACATTCCCTTCATGATCAAGCATTAAGGAGTCAGTGTATCCCTCTGCTTCAGCCTCATGCTTTGATAAAGTACAAATCATATATAAACCAGCTGCTTTTGTATCCCATGGGATTGTGTTAGGTGCTGGTCTTCTCCAGCTCGAAATATTAAGTTTGATTCCATTCAGTTTTAATTTAGGATCAAAATATGATCCCCACTCCCATGTCGCTATCGCTACGTGAATTTTATTTTTTTGAGCCGAGATGGCCATCATCTCACTTCCTCTCCAAATCAAAGGTCTAACATAACCATTTTTTACTTTTTGGATATTAACTATATTTTTACAAGCATCATTTATTTCTTTTTGAGAAAATGGAACTGTAATACCCATTCTTTTAGCTGAGTAAAATAATCTTTCTGTGTGTTCTTCTAATCTAAAAATTTCACCATCGTAAACTCTCTCTCCCTCAAAAACACAACTGGCATAATGAAGACCGTGATTTAAAATGTGAATATTTGCATCCTTCCAGTCAACGGTTTTGCCGTTAAACCAAATTTTCCCTGTTCTCTTGTCGTAAGGTATACTTTCCATTTGATGTAAATATATAGATTTTTTATTTTTAAAAAAGTATATTCCAAATAAGGATAAGTCAATATAACTTACCATTATGAAAGAATTGCTCTATCTAAAAGATGATCAAATAAAGGAGTTTATTCAACTGCTTTATTATGCCTATAGAGAAACCTTTTCTGATCCAAGAGAAATTTTGTCAAAAAAATTTTTTGGTCCTGCTCATTTGAGGGCTTTGCACTTGATTGAAAGTAATCCTGGTATAAATCTAGGAGAGTTAATTTTTAAGCTAAAAGTTACCAAACAAAGCCTTAATAGAGTCTTACGAGATCTAATTAAATCTAAAATGATTAAACAGGTTCAGGATGAAAGTGATACAAGAAAAAAAAATTTGTTTTTAGATAAAGAGGGAAAAATTTTTTTTGAAACAGTTTATAATTCCCAAAAAAAAAGAATTTTCAATGCTCTTAAAAATTCTTCATCGGACTCAGTTATTAAATTTAAAAATGTTTTAAAAAAAATCATAGATGGAAAATAAAAAATTACATATTTTAATTGTTGATGATGACGACAGAATTCGAAGTCTTTTAAAAGATTATTTACATGAAAATAACTATATAGTTTCTACTGCTGAAAATGCCGATCAAGCGAAATTAAAATTAGAATATTTTAAATTTGATATCATTATTCTTGATGTAATGATGCCTGGTCAAAATGGATATGAATTAACGAAAGAGATAAAAAAAGAAATGAGTGTTCCAATAATTTTACTTACTGCTAAAGGTGAGGTAGAAAATAGAATTAAGGGATTAGAACTTGGAGCAGATGATTATTTAGGAAAGCCTTTTGAACCAAAAGAATTATTGTTAAGAATAAAGAATATCATTAAAAATAGCAGTAAATTAAATTTAAAATCAAAATATTTTGTAGGAGAAGCTGAAATAGATTTAAACAAAATGAATATTCAATTAAATCATAAAAATAAGAAAATAAATTCTTCAGAAAAAAAAGTTTTGATTGAAATGCTGTCTAGCCCAGGAAAAACTTTTTCAAGAGAGGAAATTGGAAAAATTTCAGGGATTACTCAAGAAAGGTCTATAGATGTTATGATCACAAGACTTCGACAAAAATTAGAAATGAATCCAAAAAGTCCAAAATATTTACAAACTATAAGAGGGTCAGGATATGTTCTCTGGATTGAATAAGTTTATAAAAGTAATTTTACCAAAAAGATTGTTCTACAGAGCACTTATTATAGTAGCTGCACCAACAATTATTCTTCAGTTAATTATTACGATAGTTTTTTACGATAGTATCTGGATTAAGGCTAATAAAAATTCAACCAGAGCATTAGTAGGCCAACTTAAAACTATTCAAGAAGTTTATCAAAATGATAAAAAAAACTTAGATTTTTTTACTGATAGTTATAAGAATAACTTTAATTTTGAAATTGGTATCAATCAAGATGAATTTCCAAAAATATCTGGTGAAAGAAAGTTTAGTCCTATGGATAGGTCTCTTAGACGTGAACTTAAATCTACATTTGGTAACAACAATTATTGGTTTAGCACTTCTAAATTCAGAAATGCTGTTGAAATAAAAATTAAATCTGAAAATGAAGTTATAGATTTTTTAGTCCCTAAGGAGATAGTTTCAGCTTCATCTGTACGATTATTTGTATTATGGACAACACTTCCATCAATTGTTTTAATAATTATAGCTTTAATATTTTTGAAAAATCAAACCAGACCGTTAGTAAAATTAGCAAAAGCAGCGGAGAGATTTGGAAAGGGAGATTATGTAAATGACTTTAGGCCATCTGGTGCTCAAGAGATTAGAAAAGCTGCTTATGAATTTGATAGAATGGCAAAAAGAATAAATCGACACCTTAATCAAAGATCAGAAATGCTATCTGGAATAAGTCATGATTTAAGAACACCTTTGACCAGGCTCAAACTTCAGCTTGCTATGTTAGACCAAAAAGAACTATCAAAAAAAATGTCAAGCGATATTGATGAAATGGAGAGAATGTTAAATGATTATCTTCAATTTGCTAAAACTCAAGCTCAAGAAGAGACGAGAGAAATAAATCTAAATAATTTATTTAGAACTATTAAAGAAAATTTGAATGACCCAAATTTAAAAATTTCGTTTGATGAAGATATAAATTTACATGGCAGGCCGCTAGCCTTAAAGAGATCGTTTGAAAATATTATTCAAAATGGTTTAACTTATGGAAAGAAAGTGATTGTACAAATTCAAAAAAGTTCAAATAGAGTTTTAATAATAGTAGACGACGATGGGCCAGGAATTCCTGAGGATCAATATAAAAATGTTTTTAAACCTTTTTTTAGACTTGATAAGAGCAGAAGTTTGAATCAATCTGGAGTTGGTTTAGGCTTAGCAATTGTCGAAGACGTAATTAACTCTCATGGCGGAAGTATCTATTTAGGAAGAGGCAAGTTAAAAGGGTTACAGGTCAAGATTTCTTTGCCTTTTTAGGTTTTTTGTTTTTTTGAAATTTTCTCAAAATTTTGTCCTGTTTTTGAACAATCTTTTTCAAAACTTCAAACTCTTCCCTGGAAACAAGTTCAAGCTTATTTATCATTTTATCTTTTTTAAATTTCAAATCATTTGATATTTCTTTTCTTATATCTTTTGAAGTTAAAATACCGGTCTCAATTAAATTTGATATAGTTTTCAAAATTTTATTTGAATTACTCATATCGCATCTTATTTGATAGGCATGTCAATTTCAAATATGATATAACAAATTATGTTTACCCATAATTTTGACCCTGTATTAGTTGATATTGGATTCTTATCTATAAGATGGTACTCTTTGTCCTATATTTTTGGAATTATATTTGGCTGGTGGTACGGAAAATCTATAATTACAAAAAAATTTCAGACTTCTTACCCTGGTATTTCTAAAGAATTGGATGATCTCATTACCTACCTAATTATCGCTATTCTAATTGGAGGTAGAGTTGGTTATGTGATTTTTTATAATTTTGATTATTTTATCACTAACCCAGTTGAGATACTCAAAATTTGGAAAGGCGGCATGTCTTTCCACGGAGCCTTGATTGGTGTGATAATAAGCACATATTTATTTTCGATAAAAAGAAATTTAAAGCCTTTATTTCTTTTGGATATAATCGCTTGTGTTTCTCCAATAGGTATTTTTTTAGGAAGAATTGCCAATTTTATAAATGGTGAACTGGTTGGAAAAATTACGAATGTTTCATGGTCGGTTATTTTTCCTAATATAGATCTATCACCAAGACACCCTTCACAATTATACGAAGCTCTCTTGGAGGGATTATTATTATTTATAATTTTAAATATCATTATAAATAAAAAAAATTATAAGACTGGGATTTGTTCATATCTCTTTTTAATCATTTACGGTTTCTTTAGAATAATCTCGGAAATTTTTAGAGAGCCAGATATTCAAATAGGATATTTTTATAATTTTATAAGTATGGGAATGATTTTGAGTTTTGTAATGATAGCTGTTGGACTAATAATTTTAATTAATTTAAAAAGAAAGAATGAGATCTAATATTAAATTTTTTAAAAATCTTAAGTCACTTGCAGTCGATAAATTCTTTTACAATGTACTTTATGATAAAAATATAGGGTATTACAGTTCACATCTGCCTTTTGGGGAGAAAGGTGATTATATTACCTCTCCGAAAATTTCAAATTTGTTTTCTGAAATTATTGCAATATGGATTGTATCAACTTGGGAAAATTTTGGTAAACCGAAAAATATCAACATAGTCGAACTTGGACCAGGAGATGGTTCTTTAATAAATATTCTTTTAAGAGTGTCTAAAAATTTTCCTGAATTCAATAAGGCCAAAGAAGTTTACTTACTTGAAATAAGTAAGTCATTAAAAAAACATCAAAGAAAAATTATTAAAAATGGTAAAGTAAAATGGATTAAAAATTTGAAGGAAATAAAAAAGGGTCCAGTTATTTTTTTTGGTAATGAGTACTTTGATGCTATTCCTATTAAGCAATTTAAAAGCCAAAAAGGGATGTTGTTTGAAAAAAACTTTTATTTAAATAAAAATTTTAGTATTAGTCAGGTTTTTAAAAAAGCAAAAAAAGAGGATATTAAAGATATAAAGTCATACAAATCATTAGGTAATTTGAAATTTATTGAATATCCTAAGCTTGGATTGGAAACATTAAAGAAAATAATAATTAAAATTACACAATCAAAAGGATGTCTTTTATTAATTGATTATGGTTATACTAAATCTAATAATCAAAATACCTTGCAATCAGTTATACAGCATAAAAAAAATAATATTTTACAAAATTTAGGTAAGGCTGATGTAACATCTCATGTAAACTTTGAACTTTTAAAAGAATTTTTTTTAAAAAATAAATTAAAAGTCAAAAATATAATTACCCAAAAAGAATTTTTAGAGCAAATGGGAATAATAAAACGCGCTGAAATACTCTCAAGAAAAATGAAGTTTAGTGAAAAATCTGACTTGTATTTGAGATTGAAGAGATTATTAGGGCCTAATTCAATGGGTAGTTTGTTTAAAGTAATTCTGGCTTACAATAATAAAAACAAAAACTACTATGGATTTAAATAATGTTTTATTCAAAAAGACTTAAAAAATTTAAGAGAATCAAACACTGTTTTTTTTCCCGAAAAGGAGGTTTTTCAAAAGGAATATACAGTAGTCTCAATTGTGGTAAAGGTTCTAAAGATAATAAAAAAAAGATTAATCAAAATCTTAATTATGTAGCTAAAAAAATGGACGTTGCACTCAACAATCTTGTGCTTATGCATCAAACGCACAGCAACAAAGTTGAAATAATAAAAAAAAATAAGTCTAAAAAAAGAATTTTTTCAGATGCGTTAATTACAAGTAATAAAAGAATTGCTTTGGGTGTATTAACAGCTGACTGTGTGCCTATTCTAATTTACGATGACAAGAATGAAATTGTTGCCTGCATTCACGCTGGATGGAAAGGTGCGCTCTCAAACATAATTAAGAAAACAATTCATAAAATTAAAAAAATAAGTAAAAAAAATAAAATTTACGCAAGTGTGGGGCCATGCATTGGAAAGGCAAGTTATGAGGTGGAAAAAGATTTTTATGAAAAATTCATTTTCAAATCAAAAAAAAATAAAATATATTTTTCAATTAAAAATAAAACAAAAAAACTATTTAATCTAAGAAAATTTGTTTCTGACAAACTTAAAGAACTAAATATTTCTGTAGATCATGTAAATCGAGATACTTTTAGAGAAAAGAACAATTTTTTCAGCTATAGAAGGTCTTCTATCGATAAACATCCAGATTACGGTAGGTGTATATCGGTAATCAGATTAGTTTAGATTAAATTTGAAAACTTGGTAAAATAATTGTATAAGTAGTTACATTTCATGAAAATATTATCTGGAACTAGCAATCTTAAGCTTAGCAAAGATATTTCGAAGAACTTAAAGCTAAAATTAATAAATACTAATATTAGAAGATTTGCCGATGGTGAAATTTACATTGAGATAAATGAAAATATTAGAGGAAATAGTGTTTTTGTAATCCAGTCAACTTCTAATCCTGCAAACGATAATATAATGGAACTTCTATTGGTTATAGATGCATTAAGGAGATCGTCTGCTAAAACTGTTACAGCTGTAATTCCTTATTTTGGCTATGCAAGGCAAGATAGAAAAGTTGCACCAAGAACATCTATTTCTGCTAAGGTAGTTGCAAATTTAATTTCAAACGCAGGCGCTACTAGAGTGGTAACCGTTGATCTACACGCGGGTCAAATACAAGGATTTTTTGACATGCCAGTTGATAATTTATACACGGCTCCACTTTTTGCAAAATATATAAAAAAAAAGTTAAATAATAAGAAATTAATTTGTGTATCGCCGGATGTAGGTGGAGTTGCTCGAACAAGAGCTTTAGCTACAAGAATTAAAGCTGATCTAGCAATTATTGATAAAAGAAGACCAGCGCCTGGAAAATCTGAAGTGATGAACATTATTGGTGATGTTAAAAATAAAACTTGCATAATAGTAGATGATATTATTGACAGTGGCGGGACTATAGTAAATGCAGTAGATGCTCTTAAAAAAAGTGGTGCCAATGAAGTTTATGTATTTATTACTCATGCTGTTCTGAGCGGAGATGCAGTTAAAAAAATAAAGAATTCCAAAATAAAAAAATTGATAATTACTGATACTATAGATAATGCTCAAAAAATTAAAAATAATAATAAAATTGAGGTGTTATCTATTGCCTCATTAATGTCAGAAGCTATAAAAAGAATAGCTAATTCTAATTCTGTTTCGGATTTGTTTAATTAACACTTGTTTTAGTAAAGATCTTGAGTTATATACCGTTTTCAACAAATTTATGAGTAATCTGAAAGCAACAAAAAGAGAGAATTTAACATCTGGCTTCAATAATAAATTGAGAGCTGAGGGATTTATTCCTGCAATTTTGTATGGGGGCAAAGATGCTAATCAAAATATTTCCATAAACAAAAAAGAATTATCTAAAATAATTAATTCCGATACTTTTTTGTCAAAAGTATTAGAAATTGAAATAGACGGAAAAATAGAAAAGGTCATTCCAAGAGATGTAGCTTACAATGTTGTATCTGAAGAACCTATACATATTGATTTTATGAGAATAGTTTCAGGTAAAAAAATTGTTCTAGAAATACCTGTTAAATTTATTAATCACCCTGACTCACCTGGCTTGAAAAGAGGTGGAGTATTAAACATTGTAAGAAGAAAAGTTGAACTAAAATGTCCTGCTGAAAGTATACCTGACGAAATTGTAGTTGACCTAACTGGAACTGACATTGGTACTAGTATTAAAATTTCATCTGTAAAACTTCCGGTGAGCGTTATACCTACTATTACAGACCGTGACTTTGTTGTAGCAACTGTAGCTGCGCCAACTGTAATGAAAGAACCTGAAAAACCTGCTGAAGAAACACCGGCTGAAGGAGCAGAGGGTGAGGTGCCAGCTGAGGGTGCAAACGCGGCGACGAAAGACGGAGAGGCAGCTAAAAAAGATGAAAAAGCAAAAGATGGTGCTCCAGAAAAAAAACCTGACGATAAAAAACCTGCTGAAAAGAAACCTGCTGAAAAAAAATAATTAATATGCTTTTACTAGTTGGATTAGGAAATCCAGGATCAAATTATACAAACACACGGCATAATATTGGATTTAAAATAATTGATGCTATAAATTCTCACTTTAAACTTTCCAAACAGAAGCCTAAATTTAAAGGTTTACTTACCACTGGAAACATTGATGAGAAAAAAATTTATGCTATTAAACCACTCACCTTTATGAATAATTCAGGCACTGCAATAAAAGAACTGATAGATTATTTTAAAATTGATGCAAAGGATGTAATTGTATTTCACGATGATATGGATATTGATTTCGGAAAGATAAAAGCAAAATTTGGGGGTAGTAGCGCTGGTCATAATGGTATCGAGTCCATAGATAAATTCATAGGAAAAGATTACTCAAGAGTAAGAATTGGTATAGGTCACCCAAAACAAAAAAAGAAGGTTAATAATCATGTGCTTGAAGATTTCAAAGAAGATGAAGAAGATAGAATTAAAGAAATAACTGAAAATATTGTAAAACAAATCCCAACTCTTATAGATAAAAAAATGGATTTATTTTCTAGTAAAGTTAATCAAAACCTTAATGGGATTTAAGTGCGGAATAGTTGGGTTACCAAATGTGGGTAAATCAACATTATTCAATGCTCTAACTGCATCAAAAAACGCTGAGGCAGCTAATTTCCCTTTTTGCACTATTGACCCAAATATTGGTGTAGTAGATGTTGTTGACGGAAGGCTTGATCAATTAGCTAAGCTGTCAAATTCTAAGAAAAAAATTTATACAAACATTACTTTTGTAGATATTGCAGGTTTAGTAAAAGGTGCTTCAAAAGGTGAAGGATTAGGTAATAAATTTCTTTCCCACATCAGAGAAGTCGATGCAATTATTCACCTAGTAAGATGTTTCGACTCTGAAAAAATTACCCATGTAAACTCAAAAGTTAATCCAGCTGATGATCTTGAAACTATTAAAACTGAGATAATTCTTTCAGATTTGGACATAGTACAAAAAAAACTCGAAAAAAGTAAAAAAAAATTACTCGATGAAAAAGAAATAAAAATTTTAAATGAGAAATTAGAGAATTTAAACAAAGGTGAAGAAGCTAAAATCAACAACCCGGTAGAGGAAAAACTTCTCTATAATATTGGATTATTAAGTATCAAGCCAAAGATTATAGTATGTAATGTAGATGAGGATAACCTTTCTAAAGGAAACAAATATACTGAAATGGTTAAAATTAAATATCCAAATGAAAAGATAATTCATATTTGTGCAGATATTGAAGATCAACTTTCTGGTCTTGAAAAAAGTGAAAAGGAAACTTTTATGAAAGATATTGGATTAGACAAAACAGGTTTAAATCAACTTATTAAAGAAGGCTATGATCTTCTAAAACTAGATACCTTTTTCACATCCGGCCCTGAGGAAAGTAGGGCATGGACAGTAAGAAAAAATACTCCAGCTCCAAAAGCGGCGGGAGTCATACATACAGATTTTGAAAAAAATTTTATTAGAGCAGAGGCTGTAAGCTGTGAAGATTTTATAGAATATGGAAGTGCAGAAAAGTGCAAAGAAAATGGAAAGTTAAGGATTGAGGGAAAAGATTATATTGTTCAAGATGGTGATGTGTTACACTTCAGAGTCAACCCTTGACCAAATCTTTTTCATGCTCAAATAAACAAGTATAGTTAAAAGTACTAAATAAATAATTACCTTTACACCAGTTTTGTGTCTCTCTTCAAGTTCCGGTTCAGCGGCCCAAGCTAAAAAAGTTGTCACATCCTTTGCCATTTGATCAACAGTAGACTCAGTACCATCTGCATATTCCACAAGGCCATCCATTAAATTATTTGGCATTTTAATCTTATTCCCGGCCATATATTTATTGTAATAAACGCCGTCATCAAGAGTTACACCTGGAGGAGGATCTTCATAACCAACGAGTACTGAATAAATATAATTAGCTCCACCTTTTCTTGCTTTGACTAAAACTGACATATCAGGTGGATATGCCCCTCCATTAGCAGCTGTTGCTGCCTGAGCATTTGGGTAAGGGCTTTTAAATTTATCTGATGGTTTTCCAGGTCGAGTAAACATTTCTCCTTGTGAGTCTGGACCATCCTCTATTTCGAAACTAGCAGCAATAGCTTTTACCTCTTGTTCTGAAAACTCAGGTCCGCCTGGCTCTCCTAGATTTCTATAACTAAGATATTGCATTGAGTGGCAAGAAGCACAGACTTCTTTATAAACTTGAAAACCTCTTTGTAGTGAT
>MDSV01115181.1_pt1 | contig 10427 bp, 8 predicted proteins | sample 810851 | NCBI WGS metagenome assembly MDSV01 (sample SAMN05326640, study PRJNA326480) | marine metagenome | isolation source: seawater | place: Atlantic Ocean: North East | collected 2012
CATCCAGGAGACAGAAGCCGCGTACCTGAAGATTCTCGAGAGCTCTCAGACGTTGCTCACTGTGCTCAAGCGGGAGAGCGTGGGGCTGTCGAAGAAGGGCGGTGAACCTTGATCGCGCCGCGGGAAAGCGCGGCTGTAAGAGGGCTCGTGATTCTCTTGTGCATATACGGTACCTTATGTGAGGCAGTGATTATCACAACTCATCCGGCGCGTCAGCAGCTTGCTTCTCGACACCCAGCTCTTCGTGCGAAACGAACTGGGCCCTCACCTCCTCCGACGGCAAACGCTCGGCCACGTCTCGTGCCGTTTGCCCGTGCGCGTTCGTCACAGACGCGTCTCCGCCGGCCCAGATGACCGCTTGCACCATTTTCGGTCGCTGAGCGTTGACCGCGGCGTGTAACAGCGTATCGCCGCTCTTCGTCTGCAGGTTGGGGTCGGCACCCAAACGGAGAAGAGTCCTCACCATTTCATCGTTTTTTCTCTGCGCAGCGACGTGAGCGGCGGAAAATCCTTTCGCGTCGAGCGCATCCGGATCCACGTTACCTTCTTCGAGCAGCACCCTCGCCGTTTCGATGTGGTTGCTTTGCCCTCCCCACACCGTGCGATGCAGGGGCGTGTAACCATCTTCATGCGCCTCGTCGACTCGGATGTCGTGCTCAACCAACACAGCCGCCGCTTCAGGTCGTCCTTGAAACGCGACGCCGTGGGGCGGAGTGTAGCCATCTTTCTCTCCGATCGAAGGGTCCGCTCCAAGCTCGAGCAGAGCCTTCACGACAAGATGCTGGCCTGCCAGCGACGCAGCCATGAGAGGCGTCTGCCCGGATCCTGGCTCACGCTCATCGAGCTCGTTGCTATGGAAATCACCGCTCGAAAAGTAAGCCACGTCGCCTTGCCTCGCGCTCCGATGCGACGCACCCGCGCGCGCCACAGGAAGCACGAGAGCGACGATGCACAGCAGAAGCGCACGAGTCACCCGCGTGCGTCGAAACATTGTGCTTGTCGAGTCTTTCAAATAGGCGGGACAGACATATCTTACAAATGCTTCACGTTATGCCTTAGGACACCTGCCGCGTGCCGGTGACAGTGCGCTCCGGTGTGGGACAGATCAGCGAGCTCTACTGAGAAATACGAATGTTTTTCACAAACGTCGCGATTCGTGAGTGATATTTTCCTGGTCGACGACTGCCTCCTCGGACCATTCTTGGGTGCGGATCTCACCGTGAAACGCTCGTTGAGAGCGAAGACGTGCTTGAAGATGGGCATCAGGCTTTTGAAACTCGGTATGTACAGTTCTCGACGTCCCTTTGTCCTTTTACTACCACGTTTTCTGACATCTTTCCTGTCGCGCAACTGAATTTCTCCTCGCAGGTTCGATCGTCGGGGCGGTCCTTGCCGTCTGGGTACGTCTTCTCTTAGATTGATGCATCTTCTGAATCGTCCTCTATCCTGGCGTGTCTTTCTGTCTTCCCCGATCTCCTGTGGTTGACCATCGTTTCCTTTCCCGAACAGGCTTACGCGTTGCAGTGCGGACTCTCGGAAAAGTACCAGAAGGCAGTTGAACTTTTGCCACTCTGGGCACTCGTGTCTTTCGGCTGCTACTCCTTGTGCGTGATAGGTTGGAGTTTAGCGCACTTTCCCACCTGTGTGGATGCTGCTGCTTCCCTTCGCGTGGAGATGGAGAAAGCTCAGAAGGAATTGAAGGCACGGGGAGTACTTACCGCTGCGGACCTCGACGATTAGCTCATTCTAGCTCTACCTAGTTTAAAACGGTGGTATGTCTGCCAGCTATCCATCGCTATGTGCACGCCACATCTCATCACCCAGTCGGTGCAGACGCATCGCCGTTCGCGTGACCATCAGCGACGCGTGCGAGTATTGAATGCACTCGGAGTAAAATAGGTCCCACTTCTGGATCGTTCATGTAGTCGTGCGCTGAGGAAGGGTCCTCGATCATCGACTGGAACGCCTGCACGACGCGTTCGGACCGCATTCCTTCCTGAATGGTCGGATGGCTGAGGATGTCGCCGAGAAGCATCTGCATGCTTTCGGGATTCACACGTGCACCCACGCCAACATCGATGTCCTGCATTGCCCTCATTCTCCCACTGCCCCTTTCACCCAAAAGCCAGGCGCACGCCGCGTCGTGGTTGTTGTGTGTTGCTCTGAGCGCAGCCAGCACTTCCTCGCGAGGGAAACCCATTTCGACGAGGCGTTGCACATCAGCTTCATCAGGGTCACCTGCGGGCTCGCGCGGAGCGCGAAAAATAGTCTGTGGTACTCCTATCGTGCTCATCACCTGCCGAATCTCAACATCCGTCAGCTCAGCGTCCGCCTCTGGACCATCCCCGAGTTCCAAAAGCCATTCCATCGCTGCACCCGGGTGATTGCGGTGGAGGAGAAGCGCCTTTTTAGCGCGCGCCTCAGGAAAGCCCATATCTAGGAGTGTTGCCATCGCATCTGGATCAGGTTCAGGAAGGGTAATACCTTCCAGCCGACCTGCCCGCATCGCTACTGTGGCGTACGCTTCACCGCTTTGCCCATCGCTCGTCGGCGCTGTTTCACTGACGCGTAAACCCTCGAAGTTCTCGTTCAGCCCAAAAGTGCCACCCGAAGGGGTCGAAGACGCGCTCAACATAGCGCCGGCCTTTCCCATGACTCTGCTGATATGCGCGATGTTAGGACCCGACTGACTAGCTTCGCACTGTTTCCAATCGGTTATACCCCGCTGCTTGACGACAACGACGACATCCCCTTCCGCGACTCCCGCAGCGGACAATAGCTCGTCTCCGTTCGCGAGAGTCCGCCCCGAGTGGATGAGTCTTTGGCCCGAGGGCAGAAGATCTACCAAGTTGGACTCGAACAACCTTGCCTTAAGCTTATCCACCGTGTCATCGGTCGCAATATCGTCGACTTCCCTGACTCCTGTCTGTAGGTTGAGTATATTCAGCCTCATCTCAACCCCCGGAGATCAGGCCGAGGAGGTCGGCGACGACTGAAGTGACTGACACGGCTGCTCACAAATCGCAAATCGCCTCTTGGAAATCGCGCCTCGCGTCCAAACTGCCAAAATAAATCAAAAAAAAAGCTTCACGGCAGAAAAGCTCTTCGCAGATCTTGGGTGAGCAAGGACGATACGCTCAGGGGCGCACACAGAGAGGCATATTCGCATCTTCAAGGCGCCTTGCAGAACATCAAAGCATGCTGTCGCACTAATACTCGCAACATCACAGTCGATGCCACGCCGCAAGGAGTTCAACGAACGCGAGTAAAACTGTGATTGAAAGTCTTCTTCAGGATTTAACAGCTCGCCCCTCGTAGTGCACCTTTTACTTCAAGCGTGCCGCCATTGGACGCAAAGACATGCTGCCATACATCAAGGCCACCTATAATCTCTGTGCCACGGTTGCTGAGCCTATTATTGCACGTGAGTGTTCCCAGGAATTGACTCAGGTCGCCATTCTCCTGCTGTAGGTGGTCTTTCAACGTATTAAAAGGATTTGCCCACTTTGCCCGCGTGGCGACCAACGCTAACTTCTACGTACATACCCCAACTCCCTACGTCCTGGCTTGACCGTATGCAGTGCATTTTCAAACACGAAGAGCTGCCAATAAAGAACTGGCGATAACAATTGACGAAAGGTTGGGCCACAGTGCACTGCCTCGTCCAGAAGGTGCGCGCTTCAATGACATCCGGCTGAAGTGAGAGACGCAAGGAAGTGAAACACGCGAGAGAGCGAACGACTGAACATGCCTATTCCTGACTGATGCGCAGGTAAATTGGTGTGGATACACGCAGTTTCGGTAGGAGAAGGGGCGGCAGCTCTGCCCCTGATATATAAGATTCTGGAGCAGGCACCCGAAACCAATATACTCGTGACTGGCGGAACACTCGCCGCTGAAGAATGGAGGCGTAATAGATATCCAGGCTCAGTCATACGTCAGGTACGCAAGGCAGCGCAGCATGCACGCAAAGGTTCTATCTAAACTTTAATCAACTGACCTTCGATGAAAACCCATCTCGAATCGTCTGAATGATGCGTTATTAATGCAGAGCGTTCCGATCGACACGCGTAGAGCTGTGCAAAGATTCATTGCGCATTGGAAACCAGATATAGGTACGTTATGCCATCTTCTGAATCATTTTGAATGTCTTTTAACGCGAAATTTAAGAACTGAAAAGGCTTACAGAAAGCGTTCACGTCGCAATGCTTGACTCGTTGAATTATTTTGGCTTTTGCGTTCACAGGGGTGTTCATAGAGTCAGAGCTATGGCCGAATCTAATCGATGAAGCGCACATGAAAGGTAAGGGCGAATAAGAGCCAAGAAATTATTGAAATGCATGAAAACTGACATGCATCATACAACCGCAGGCGTTCGACTATTTCTCTTTGGCGCGAGAATGTCGTCAAAATCGGCGAAACGATGGCAGTGGCCGGTCGCAAAGGCAATGTTGAACGATATGTTGTCGAAGTTTCAGATCATATCGCCCAGAGTAAGTAAAACGCAACTAATACTATCGTCTGTTTCAGTACAAATCTAATATATGCTCCTCCCTTCTCGCAGGATATTGAGCAATGTCTCCGTTTCGAACAGCTTGGCGTCCCTTCTTGCATGCTAGCATCGCCTTGTGACTTGAAGCTGATAACATCTGTGGTTACCGCGGCCACTAATCCCGAGCCACCCACTAGGATGAATTCTGCGTATCTAAGTCACGTGATGCTGTTACTGAAGCGCCGAAAATCCATTTGGTTCGCTACGAGCACGCATAATTATGAGGAATACGCCTGCGCGCGAATTCATTCAAAGCTCTGTGAAGAGTTCTTTAATTTGCTCACGGTTATCGCACCGCGCCATCCGGTTCGATCTTCGCGAATTAGGAGTGAACTCGCAGATCTTGGTCTGCGTGTCAGGCTTCTATCTCGCGGCGAGCTCCCTCTTGACGATACGGACATCTATGTTGTTGACGTCGTCGGCCTGATGCCCGAGCTCTACGCGGTTGCGAAAGGTAGGCCCACTTTTATCGGCGGGTCCCTGTTCAGCGGTAATAATGGCCATAACATCGCTGAGCCCTCAGTTGCTGGTTCTGCGGTCATCGTTGGCCCTCACCACGGTACGTTTGAACCACTCATCAGTGCTTTGAATGCTCGAGAAATGCTCTGTGCTTCGGTATCTTCTGAGCATGGTCTTCTGTCAACCGTCAAGCGATTTCTCGATTGTCCTGAAGAGGCTGTCTCGGTTGGTCTTGCCGCGTGCAAGCGCGTTCGGAGTCTCGTGCAAGACAGCATCGAGATTTTGGACTCGGTTTTGCTTCCTCTCGTGCTCCGGGCTTTCTCGTCATCAGGAGATTGATCGTAAAGCTAGTAGCTAGTAGCTCGTAGAAAGCTTGTAGAACTCGTTGCGTTGTCCGCGCTCACGCTCATGATTTCTTAGCTCCATTCTGTGCTTGCAGCTTTCGTTTTGTGTCCCTTTGCGTCCACCACTTTTTTTTTCTTCGCCGAGTTGAAAGCAATCGGTAAACCTTTCACAATCCTCTGCCCAAGTACGACCATGACCACTAAGTATTTCTCCAAACACTTCGCAGATGAGATTCAGATCATCGTGCCTTCACAAAGGATACACCTCGAGAAGCTCGTGGACGGGAAGACTGTGGAGAACTACAAGAGCCGGTGTAACTTTGACAGTTCGTATTAATATATTTGTAAAATGAATGAATCTGCCTAAAGACTTGGTGTGCCTATGACCAAATATTCATCTTGCTTGTAACCTTACAAGGCAGCTTCTTTTTGAATCGTGCAACCGAGCATAACGTGTAGAGCGGTTGGATGTTAGCGTCTATCACATCCCATGTGGGTGCATGAGGGCACGTGTTGCTACATGTTTGCGATCCGATCGCATGGATCGCTGATGGCTGCATGCCTGGTTATATTGCTTCACGCAGCGCTTGAAGACATGACATTCTCACGTGGCGGTGACGGTCTGTTTTCGAGTTATTATTGAGAAAACGAGCTTCTATTGCACTGCCGATTTTGCGAAAAAAATTTCGGTGATAATTAATTTCCGCTTCAATCAAACCAGCGTTGTTCTTGATTTTTGATCTTGCGTCCTTTCGAGTAGGACATCGTGGTCAGGCCGAGGCACGCGACCTGCGCGGCGCTGCTAAGTCCGAGACCAAGTTTGAGCGCCAGTCCATCGTCGTCGTCCGAGTTGTTGATGTGAATAATATCACACGGGAGGCGCCTTGATCTTCACCAGGTCATCGTACATCAGCTTGGTCTTGCGTTCTTTCGCGTAGGACAAGGCGGTCAGGCCAAGGCACGCGACGCACGCGGCGCCGAGTCCGAGACCAAGTTTGAGCGCCAGTCCATCGTCGTCGTCTGAGGAGGACGTGGAGCTGCAAGTGTTCTCGGAGAGCATGGTCTGAGGATCGCTGTACAGGTCTCCAATGGATTCGCAGGTGATACTGCCTTTACCGGCACCCACGCCGAACTTGGAATATGTCTGCTCAAGCAACTTTTTGTCGGCTTCGTAAGAGCCGGAGAAGTCGAGAAGCCAGGCTCGTTTGTAAAGCGCCTCGGCAGCGGCCGGGTTCACCTCGTTGACGAACGGGAGGATGGCAGTGGCGAACGCCCAGAGCTCACCCGTAGACTTCGCATCCTGAGTGTCCTTGGTATAATAAAGGTAACGGAGCGTTCCTTGAATGAAGGGAAGCATCATCAACGTACCGATCTTCTCGTGGATGTCGTCAATCGGTTCGCATTCGAGAGAGCGGGCCTGTTCTTTGCCGCGGTTGAAAAGCGCGAGAAGCTCTTGGTTTACCAGGGCGGTTCCCGAGAAGCCAGTCGCACACGTCCCAAAGTTCTCGCAGCGCTTATCTCCGAGAGCATAGATGAAGTTATCATCTTTGATTGTTTCTCCGTAAGCGAAGTCGCGCGTCTGAGACCCAGCCCAGAAGGCGACAGCCTCGTCCCACGCCTTGACGGACGGGTCCTCGTTGGTGCCGTCGACTCGGCAGTCGTTGATTTGGTCCTGCATTTCCCAGATTGCGTATGGGTACACGTTAAGGTACAGCAAACCTTTCTTGATGGCCTCCTTCCTGAAGGTTCGACCGACCGTACCGAAGTTCAACTCGCCAATCTGCGTACCGTCGAAGGCTGCCTTGATCATGTCGAAGCCCCAGGTGTACTTGTCCAAGCCTTTGCTCTCCCAGTACTCGTTCATGACCTTGATGAACGCGTTGTCCTTGTAGGGGATTGCGGCATCTGAACCCTTGCTCTCCGCACCAGAGGCAAACTTCGAGATGCTGCGAACTGCGGTACTCTTCAAAGAGTTCTTGCCGTCCATCCAGATGTCATAAGAGTTAGAACAAGCGGGTGCATTGGTCTTCGCATAGTTCGCGACGGTGAACGCACACTGCGCTTCATCTGTCGGGAATGACATGTCGTCGGCGGAGTATTGACAGGCGTTCCCAGGACAAGCGGGAGTGGCGGAGCAATCGTTGAGATCTTCTCCGCAGTTGTCACCGAGTCCGGCCATGATGTCCTTGAGGTCAAGGTCGATCATGGAGTGGTGGGTCACGTTTGATAGGGGCTCATATCCAGCGAAGTACTGGTATGTGGCTTTCACGCCCAACGCATGTGAGCCGAGCAACACGGCGACGAGTGGACGCGTAAGGGGATTGGAACGCGTCTTCATATCAGTGATGACGGTGGTGGTGTGTTCCTGTGGTGTTCGAGAAGGTTGGCTTTCGGTTTGTTCGTTGGCCACGTGTTTGTGCGCCTCGTTGTGAGCGTGTGAGGATTACCAAACCACCAACTATTGGCGTTTCCGAACATTTTTGGCGTGTGTCGTGACGGGGCTCAAAATACAAAAAACCGATTTTTTGTTTTCTGCTAAGATACTAACTAACTACTGTACATGCAGACAATCATTAGACTTTTTTTCACGAACTGTCTTGCCCGAGATGGAAACTTTGACTCCCTTGTTCAATCAAATCAGGGCGCGTGCTCGATGCACGCCAACGGTCGCCAGCAGACGACTGGCACGTGATAAACACACGCCAACAGTCGCCAGCAGACGACTGGCAGTGGGGTTTTTCTGACTGTAAACAGCGTCTGCGACTTCGCAATCGCCATCCGCGCGGCGTTACGCGCCGGACGAGCGATGTCGACCTTAAAGCGCGCATATGTAAGGCGAGAAGGCCACTACAGAGGTTGGACGATGTCTCACAACTGTTGCGGATTGCCTATAGAAGCTGGGACTCGAGCTTACAAAAAGCAACCACCTGGTGTTTCGCATCCGAAGGATCGGTTCGAGAAGGGAGCGGAGCGATGATAGCACGAGAGTCTGTCGGGCAACCTTTATTTGGTTCATATATAATGCGTCTTGCATGTATCAAAATATGGATAGGATGAATGGGGTTTCCCTGGAGTCTTGGGTGTTGCTGTGCTACTCAGCAGCACCGTTTACAGTAGTAGTCATCCATTAGATGCAAAAATATCTTGGTCTCTAACTGAGAAAAATATATCAATTGAACCGTTGTCGTCTTCTCCCGTCCCATAAGCGAGCGCGCCAGCATGCCGAGTTCCCCGCTGGCGGCGCTGGAAGAGGCGGAGAGGCTACGATCGGACCTAGCTCCCTCCCGTCCAAAATGAAACCGAAATGACCTTGTAGAAACAGATTTCTACCCCCGAAAACACCACGATACGCACAAAGCAAACGCAACCATGTCCGCAGCCTTCGCCGTTTTCCCAGTCGAGCGTCTTGAATTTAAGTTACCCAGACAGACCCATGTGGGAGGGCGCGTTTTGGTGGGGTTATAACCCGCATGAAGGCTTGGTACAGCATGACGTCGCTCTCGACCAAAACTTTTTTTTTCACAGTCTCGCTCTTCTGGCTGGATCTCTACATTGTTAATCGCGTCTTTGTTCTCCTTAGCCTCCGGATTGTTTTTGAGGCACGTGGGACCGAGCGCCGCCCTCGATGGGGCATACGTTCGCTTCTGCCTCCGGCTCGAACACGGAAAGTTCTCCCGGCGATGCGTCATGTTCGGGTGTGTGTATACGTGCATCTGGTCTATATTGTTGTTCACTGTCAACCCTTTTACCTTCGAATTTTACTTTATCGTGCCCCCGCACGAGTACTTGATCGAGTTACTCTTCGTGTTTATCTCGTTGCGCGCGATGCTGCTGACAGATTCGGATTTCGCTCTCGACGTGGACGACCCATCCTTCGACGTCGTGCGCCTCCGATTCTTCCCTCTGTTCTGGCACGGGTGCGACGAGGTCATCCAGGACCTTACCTCGGCAGTCGCGAGGCGCGAGATCGACGAAGGCGAGTACTATCGGCGGAAAACACGAAAGTACGTGCGGTCGGGGGGCGAGTCGCTGCGCCTTGTGCAGGCGCCTCCCCAGCCGTCTACCTGATTTAAAAGCTACTCCTGATCAGGTGGAGTGGTTTTCCAACTTGACCAAAGACCAAGCTGGTTTCATCCAAGACTGGTGGGACGAAGAAGGTGAACGAAAATGGGCGACTACATAACAACAAAGTCGGTGTAGTTTTTACGGAACATACTCGGATGGTTGTCTTTTTTGTGGAGGTCGATGAACATGAAAACATGTCTATCCTCCTCGTCACTAATGATGTAATCATAGACTTCGATGAACTTTTCTGGACTCACCTCACCCGCCACCTCCTTAGCTAGAACTCGGAGAAAGAAATTTCCCTGAAAATGGGTGAAATTTGGTTATTGGTCTCAGTAGCTCCGGTACGCACTCCCTGCACAGTTCCGTGTCGCACACATGCAATACCTCCAGATCAGTCAAATTGCTCATCGAGCGTGGTACTCGCGTAAGCGCGTTACCTCGCAGGTCCAACTGTTTCAAACCAGCGAGGTTTCCAACACTGCTCGGTAAAGTTGTTAAATGGTTATTTGGTAGAAACATGCTTTTAAGCGAGGAAAGCCTCCCAAGGGACGTAGGTAGCCTCCTTATTTTATTGTCACAGACGCACAACGACTGCAGCGAGCAAAGCTTCTGCATAGTCTCAGGCAGTTGCCTCAGTTTGTTATCGCAAATGCTCAACTTCATCAGCTTGTCAAGGTTCCCGATAGACTCTGGAATGTCACTCACGGCGTTATTGTCCAGGTCCAGAAACTCAAGAGAGGCTAGATTTCCAATAGAGTCAGGTAGGTTGATCAGGTTATTGCAGCCAAGGCACAAGACGTTCAACGAAGCGAGCTTCCCGATCGAGTTCGGAACGGTTGCCAACTGATTGCCATGACAGCTCAACCTTTTCAACTTGGTAAGATTCCCGATAGACTCCGGAATGTCAGTTAACTTGTTTCTGTCGAAGTCAAAGTTCTCAAGTGAAGCGAGACTCCCTATCGAAGGCGGAAGACTCACTATTTCATTATTGTCAAGGCCAAGCG
>MDSV01177898.1_pt1 | contig 10427 bp, 8 predicted proteins | sample 810851 | NCBI WGS metagenome assembly MDSV01 (sample SAMN05326640, study PRJNA326480) | marine metagenome | isolation source: seawater | place: Atlantic Ocean: North East | collected 2012
AAATGCTAACGAAAGTTACGCACTTGCTGCTTAATTAACTTTGTTAATTAAGTTACGGGGTTTGGGGCACCTGGCAACAGAACGCCCCTTCATTCATATTAAGTCGCAGTTACATTTATCATTTGATGATTAAATATATTTCATGGAAACTTTAATACTCATAGGATTGGCCCTAGCAATTTTTTATATTCTTTTTAGGCCCATATCAAAAAAAGAGCTCAAAAAATTTCAAGATAAAGACAACTGGTCAAATATGGGTTTTTAACAAAAGGAAATAAGATGAAAAAAACATTAATGGTTTTAGTAGTTTGTCTTTTCTCAAGTGTAGCATTAGCTGGTTCTTGCCCAATGTTAGCTGAAAAAATTAACTCTAAAATAAATGCAGCTCAAAAGCTTCATGATGATGGTATGGCAGCTCATTCTAGTGGTGACCACGCAAAATCTGAAGAACTTTTAAAAAAAGCTTTAGATCTTTTTAAAGGTTGAGTATAATTGGGGGTATAGGGCACCTAGCAACAGAACGCCCTTAAAACAATATGTCAAAAAAACAAATTGGATGGAAGTTTGATAATACCTATGCAAAACTTCCAAAAAGTTTATTAACAAAAATAAAACCAAAACCTGTAAAAAATCCAGAAACTGTAATTTTTAATCACGATTTATCCAAAGAGATTGGCTTAGATTTTTCACTAATTGATAATAAAGAAATCGCATTGCTATTTTCTGGTAACAAATTACCTCATGGAGCTGAATCAATTTCACAAGCTTATGCAGGTCATCAATTTGGACACTTTACAGTGCTAGGAGATGGGCGAGCACACTTGCTTGGTGAACACCTAACGCAAAATAAAAAAAGAGTTGACATTCAGTTTAAAGGCTCTGGACCAACACCATACTCTAGAAATGCTGATGGCAGAGCTGGGTTAGGTCCAATGTTAAGAGAATACTTAATAAGTGAGTCAATGAACAACTTGGGTATTCCAACAACAAGAAGTTTAGCTGTTGTCAAAACTGGTGAGGACGTAATTCGTGAGACAAAATTAAAAGGAGCAATTCTAACTCGTGTAGCATCAAGTCACATTCGGGTTGGAACTTTTCAATATGCCTTAATAACAAAGGATAAAGATAATTTAAGCAAATTATTTAATTATACTATCGATAGGCATTATCCTCATATCAAAAATACTAAATCACCTGCCACTGAGTTACTAAACATAGTTATTGAAAAACAAATAAACTTAATTATTGAGTGGATGAGAGTTGGTTTTATTCATGGTGTTATGAACACAGATAATATGACAATCTCAGGAGAAACAATTGATTATGGTCCTTGTGCTTTCATGGATATATATGACCCTAAAACAGTATTTAGTTCTATAGATCTTCATGGTCGTTATGCTTACTATAATCAACCGGCTGTAGCTAAATGGAATTTGGAGAGATTTGCTGAGTCTTTAATTCCTCTGATTAATACAGATGAAAATTTAGGATTAGAAATTGCATCAGAAATAATGAATTCTTTTGCAGAAAAATATAAAAAAAGTTGGCTTGAAATGATGAAAAAAAAATTAGGATTGATAGGTGATGATGTAAACGATCAAAATCTAATATTAGATTTATTAACTTGGATGCATAAAAATAAAGCTGATTATACAAATACTTTTTGCGATTTAATGAATAAATTATCAATTAAAAATGAAATTTTTAATGATCAAGACTTTTTAATTTGGAAAAAAAGATGGGAAAAAAGAGTAAAATTTAATGACAATGCCTTTTCAAAGTCTCATGAAATAATGAGAAATGCAAACCCACTTTTAATTCCTAGAAACCACATTGTAGAAAAAATATTGAGTGACGCAGAAGATAAAATTGAACTGGACGGTTTGAAAGAGTTTTTTGAAGTCATGAAAGATCCTTATAAAATGTTTCCAAAGATTTCTAAATTTCAATCTACACCTGACACGAAAAAAGAAAATTACGTAACTTATTGTGGTACTTAAATTTAAAACAACCTAAAAAAAAAGTTATTTTTCAATCTTTTCAAAAACGAGTCTTTGTCTGAAAAACTTGGCTCATTTTTACTTGGCCTGCTTTTCCAAACAGCATGAAAATATTTTCTTTTTTTTAAAGTAAATGGGAGAATTGATTTCTCTCTAACATAATAATAAAGAGCAATAGATTTTCTACTTTCAGTTTTTGGACAACTAACTGGGTCAGGAAAACCATGATTTGAGTCAAAGTCTGTTCTGAAGACAACAACATTATTTAATGAAGGAGTAGCAGAGAATTTTTTGTTATTTACATTTTGATCCCACAGTTCAATTGAACCATTCCATTCTTCTTTCCAATTTGAGTTTAAATATAAAAGTAAATTGAGCACACGTTTTTGTTTAGATTTTCTTTTATATATGAAATCACTGTGTACTTTTAAAAATCCACCTGCAAATGATTGATGCATACCGCCGCCAGTTAAAGACCAGTCAGGCTCTAAGTTTGATAAATCAAATTTTTCCTCTAAAACTTTTAGAAATTTTTTACTATATAAAAATTCTATAATCTTTTTAATTGTTTCAGGCATTTTTTCAAATTTATTAAAAACAAGCTTTGTTTTCTGATATCTTTCATTACCGGCATCTTGAAGTTCACTGAATGTTATGAATTCTTCCTCAGCTTTTTTTGCTTCTTCCAAGGGTAAGAAGTTATCGACGAAAAAATATGGAAAAGGATCTTTTTTTACTGAAATTCTATCTTTGATATTTTTTAATATTTTATCATTTTGTTCCATTTAAATATAATACTAAATAAGTCTTAAAAACAAAATAAAAATTATTTAGTAAGTTTAGTCTATTACTGCATATGCAGTTGGAGAATTTGCCCAGCTAAATGACTTTAATTTAATCTTTTTATTTTTGAAAAATTGATCAACGGCATCTGACTCACCATGACCTTGTAGAGCATACTCATCAAAAACAATTATTCCACCCTTAGCCATTTTTTTATATAAATTGTTTAAAATTTCTAAAGTACCATCATAATTATCAACATCTAAATAAAGCAAAGCAATTCTAGAACCAAAATTTTCCTTAGCATATTTCTTAGTGGTTTTTTTTACATCTCCAGCATAAAGTTTTAAATTTTTGAAATCCCATTCTTTACATTTTCTCATCAATTCTTTTTTAGTAATTGCTCCAGTCTTATGCCATCTAATAATTTTTTGATCTGCTTTAAACTTTGATTTTGTTTTAGACTTTTTACCGAAGAAGTCGAAGCCCACTACTTTAAAACTGTTATTTGGTTTAAATAATTTAAGTAACTTAACCCAAGTAAATATTCCTGAACCTTTAAATACTCCACACTCACAAATGTCTCCTGGAACATTAATTATCTTTTTAAAAAGTTCATATTTTGACAAAATCTTCTGCAATCGATCTACATTTGTGTCCTTTAAAAATATATCGTAAATCTTATTTTGATCTAGTTTCATATATAGTTGCAGATTTCAGTTTTTTTTATTATGTTAAGCTAGTTTATTTTTGTTAATATATATATACCGATTTTAGAAAAATATGAAAGATTATCACAAAGTTCAAAAAGATAGAATTAAGTATCATGCTCAGCCTAATAAAAATACAGTACATAGATCATCTCTAATTGCTCCTGAGCTCCCGAATGCAAATACTTGGATAGGGTTTGTTAATCATTTTTTGATAAAGAGAAATTATAAGTCTGTTGCTATGAAAATAAGTGCAATAGGAAGTAACGGAGATTTGCTTGATACCTCTACTTTAGAGATAAATGAACCAATAGCTTACTCAATAAATTTAAGTGATATATTCAAAAACATTAAAGCTAAAAATTATTTAATAGAGTTTTTTTCTGAGAAAAATTTGTTTATTCCTTTTCCAGCAGTAATAATTTCTCATCAAGGAAAAGATTTTTGCAATGTTGTTCACTCTTACAATCGAGTTGTCAATGACATTTTTGAGGATGACCAGATAAACAAAACTCAAGTTTCTGAGGCTTCATTTGATGTTAATATTAATTCCAAATACGACACATTTTTTAATTTATCTTCAGGAATAACATCTATAAGCAATAAATTTTTAAAAATGAGCTATGAAAAAAACAAAAAAAAATTAACAAAAAATATTAAGATTAATGTTCCAAGACTATCATACAAATCTTTTTATCTCTCTAAAATTTTTAAAAAGAAACTTGACGGGGGTACGGTAAGAATTAAACAACCAAAACAAAGTTTATTTTTTGGAAGATTATTTGCAGGAAAAATAAATAAAAAAACAAAAGCTTTTAGCGCAAATCACTCTTATTACGATGTGTCAAAAAACAAAGAATATTTTTCTTCCTCACAGAGTTATAGAACTTACCCTTTTCTTGCAAATTCAGTAAATAAAATAGTTATGTATCCAATTTTTAGTCCTAGTAAATTAGACGTTCAATTAAAAGTTTTCGACAAAGAGAAAACATATCTTTCACCAAAAATAAAATTTTCGTCAAAATCGAAAACACCTTTAAGTATAAACGTTAATGATTTTTTAAATTCTAAAAAATTAGCAAATATTAGCGCTTTTACTTTAATTGCTCAAAGCGCAAGCAAAAAAATACCTACAAGATTAAGTCATCAATTGATTTACGGCCAGAAGTCAAATGTAAATCCTTTAAATTGTTCGATTAATGTATCTCTATACAATGAAAAAATGTTTGTACCCAAAAAGAAAACTGGTTTTGCGTGGGGTCAGTTTATTAGTCATAAAAATTATAATAGTAAAATTGGATTTTGTTTCGCATCTCCAGAAAAAGACTCGGATAAACTTTATATAGATTTTTATAATTCTAATGGGCTATTTAAATCTATAGAAAAAAGGTTAAACCCTAAAGAGTCTTTAATACTTAATGCAGAACAAATAATGAAAAAATCAAATAAAATTGAATTTTGTTGGTATGTTGCCAAATGTTCTAGGCCAGATCTCACTGCTTATTCTGTTCATGGAAACATCGTGTCAGGAAATTTTTCAGGCGAGCATAATTTTTAAAAAATATACTTATCTCCTAAATAGATTAGCAATCCTACGCAAATACCAATAAGTATCCAAAAATAATTTTCTTTCATAAAATTAGGTTAGAAGTTTTTTTAAATTAGGTTTGAAATAACTAGGCCCTTTCATTACCTTGCCATTCTCATTAAAAATGGGTTTTCCATTACTATCTAATTTACTCATATTTGAATTCTGAACTTCTTGAAAACATTTATCTAAATCTATCCCAAATGCATGACCAGCACCATAAGTGACATATAAAATATCAGTTAAAGCATCCGCAACTTCTATTATATTTTTGGTATCTATTGCTAACTTCAATTCAGATAATTCTTCCTCTATTAATGCATATCTAAGTTTGATAATATTTTCTTTAGGGAAAGAAGGTGTGTTTTTTACCTCTTGACCAAAAGTTTCCATAAACTTTTTAACTTTTTCAAAATTACTCATTTTAGCTCCAATTCTAATTTGTCTATATTAAAATAGAGTGTATTATAGGAAGAATCATATATGAAATATAGAACTGAATTTGATAGTATTGGCAAAATTGAAGTCCCTGGTGATAAGTATTGGGGGGCATCAACTGAGAGATCAAATAAATATTTTAATATAGGTGATTTTCTTGTAAGACCAATAGTTATTCACTCAATTGCAATAATTAAAAAAGCAGCTGCGATTGTTAATTCAAAAAATAAAGATTTAGACCCTAAATTAGCTAAGTATATCATTAAAGCATCTGATGAAGTTATTAAGGGGAAGCATGATAAGCATTTTCCTTTAAAAGTCTGGCAAACTGGGTCGGGCACTCAAACAAACATGAACGTTAATGAGGTAATCGCTAATAGAGCGATTGAATTAATGGGTGGTAAGATGGGTTCAAAAAAACCTATTCATCCTAACGATCACGTGAACAAATCACAATCGACAAATGATGTTTTTCCAACAGCTATGCACATTGCAATAGCGATTAAAGCAAAAGAAAAACTTTTACCCTCTTTAAAATTTTTAGATAAAGAATTATTAAAAAAAACTAAAGAATTTAAAGATATTATCAAAGTTGGAAGAACACATCTACAGGATGCAACACCTTTATCTTTGGGACAAGAGTTTTCAGGTTATCGTTATCAGTTAAAAAAATGTATAGAAAGAATAGAAAATGCTTTAAAAGAAATTTATTACTTAGCTCAAGGAGGCACAGCAGTAGGAACTGGTCTAAACACAAGGAAGTACTTTGACAAAAAAATTGTTAAGGAAATAAGTAAAATTACAAGACTACCTTTTAAGCCTTCCGCAAACAAATTTGCAGCTTTAGCTGCGCATGATGAGATTGTTAATTTTTCTGGAACCTTAAATACTACTGCGGTTTGTTTAATGAAGATTGCTAATGATATAAGATTTTTAGGTTCAGGCCCTAGAGCCGGATATGGAGAGCTGATATTGCCAGCTAATGAACCTGGTTCATCGATTATGCCAGGTAAAGTTAATCCAACTCAATCAGAAGCTGTGACAATGGTTTGTGTGAAAGTAATTGGGAATCATAATGGTATAACCATGGCCGGTTCACATGGACATTTTGAACTAAACGTATTTAAGCCATTAATTATTCATAATATTTTGCAATCCATTGAAATAATGAGTGACTCAGTAAAAACATTTAGCGCTCATTGTGTTAAAGGTATAAAAGCTGATAAAAAAAGAATCAAATTTCTTTTAGAAAATTCTTTAATGCTTGTTACAGCTTTAGCGCCAAGAATTGGGTATGATAAAGCTGCAAGCATTGCTAAATCAGCACATAAAAATGGTACTACATTAAAAGAAGAGGTGATTAAAGCAGGGTTAATCAAAGAGAAAGAATATGATAAAATAATGAATCCTCAAAAAATGACTAAACCAAGATAAATTTAAATTATTTCAGAAATAAATTGTATTATCTTATTTTTTTTAAAAATATCAAAAAAATCTTCATCAAATAAGTTGCGCTCAAAAATTTCTTTAAAATATTTTAAATCTTCTTTATTTGCTAAATAATCATCGTTATTTGTTATCTTTTTAAAATTTATTTTTTTACTTAAAATATTTAAAGATCCCTCAAAATAAATATCAAATTTATTATTTGTTAATTTTTTTGAAATTGACAATTTTTTTAATAATTTATTTAGGTCTTTGATTTTAATTGAGCACAAAAATTCAATTCTTGGAAATGGATCAATTACATTACTTTCTGATTTACAACTTATTTCTCCTCCAGAAACAACAGCTTTATCAAGTAAATAAAGTCTTCCATAAGCTAAGCTGGAACTTGAGGAATAGCTCTCTAAAAAGCTTGAGCTAAATCTTTTTGAGTTGTAATTAATGCTACTTTTTAAATTTAATTTTTGTATAATTTTTTTATTGTTTTTTAATATTTTTTCTAAATTAATCTTTTTGAATAATTTATTATTAAATTCTTTTATTACGACTTTTGAATTAATATAAAAAAAAGGATTGAGTTTTATGATGCTGTCAAAATTTATGTTTAAATCCCTATTTCTTAAACTTGCTTTTGTTAAAATCAATTGATTTTTGTCTACATTAAATTCAAATTTTATCAAATTTCCTGTTATATTTATTTTTGAATTTCCTTGAATTGAATCGTTTGAACTTTTAGGATTAATTAAAAATTCAGCTTTAACACCTGTCTCTAAAATTTTTAAATTTATTTTATTATAGTTATTCCTTAACAAAACTTTAAAATCTTTTTCAAATATTAGTCCTGTAATTTTATTTTTTTTGAAACCGAAATTAGAAAAATAAATTTTTTTTATGTTAATTATAGATTGATCATCTTTTGTTAAATTAAGGTTTAAATTTGTAAATGTTAATCTATTTTTTAATTTGTCTAAATATTCAAATAAAAATCTTACGTTTTTAATTTTTAAAGATATATCGCTGTCTTTAAATACAATTTTTTTTATAACTAGATTTTTTAAGTTGTAGATACTTTTCAAATTTAAAAAAATATTAATTTTTTTTGTATAAGTACTTATTTTTTTATTTTTTAATTCGAACTTAACTTCTGCAATTGATAAATTAGGTGATGGAAAAATATCGTATTGGATTGCTTTCAAACTTCTGATTTCTAAATTATATTTATTTGATAGGTGTTCTTTAATAATATTTTCATGTTTTTTATAATCGAAAAGTTTCGGAATCGAAAAAAATATAGAAGTAATAATTAAAAATATTATAAATAGATACCTTAAAAAGAAAAAAAATTTGATAAATTTAGAATACCTGTTGTGAATTGTTTTAAAAATTTTATTAATCATTTTTTTATTTTTGTAACTAGTGTATAAATGAAATTTTTCAAATATGGATAACATAAATAAATTAATTGATAGTTTAAATAAAGAGCAAAAAAGGGCAGTGCTAAGCACTGAGGGACCAAACTTAATTGTAGCTGGAGCGGGATCAGGTAAAACTAGAGTCCTTACTACTAGGTTAATGCATATCATTAATGAAAAAAAAGCATGGCCAAACCAAATACTCTGCGTAACTTTTACAAATAAAGCTGCTAAGGAAATGCAAAACAGGGTTATGACTACCATTAAAGGTAGTTCTAATGCAATTCCTTGGCTTGGAACTTTTCATTCCATAAGTGTAAAATTTTTAAGAAGACATGCTGAAGCTTTAGATTACAGAAGCAATTTTACAATTATAGATACTGATGATCAAAAAAAATTAATTAGAAATATTGTAAAAGCAGAGAATTTAGATGCAAAAAAATTTTCACCTCAATTAATAATGTACCATATTGATCAATGGAAGAATAAAGGATTACTACCTAAAGATATAAAGATAAACAAAGCCGGCGGGATAATTAAATCAATTTTAAAAGTATATGAAATTTATCAAAATAAAATTAAAGATCTTAATGCGTTTGATTTTGGAGATCTAATCTTGTTTTGTGTAAAACTATTTGAGGAACACAAAGAAATAAGAGAAATTTATACAAAAAATTTCAAATATGTGCTGGTAGATGAGTTTCAGGACACTAATTTTATTCAAAATAAATGGTTAAATTTGCTAGTAAATGAAAGACAAAATATTTGCTGTGTTGGTGACGATGATCAATCTATATATAGTTGGCGAGGTGCGGAAATAAAAAATTTCTTAACTTTTGATAAAATTTATAAAAATTGCAAAGTTTTTAAACTTGAACAAAACTATCGGTCAACAAAAAATATATTGCAAACCGCATCTGCATTAATTTCTAATAATACTAATAGAGTTGGTAAAAACTTATGGTCATCTGCAACCCAGGGTGAACTTGTTAAATTAAATTGCTATAAAACTGGTAAAGAAGAAGCTCAAGGAATTAGTGACATTATTGAACATAATTTAAAAAAAAAATATTCTTTGAATGATGTTTCTATACTTGTAAGAGCAATTTATCAAACTAGAGAATTTGAAGAGAGATTTCTTCAGGTTGGAATAGGCTATAGAGTTTTAGGTGGAATAAAGTTCTATGAAAGAGCAGAAATCAAAGATGCGGTTTGTTATCTCAGAATAATTAATCAAAAATACGATGACTTAGCATTAGAAAGAATAATAGGTGCCCCAAAAAGGGGTGTTGGTGAAAGCACAATAAATCAAATTTATCTCTTTGGAAATAAACATAAATTGTGTTTGGAAGACTCTATTATTAAAATTTTAGAGAGAAATGAATTCAAGCCAAAAATAAAATCAAGTTTGTCTCAATTGATCAGCATGGTACATAAATGGAGAAAAGACGCATCAAATATGAGACACCACGACCTTTTAAAGTTGATTTTAGATGAGTCTGGATATTCAGCTATGCTTAAAAATAAAAAAGATTTAGAAAATGAAAATAGATTGGATAATTTAAAAGAGTTATTAAGAGCCATGCAGGACTATGATAATCTTCAAAATTTTTTGGAACACGTTGCTTTAGCAACTTCAATAGATCAAGAATGGGACGGTGCTAAAATAAACTTAATGACCATGCATGCTGCAAAGGGTTTAGAATTTGACGTAGTTTTTTTACCGGGATGGGAAGAAGGATTGTTTCCCCATCAAAAATCATTAGAAGAAAAAGGAGATTTTGCTTTAGAAGAAGAAAGAAGATTAGCTTACGTAGGAATTACTAGAGCAAAAAAAGAGGCTTATTTATCTTTCGCGATGAAAAGAGCATATCATGGTGACTGGATGGACGCTTTACCATCTAGATTTATTAATGAAATTCCAGATGATGGTGTTGAAAAAAATGAATTAGATATTGATAGGACAATGGATGATTTTGAATTCAATCAAGATAATTCTATTGAATACAATGAAGGCTATAGAAGTCCTGGATGGGATAGATACAAAAAA
>MDSV01217798.1_pt1 | contig 10427 bp, 7 predicted proteins | sample 810851 | NCBI WGS metagenome assembly MDSV01 (sample SAMN05326640, study PRJNA326480) | marine metagenome | isolation source: seawater | place: Atlantic Ocean: North East | collected 2012
GGCAACAACAGGAATTGTTGGCGCGACAGTCGTGGCAATGGGTCTTATCTCCTTGCCAGCGATGTTGAGAAATAATTATTCAAAGCCACTAGCAACAGGCGCAATTTGCGCGTCGGGAACATTGGGGCAAATTATTCCTCCTTCAATCGTGCTAATTATTCTGGCAGATCAGTTGGCCAGTGCTGCTGACCAGGCAGCAACCATGCGTAAGGACCTCTACAAACAAGCGACTGGCCAATTCAGTATGCCATCTGAGTTTAACATTATTTCAACCAGTGCCGGTGACATGTTTCTCGGAGCGTTTCTGCCGGGAATCGTCTTGGTAGGCTTGTATATGGCATACATTTTGGTTGCGGCGCTTATCCAACCTAAATTGGCACCAGCAGTTCCATACGAAGGCAAGTTATTAGAAAAAACATTTATGAGGAAAGTGGCGTTGGCTTTGTTTCCGCCGCTGCTGCTGATTTTTTTAGTTCTTGGGTCGATAATCGCCGGTATTGCGACTGTCAACCAAGCCGGTGCGATTGGTGCGATTGGCGCGATGCTAATGGCTGGTTACAAAATGCGTGAGGGCTCGAAAAGTGCGTTTTATCCGGCCATACTAACAATCGCCTCTTTGCTGCTGATCTGGGTAATTTCAAGTAACTTCAATCTGAATATTAAAACCATCAAAGAAAGTGCTGATTGGGTAGGATTAGCAATCGCAACGGTTGGTGTTTTTGGCCTTTTAGTGGGCATTGCATGGAGTGGGTGGCGAGCTTACACCACTGACAACACGCTTACTGAGGTTATGAGAGAAACTGCGAAAACCACTTCATTGGTTTTCATTATTCTCCTTGGTGCAGCTATGCTTACTTCTGCGTTTCGAGGATTTGGAGGTGAAGAGGTTGTAAAGCATTTCCTTTCTAGCCTGCCTGGTGGGTTTTGGGCGCAATTTATTGTTGTAATGCTTGTCATTTTTCTCCTGGGATTTTTCCTGGATTTTATTGAAATTGCTGTGGTGGTGGTTCCAATTGTAGCGCCTATTTTGTTGGCTGACCCCTCAGCGAATATAACTGCGGTATGGTTGGGGGTAATGATTGGCCTAAATATTCAAACATCATTCCTAACGCCACCATTTGGATTTGCACTATTTTACTTGCGTGGGGTTGCTACTAAAGCTGTCAAGACTCTTGATATGTATAAGGGTGTTGTGCCCTTTATTGTTTTGCAAATCGTGGGTTTGGGCATTGTTGGTTTCAACCCAAGTCTGGTGAATTACCTTCCGACAAAAACGTTCCTTTCGAGCGAAACTGCACCACCTCCCAAAAATCCGCGCCTTCAGTTGTGTCTGGAGGACTACTTATTTGATTTTTACGACAACAACAAATCTGTGTACCTCACTAAACTCAATCCTCTGCGGTCTTCCGATATGTCAATGTTGCCGCAATCGGAGCAAGAAACATTGGCTAATAGCATCGAGAATGCGGACATGATCTTTGCTTTGGTTGATAATATCAAGAATGCAAAAACTGCCATGGATGAGGCTGCCGTGGCTTACGCGCCTATTCATACGGAAGTCAGACAAATTGAACGTGTTATTGCAAGAGCTGAAAAAGAAATGAAACAGTTGCAGCGTGATTTACGAAATGAGACGAGTGTGAGTAAAAGAAATAGGATGCAATCTCAAATTGCTGAATTGCAAGATGAAATAGCAGTAAGCCGTAAAGCCATTCCAGCCGATTGGCAAAGTATCAATAGAGAATTCAAGAAGTTGACTGCGAACTTAAATTCATCGCGAACAAAATTTCGTCGACAGTCAGACCAAGCTTATTCGGATATCCGTCTACTCGTAAACTTTATCGATGCTGAGCCAAAATTAGTGGCCATCGCTGATAGTTTACGGCAAATCAGAGCATCTTCGGCTAAGTCACCAAAAGATGTTTTGATTGATGTAAAAGCCGCGTATGAGGGGTTGAGCAAAATTTCTGGCTCTGAGGCGGCTGTAAAGCCCTTATCTGATGCTCGGCGCGCACTCGATGGTAAATCACCAGAATTGACTAAGGCAATTGCGCAAATTGAGATAAGCCTCGTTAAGATCGACGCTGAAATAGTGTGGCGCCGCGCAGCAAAAGCAGAGTTGTATGATGAGCTCGCGGAGTTTGAGACATACGCACGGTCTAATCTGGGATTGCGTGAACAGAGCCGTTTGACGCCCGAACAGGTTGATTTTGTGACACCATGTTTGGCTCAGCACAGAAATCTGACATTGCAGTTCTAGTCGATATTAGATCACGGCAAAACAAAAGGAGTTTCATTGTCAAAAGGTATTAATACACAGGCTGTTCTGGCTATGCGCGGCGCTGGGTATTACTCTGAACGCACCGCCGGTGCACGCGATGTTATCAACGATGCGCGTAAGATGGTCACTGAGGCTCTTGCACAGACCCCGAAAACATCACGTCTTCGAATTGCAGATTTTGGTGCCGCTGATGGTGGTACCAGCTGTGAAATGTGGGATATGGTGATCGGGGATTTGCGTGCGAACAGCGATAAGCGGCAGATTGAAATGCTCTATACCGACCTAGCGAGCAACGATTTTTCCACATTGTTTCGTATGATGCAGGGCATGCAAGGTGACCCACTCCACGCTTATCAAAGCCGTTATGAGAAGGTTTATGTTCACGGCTGCGGCACCGGGTTTCATCAGCAATTGATGGCTGATGCCTCGCTTAATTTGGGGTTTAGCGCTACTGCCATGCATTATGTGTCGGCAAAGCCATTGGAAATTCCCACTCATGTGCATGCAGCATGTGCTGACCAGGAAAGCCGCGCAGCCTATGCCAACCAGGCAGCGCAAGATTGGGAACATATCTTGTTGGCGCGCGCCGCTGAATTGATGCCGGGTGGACGTTTCATATGTCTTAATTTTGGCATTGATGAAAAGGGCCGATATCTTGGCAACACAGGCGGTCAACATATGTTTGATCACTTTCACAAATACTGGCTGGCGTTATTTGAGAATGGATCGATTACGGCTGATGAATATAAGAGGGCAAGCTTTGCGCAATATTACCGGACGATGGATGAGTTCTGTGCTCCATTCAAAGATCCAAAAAGTGGCGTCAGAAAAGCTGGGTTAACAATTAAATCGTGCCAAAGTAAATTAACTAAATGCCCCTACGAAGCTGCGTTCTTGGCGGCTGGCGGTGTTGGCGGCAAGATGTCCAACATAGATTATGCAAATAGTCTGATCCCAACCATGCGGTCTTGGTCTGAAACCGTTTTTCGGACGGCGCTTGAGGGCCGAGTTGAAGATGAAATCAATCAAATTGTTGACCGGTTTTATGATGCTTATCGCGACGAAGTTGCCACCAATCCAGACGGGCATGCGATGGATTATATCCATATTGTGTTGGATATTGAAAAAGCCAGTTAGAGACTAATAACCCATGGCGCAACCATCCTTGCGCGGATCAGATCCGGCGCTTAATAAACCAGTTTCCCAGTCAATAAAGATAGCTTGTGAACCCCCAATTGGTTTGCGAGCAGGCTGGATGTTATGACCGCGGGCGCGTAAGGCATCACGCATATGTTCGCTGATTGGTTCCTCAACCTCTACAACATTGCTAAACGGGTCGGGGAAGAAGCGGGCACAATCCTGTGCCTCTTGAATATCCATGCCATAATCCAAAAACCGCGTCAGGAACTGCATGTGGCCAAAGGCTTGATATTCGCCACCCATTACACCAAACGACATCACTGTTCTCCCGTCTTTGGTTGCCATGCCGGGAATAATTGTATGAAGTGGCCTTTTGCCGGGCGCGATACAATTTGGATGACTAGGGTCAACAACAAATCCTTGACCGCGACATTGCAGAACAATGCCCGAGTCGGGCGTCATTAGCCCCGCGCCAAAACTGTGAAATACTGTGTTGATGAAGCTGCAAGCATTACGGTCTCTATCAACCACTGAGATATAAACGGTGTGCTTATGCGGTGGTAGCGTTGTTGCCGGCAACTCGCTATATGCTTTTTCCGGGTTTATTTGTTCGCGGATAGCGGCGGCATAATCGGCGCTCAACATCTGGTCAACCGGCACAGCGCTGAATTTGGGATCAGCCAAATATAAATTTCTGTCCCGATAGGTAATGCGGCCAGCTTCAATTTCGTGATGGATTCGGTCAAGAGATAGCGGGTGATCACCATATTTATCCACACCAGACATGATGTTTAATAACATCAGTGCAATCACGCCCTGCCCATTTGGTGGGCATTCCCAAATGTCATAGCCGCGAAAATTGGTTTTGATCGGGGTGACATAATTGGCTAGCGCCTTATCCAGATCATCTTGGGTATGAACGCCGCCGAGTGATTGCAATTTATTCAAAATATCATCGGCAACCCAGCCTTTGTAAAAGCCGTCTCGCCCATGCTCGGCAATAGCGTTTAATGTTTTGGCAAGGTTTGGATTGCGGCAGAGATCACCATATCCAAAATCTTTACCATTTTTCATATAGACCGATGCAATATCGGCATCCCCAGTCAGCAAATCATGGCAGTCGGCAAAATCATTTGCCACACGTTGTCCAATCGGAAATCCATCATGAGCATATCCAATCGCGGGTTGCAGCAACTCCCCAAGTGGTGTTGCGCCATAATCACGGTTGAGCTGTATCCACGCATCAATAGCCGTTGGTACAGTTACCGAATGCGGTGATTGCTGTTCAATTTCGTCAATGCCTTGTTGCAAGAGCCAATCTGCAGACAGTCCTGTAGGTGCTCGTCCCGAACCGTTCATAGCGATAATGCCATCACTACTGGCTTCAGAATAAAGGCAGAAACAATCACCGCCAATACTAGTGGACTGCGGTTCGACAACAGCTTGAACAGCACTAGCCGCAATGGCGGCGTCCATAGCATTTCCTCCATTTTGGAGAACCGAAACGGCTGCTTGAGTGGATAAAGGGCTAGACGTGCTTGCCATGCCATGTGGGGCGAGAACTGGGGATCGGCCAGGGCGTTGCAAACTGCGCATGATGTTTCCTTTGCCAAAATAATAAGATTAGAATTAGATGTGAGGCATACCGCATTTCGCCATAAATCTGCAACTATTTAACAGGCGTCTTTATAGGTGTTCTTTCGGATGTGAACGTGACGGCGTAGAAGTGGAGAAAACATATGAAAATTGGGTTTATTGGGCTTGGCAATATGGGCGCGCCAATGGCCAGAAATCTGGCACATGCTGGCCATGATGTTACCGGCTTTGATGTGAATTTTGGCCAGGCAAGAGCATGCAAGGATAGTCTTACTGTTGCAGACACCGCGGCAGATGCCGCCACCGGTCAAGATGTTGTGATTACGATGCTGCCAAATGGTGCTGCGTTACATCAAGTGGCAGTTGAAATTGTGCCGGTTATGACGTCGTCATCATGTTTTATAGATTGTTCAACAGTTGATATTCAGACAACCAAAAAAGTTGCTGGTATGACAGTAGCGGCTGGACTTTGCGGTCTTGACGCGCCAGTTTCGGGCGGCGTTGGCGGCGCTACTGCAGGCACGCTGACTTTTATGGTTGGTGGGGCTGCCAACACCTTAGAATTGGTGTTGCCTTTATTTGACATTATGGGGGGACGTGTCATTCATTGCGGTGATGCTGGCGCTGGGCAGGCGGCAAAAATATGTAACAATATGATTCTTGGTGTGACGATGATTGCCACATGTGAGTCGTTTGCATTGGCTGATCAGCTTGGGCTTGACCGCCAGCGACTTTTTGATGTTGTCAGCACTTCATCTGGTAGCTCTTGGTCAATGAACACCTATTGCCCGGTGCCGGATGTTGGCCCACAAAGTCCAGCAGATAATGATTACCTTCCCGGCTTTTCCGCCGCCATGATGTTAAAAGACCTCGAATTGGCACAAGATGCCGCCAGTATGACTGATACCAACACACGTCTTGGCATGTTGGCTTTCCAGATCTACCAACAATTTGCCAGTCAACCTGAACATGCGGAGCAAGATTTCTCAGCCATACTAAATGAAATTAAAAGCGCTTAGCTCAAGGCATGATGTCCATTACATATGGCACTGTTTGATTAGCCCTTTGATACGGCACTGTTGCGCTGATGTTCGGCTTGCAAATTAACAAAAACAGCAGCAAAAATAAGCATGGCGCCAAACACAACTGTCCATTCAAATGCTTCTTCATAGGCTAAAAAACCAATCAAGCTGATCAATGGCAAGCGCAAAAAATCAAGTGGTATGACAACAATGGCAGGGGCGAGTGCCAATGCCTTTGTAATACAAAAATGCGCAGTTAAACCGCAAATACCAACAGTGATTACCCAGATGTAGTCAATGCCTTGAGGCATGGACACGCCTCCAGTTAAGACAACTGCCACTAACCCCATACCAAGCTGCATAAGTGTTAGCCAAAATAATATGCAGGTTATTGATTGATCAATTGTCAGTTTTTTCGTCGCCAATAAAGAACATGCAAAACAAATGGCACATGCCATAGCTGCTAAAATTGCTGGGTCTAGCTGACTTAAATCCGGGCGGGCAACGATCAGTACGCCACTAAACCCAATGCCAACTGATAATAAACGGCGCCTCGTCAACGCCTCGCCAAGGAACATTGGTGCTAATAAAGCCACCCATAACGGTGTCGAAAACTCCAATGCAAATAGTTGTGAAAAGGGAATGAAAGCAACCGCTAAGAACCATAAATTCTGACCGGTGAAATGCGCCGTGTTGCGTAGCACATGAAGGCCAAGCCGATCAGTTTTGATTTGACACAAGGTATCGGTAAGAGCTCCGATGGTGATTACAATCACCAAGCCAATAAGTGAACGGAAAAACATGATATCAAATGTGTTTAGCTCAGGCGCCAGCTCACGGCCGGAAATAGCCATTAGGCTAAATGATATCATCGCCCCGATCATCCAAAACGCGGCGTTAAGAGGTTGCGACGCTGCCATTTTTTGATCACCTTATTGATTGGCATAAGCACAAACATAAGTTGGCTTTGAACGTTCGGTATAGTCCTGCAAATATATCTTCGCAAGTCAGCTTACATTAAATCCTAGTGGCTTTTGTTTAAAATAGAGGTTCACTAAATGGCATGCTACATCCGAATACATGATGAATTAGTGTGGGGTCTGAATGGAGACGGAAGAACAATCTATTTATGGGCTATTTTTTGAAGTGCAGTCCAAGTCTGGTCAGCGTCAGGCTTATTTTGATCACGTTGATAAATTAAAGCCTGTTTTGAGCGAGCACAACGGGCTTTTATGGTTGCATCGGTATCAATCGATTGATGAACCAGAACTGATCTTGTCACACCAATATTGGGCAAGTGAAGCGGCACTTGTTGCCTGGCGGCGTAATCAAGAACATCGCTATGCACAACTCAAAGGCATGAAAGAAATATTTGCAGACTATCGTATTCGAGTTGGCCCGCGAATTTGGTCGTGGAATGATGAAGGCTATAAAAAAGAGCTGCCCCGCAATCTAAATTCTCAGAAAAAGTTGATCCTTACATTGCAAAAGTCTAATGACAACGCTGTTGAGCTGAATGATGCAAGTGTCAATATAACTGGTCGATATGCCTCTTTAGCATCAAAGGATCAAGAACTGATTATACTGGCGTGCAGCAGTTTTACAGAGGAATTGCTCCCAAAAATTATTAAATCTGGGGCGAAGTGCGCTGATTTGTTTCTTCTACATCGTGACTATGGTTTGTTTGACAGGAGTGAAGCGCCACTGGCAAATTCAAAGGTTAATTTGTAAGAAATAGCATACGGATAAGTTTTATGAGCAAAGAAAAAAAATGGGCATTTGTGCATCATGAGGAAAGAGACGCAGCGTGGACTCCAGGCCTTCGTGATATTTTTGAATATCGTGATTTAGGAATCAAGACGGCGACACATGGTGATTATATAGCGCATGTGATACGCCGTAACGAAAATGAGAACGACGATGGAATCCAGTCATGGCATATTCATGAGTGTGACTTCCAGCTAGTGTATGTTTTGGACGGATGGGCTACTTTTGAATATGAAGGGCAAGGGCAACGTACAATTCGTAAGGGTGATACGGTTTTGCAAACTCCAATGATTAAACATCGTGAAATAGCTTGTTCAGAGGACTTTGAGGTACTTGAGATCGTATCTCCCGCTAATTTTAAAACACGAATGGTTGAACCACCAGAGTCCTTAAATGATTACTCTCAACGCAGTTAACATCAAACCAATCACAGGGGGTTTGTTTTCATTGTCATGAAAAAAACGTTAACGGCATCACAAATGCAAAAAATGATTCGGGAAGGTGAGACCACTGCAGTTAGCCTTGTATCAGTGGCTTTTGAAAAAATTGCAGAGTCCAACGATTCGTTGCAGGCATGGGCATGGCTGGATCGAGACGCCGCATTGGCGCACGCCGCAGAGCTTGACTCCTTGAGTCATTCAGGCCGGACAGTTGGGCCGTTACATGGCGTGCCGATTGGGTTGAAAGATATCATAGATACCGCGGCGATGCCGACTGCTTGTGGCAGTGCAGCATTGGAGGGTCGGCAGCCTGACTCGGATGCTTTTCTGGTATCACGACTGCGTAGCTCTGGTGCCGTTGTTATTGGCAAAACTACAACCACAGCCTTTGCATTTATGGACCCCACAGAAACTCATAACCCACACGATCATTCCTATAGTCCCGGTGGATCTTCGGCAGGGTCGGCCGCCGCCGTTGCTGCAGGACATGTACCAGTGGCGGTGGGCACCCAGACCAATGGATCAGTCATCCGCCCAGCATCTTTTTGCGGTGTTTACGCGGTTAAACCATCTTATGGAATGATCTCAAGAGGCGGTGTGTTGAGAACATCGGGAACATTTGATCAAGTTGGGGTGTTTGCCAATACGCTGGAAGATGCGGCGCTTGTCACGGATGTTCTGGCAGATTTTGATCCGCTTGATGAGGGATGTTTTTGGTGGCCTCGTCCGAAGCTTTGTGCTGGGCTAGCGTCCCAGCGGTCTAAAGACCCCCATTTTGCCTGGTTTGATGTGCCTTATTTTGATCGTTTGGCACCAGACGCGCATGATGGCTTGATGGATATTGTGGTGCGTCTTGGCAATCGCGTTGAACAAGTTGCAGCGCCGATCTCATTTGCAGAACTGATTGACGCACATGCGGTGATTCAAACCTATGAAATCCCCCGCAACCTTAATCACATCCTGCAGGATTATGGTGATATTTTTCCACCAGAGCTTAGCAAATTGATGGCGCGTGGCACCACTGTTAGCGATAAGGCCTATGACGATGCCATGCAATGCCGCATGGCTGCGATAAATTATTTTGCATCATTCTTCGATAATTTTGACGCGGTATTGACCCCAGCCGCGCTTGGTGAGGCGCCTTTATTTAGCGATTCAGTCACCGGTAATCCTATCTGTTCGACTTTGTGGACGCTGGCTGGTCTGCCATGCGTGACATTGCCTTTGATGACGTCAGCAAATGCGATGCCAATTGGGGTGCAATTGGTTGGCGGCGCCGAGGCAGATGACAACTTGTTTGGTGTGGCCAAGTGGCTACATCGCTATCTTGGTCAGAAGTGATAGCCTCGCCCGTAGCAATTACAAAAATATTTGACTTGTTAGCCGCCGATGAGACACTTGTTTCCTGGGTATATGGTGTCACTCAAACCATAAAAAGGTAGGAACATGGGCCAGCAGACAAAAATGATTGAACATTTGCCGTTTGAGACAAGTCAAATGATTGGGTCCCGGGCCCGCATTGGCATTGTTGTTTTGGCCACTGATTATACCATCGAGCATGAAATGCGGGCGCTGGTCAATCTGCCGGGTGTTGATATCTATCACGCTCGGATCGCCAATTCGCCAAATATTTCACCTGAAAGCTTGCGTTCAATGGAGCCGCTCATCACTGCGACTGCTGAATTGATTTTGCCTGGTGACACGCTAGATGTACTTGCTTATGCCTGTACATCGGCATCTATAGTTTTAGGCACGCCAAAAGTTGCCAGAAATTTAAATGCTGCCAAGCCGGAAGCAAAAACAACCAACCCGGCCTCTGCCGCCTTTCATGCCTTTCATGCCCTGGAGGCTAAACGCATTGCGGTGCTGACACCCTATGCGAAACACGTCAATTACATGGTGCAAAAATCGATTGAGGACGCCGGGTTTGACGTGCCAATTTTTGGCAGTTTTAACGAACCACATGACCCGACTGTTGCGGCTATAAATAGCCAAAGCCTGAAAACTGGCATTGCCCGCATTACAGAAGGGCAAGATGTTGACGCTGTCTTTATTTCCTGCACATCTGTGCGGATTGCGGCCGATGTTGCTGAGATGGAAATTGAATTAGGCTTACCGGTCACATCATCCAATCATGCTTTGGCTTGGCATTGTCTGCGTTTGGGTGGGATTGATGATAAA
>MDSV01092005.1_pt1 | contig 10426 bp, 9 predicted proteins | sample 810851 | NCBI WGS metagenome assembly MDSV01 (sample SAMN05326640, study PRJNA326480) | marine metagenome | isolation source: seawater | place: Atlantic Ocean: North East | collected 2012
ATGATTGCAGAAGGCTATTACGGCGCCAAAACAACCCATGAACTGTGTGCTTCTTTTAATGGAAAGTTTCCAATATTAAAATTTGTTTATCAAATCCTTTATGAAAAAGGAAGTGCTAAGAAAAAAATGAAAGTATTGAGTAAGTTACTTGACTAGCTTAAAGGTGTGAATTGCTTTAGGAAGCGCACATCATTTTCATAGAACATTCTGATGTCTTCAATTTGATATAAAAGCATCGCCATACGCTCCAAACCCATGCCAAAAGCAAAGCCAGAATATTTCTCCGCGTCAATGCCGCAATTGGTCATAACGTTTGGATCTACCATACCACAACCCATAATTTCAAGCCATCCTGTGCCTTTGGTAATACGATAATCGGCTTCTGTTTTTAAACCCCAATAAATATCAACTTCTGCGCTGGGTTCTGTAAAGGGAAAATAGGACGGTCTCAATCGTATTTCTGCTGTTCCAAAAATGGCTTTGGTGAAATACATCAATGTTTGTTTGAGGTCACTAAAGGAAACGTCTTTATCAATATAAAGTCCTTCTATCTGATGAAAAACACAGTGTGATCGTGCAGAAATAGCTTCATTTCTAAACACACGCCCAGGAGATAATATACGAATAGGCGGTTGATTGGACTCCATGTGTCGCACTTGCACAGAAGATGTATGTGTTCTCAACATGACATCAGGGTTTGTTTGCACAAAAAAGGTGTCTTGCATATCACGGGCGGGATGGTGCTCTGGTAAGTTTAGTGCGGTAAAGTTATGCCAGTCGTCCTCTACTTCAGGCCCAGAAGAAAGACCGTATCCAATGCGACTAAAAACGTCAATTACATTATCTCTTACGATGCTAATGGGGTGGCGTGCACCAAGCGGAATCGGTTGGCCAGGGCGGCTGATGTCGTCCATGGCATTTTTGCTCGATTGCATACCACCTAGTTCAGTTTGTAAAGCCTTCACTTTAGCAAGTACCGCTGTTTTAAGCTGGTTTAGTAATTGCCCATACTCCTTCTTTTCTTCGTTTGGAACATTGCGGAAATCAGCAAACAATTTTGTAATGTGCCCTTTCTTTCCCAAATAAGCAATACGGAATTGTTCAACTTCATCTAGCGTATTTGCTGAAAAAGCAGCGACTTCTTTTAAATGTGCCTTGATGCTATCTATCATGTGCACAAAAATACACATTAAGCGCATAGTACCACCAAATGGAAGAAATCTATACGTACATTTGTCCTATGCCGCTTAACTACATAGACCTTGCTGTTGTTTGTTTGCTATTATACGGCCTTGCCCGAGGTACCTATAGAGGCTTCTTTGTGGAAGTTGCGTCTCTGTTGGCACTTGTCTTAGGCGTATTTGGAGCCTTGCACTTTTCTAGTTTTACTGCATCTTTATTATCCAACTATATTGAGTGGGATTACCTCCCGCTATTGGCATTTGCCCTAACATTTGTTGGTATCATGATTGGTGTGGCTTGGGTAGGAAAGCTGCTCACGAAGTTAGCAAAAGTGGTGTTACTGGGTTTTTTAAACCGATTGCTTGGGGCGGTTTTTGGTGCTTGCAAATGGTTGATAATTTGTGGCGTTTTGGTTTGGATTTTAGGGCAGATAAATATCTTTTTTACCTTTTTACCAGAAACACTAAAAGAAAGTTCTTTGGTCTTCCAGCCATTAGAAGAATTAGGTGCATATTTATTTGAAAAAATCAATACTAAGCAAAACCCCATAGATGATTTAGCTCCTATTCTTCAGAAAAGCTAATGGACTGAACACTAGTTGACGGAATCCAACCTATTGAACCATTTTGAAGTCTAATTTTAATCCAGTCCTCTACCCTTTCCACAACAAAAACCTTAGCCCCCTCGTGAATAGTAAGCAATACTTCTGATCGGAGGTTTGGTTCAGATCGAAAGGATTCTGATTGTGCAAAAACAATAGCGGGATTGGTGTTTCGCAGGGACTTTTTTTGCTGTAATATAACGACTAATGCTAAAACGGTTAGTAGTAGTGAAACTACAAATCCCGAGAAGAACAACCTTTTACGGATGCTGCCATTGGATCTGACAAACAAAAAGAATAAAAGTGCTGCCAACCAAAAAACAGCAACAAGTACGATAGTCCAGCCACGAACAGAGGTTAGAAACAACAAATCGGTGGTTGCCTTTTTCAACTCACTTTCAGGAAGAGAAGTAAACCTGTCTAAGGTCATGTTTTGTGCATAGGTCAAGTTGTTAATCAATTGCTCATTGTCTGCATCCAGTAATAGGGCTTTTTCGTAGTTCAATATGCTAGAAGCTATTGCGTTCTTTTTGTAGTAGGCATTACCAAGGTTAAAATACAGTTCAGGCGAATGAACTCCGAAAGAACTAATGGAGTCGTAATAGACAATGGCGCGATCATAATCCCCTTTGTTGTAGGCAATATTCCCTTCTCTGAAAAGATCTTCTGGATCTTGCCCCAAACAAATTAAGGATGTAAAAAGCATAATAAATAAGATTTTTTTCATGACTTAAATTGTTTGTCCATTTGGGTTATGGCATTTACTGCTGTTTCATAGTCTTGCTCCATGCTACTGCGAGAGCTGGGTGCATATCGGGCAAGCTCACAATTAGTCAAAACTTGAATAAACAAGACTAATGTGTCTTCTTCAACTCCCTTATCGGAAAGGAGCTTTTGCATTTTTTCTTTGCTAAAATCAGCAGTTTGTATTTGTAACCTAGCCTTCAAATAGTTGTGTAATGCGGCTTCAAGTGAAACATAAAAAGCAGGGGCTTCAGACATGTTTTTCTTGGCCTTGCCCAAAAACTTTTTAACCAACCTTGCCTTATGCCTTATTGCGATTGCAGTGGCATCGGGCGTTTGGCTGCGTATAAAAAAATACATCAGTATGATAATGACTGGAAAAGCCAACAGAGCAAAAAACAATATGCTTCCAAAGAAAGGCAGTTGCTTTATTGGTTTAAAAGAAGTTTGCTGTGCTATAAACTGGAAAGAGCTCGATACATTTGGAACTGCTATTGTAGCTTGGCTTGGCGAATTGGTTGTGGCGAATGCTGACTTTGGGCCTTCAACGACATCTATAATCAAGTCTGTTGACTCAAGTATTTTGTATTTTTTTGACTTAGGGTCAAAGTAACTAGACACAATGGAGGGAATGGGATATTTTCCTTGAAACTGTGGAACCAATGTGTACGTATTCTTAATTGAACCTCGCATGCCCGAAAGTGTTGTATTCACTTGTTCACTGTATTCGGGATCATAACGTTCGAGTGAGCTTGGCGTTGCCATCTCTGGCAATGAGAACAACTTTAAATTTCCTTTTCCTTTTACCTCTACCGTTGCTTGGAGTGATTCAGAGGCGTTAAGAGCATTTTTGGACGTTTTTACTTCAAAGCTAAAGTCACCAACGGCACCATTAAAGTTAGGCGGCTTACCCTCTTCAGGAAACGGTAGTACCGTTAGGGTTCGCTTCCCTGCGGTTATGGAACGAGAAACTTGTGTATATACCTGATTTCCAAAAAAGTCTCTGCGATTGGTAGTAACATCTAATTGCACATCTAGTGAAAGTGGTGCTATAAGTAGTTTCCCTGCGCGTTGGGGGTAGAGAACCGTTTGTTGCCATGCTACATAATTGTACAACTTCCCCTTGAACATTTCTCTTTCAATCGTACGTCTTGAAGGTATATCTTGCGACCAAAAATCTTTATATTCAGGCATGTCAATCGGACTGACGTCGGATGGCCTCACTTTGCTGTCAAAATAAAGTTTATACACTACTGTTATGGGTTCATTTATATAGACCGTGCTTTTGGATAATACAGCAACCAAATGAAGGCTTTCAGATGCAATATAATTTGGATCATTTGGATTTTTGGGCAGCTCAACAGCATCTTTAACCTTTATGTCAACAGGAATCGTTTTATAAATATTACCGTCTATTTCGATTGTAGCCTGCCCAATGGTAATTTTTCCTTTTTTAAGAGGGACTAACGAATAAGTATAGGTTTTTGAAAAGGAGCTCTTACCGTTGACATAAATATTACTCACCGACTGACTGGGTCCTGCCACAATCCGAAATCCATTAAAAGATGGAGGGTTAAAATTATCTCCCTCCTTGTTCATGGTAAACTCTATACGTAGCCGCTCATTAATGCCAAGCTCACTCTTACTTATTTGCGCCTTAAAATCCACCTGCGCGAAAGCAAAAGGCGAAAGTAGCATAGTTACAAAACAACATATAAGCAACTGCCTCATTACCAATCCTTTTTACTTTTTACACCGGCGGGCTTTGCCTTTTGGGCATTGACTTTATCTTGCACTTTTTTCTCTTCATTACTCATTGCCTCGAGAAGATTCTTCACCTGTTGAGGTGATAATTGTGTAGGGTTGCCTTGGGGTTGGGGTTGCTCTTTTTCCTTGTCGCCATCTTGATCTTTTGGGTCATTTTCTTTTTTGTTCTTTTCATCTTCTTCTTTGTCACCAGGCTGATCTTTTGGGTCTTCTTGATTATCGTCTCTTTGATCTTTGTCTTTATCTCCCTTTTTATCTTTATCGTTTTGTTGGTCTTTGTTATCCTTATTGTCCTTGTCGTCTTTATTTTTCTCGTCTTCCAACATTTTTTTAGCTAAAGCATAATTGTAACGTGTTTCATCGTCGTTGGGGTTGTTACGAAGAGCATTTTTGTAGGCCTCAACAGCTCTTTTATAATCTTTGAGTTGCATCAGCGCATTGCCAATGTTGTGAAAGTTTCGGTGTGTGTTTGGGCGTCCTTTGGTGATTTCAATAGCATCAGCATAGACTAATAGGGCCTCCTCAATATAATTATCTTGTTGTAAAGTGGTGCCCATATTGTACTGCGCAATATCTTTTTTTTGGCCTGTGGCAGTAGCCCTGCGATAATTCTTTTCGGCCTCAACATTATTTGAAATATCAAAAGCTTGATTGCCATCGAAAATATAATTGTCTGCTTTTTGAATAAGGAGAGACTCTTGTCCTAAAACAAATAATGGGAACAGCATTATGGTAAGCAATAACCTAGACATCTTGGAACAAATTTAGTTTTTTAACCCACTGTGTTTTACGATAGAATAAAAATAAGTCAAGTACAATCAAAAACAAACCAATGCCTAAAAACCATTGAAACTGATCTTTAAATTTGGCAAATTGTTTGGCTTCAAACTCTTGCTTATCCATGTCCTTTAGCCGGTCTATAATGGCTGTGACTACATCCTCGGTATTAGTACCGTCCAAAAACAAACCATTGGTTGCTTTTGCTATTGACTGCATTTGATTAAAATCGCTTTTTGTGATAACCACCTCTCCCTTTTCGTCTTTTTTGTAAGATGTAGAATTCCCTGTTGTTATGGGAATTACCGAGCCTTTTTCAGTACCAACGGCCACAGTAAAAAATGTAATTCCCAGTTGGGCAGCTCGTGATGCCGCTGCCAAGGCATCATCGCCATGGTCTTCTCCGTCAGAGATAATACACACCACTCGGTTGGTTTGGTTTTCATCGTCAAAAAAAGTTTCCGCCAATCGCATAGCTGCAGAAATAGCCGTGCCTTGAGATGAAATCATATTGGTGTCCAATGAGGACAAAAATAATCGAGCTGCGGTATAGTCTGTTGTAATGGGCAAATGCGGTATGGCCGATGAGGCATAGGCAATAATACCTACGCGGTCGCTAACCAATTGATTAATAAGTTCACTTGTGAGTCGCTTTGCCTTTTCCAACCTGTTAGGTGCAATGTCTTCTGCAAGCATACTCTTGGATACATCAATAGCAAATACCAAGTCTACACCTTCTCTTTTAACAGTCTCAAGCTCTGTACCAATCTGCGGATTAACCAATCCCAAACATATAAAGGCCCAACCCAACCAAAACAAGATTTGTTTAAACCAGCCTTTAAACGAAGATCGTTCTGGAGCTATGTGATCTATCATTTTTGCAGATGCCAATGATTTTAATACCCGCTTTTTCCAAAGGGTAAAAAGTACATAACCCAATACCATTAGCGGAATAAGCAATAGCAAATAAAAATACAGTGTCTGTTCGTATTGTATCATGCTAGCGCCGATTTAAAAAGTGTAAGCCGCAAAAGCCATTCCAAAAACAATGCGCCCATTGCCACAAGAACAAACCACCTAAACTTTTCGTGGTATTTAGTATAACGTATTTCTTCTACATCTGTACGTTCTAATTTGTCTATCTCTTTATAAATGGCTGCTAACTTTTTATTGTCTGTTGCACGATAATAACTGCCGCCAGTCTCCTCAGCGATAGACTTAAGTAGTTCTTCATCAATTTCAACTTTTCGCAATTGATATACAAAAGATCCGTCTTGACGTAGAGCTACCGGGGCAGGCGCGCTCCCGTTACTCCCTAATCCTATGGTGTAGGTTTTGATACCATAGGTACTTGCAAGGCCAGCTGCTGTCTTGGGGTCAACAAAACCCGTGTTGTTAACGCCGTCTGTAAGTAAGATAATTACCTTGCTCTTGGCTTTACTGTCACGCAATCGGTTTACGGCAGTTGCCAGCCCCATTCCAATGGCGGTTCCATCGTTAATCACGCCATCATAGTTGACTTTATTGAGTACGTCAATTACCAAGGCCTTATCTGAAGTTATAGGTGTTTTGGTGTAGCTTTCACCTGCATATACCACCAAACCTATGCGGTCTGTTTTCCTTTTAGAAATAAAATCTGATGCCACATTTTTTAGTGCGGCTAATCTGTTAGGCTTTAAGTCACGGGCCAACATACTAGACGAAACATCGATAGCAATAACAATGTCAATACCTTTATTTGTTTTGGTTTGGGTACTAACATCTTGTGTTTGTGGACGCGCCAAAGCCGTAACAATTAGGGCAATGGCCAGCAGACGCAACATGAATAATATGGGTCGCAGTTTAGATAAGCTCCCTGACTTGGGAAAGGCATTGATGCTGGAAGTGAGTAAATGTGCCTGTTGTCTTTTTCGTGATATAATATGCCATGCTAATAGTAAGGGTATCAGCAATAGCCCCCAGAAAAAATCAGGATGTGCAAAAGTGTAATCCATTATGATTTTTCCTTTATAAATTCAATGCTGTTCAGCATTCGGGTGATAAGTTCTTTGGCATAGCGGTCATTTCGATCATAAACTAACTGAAGCTGTTGAAAACCTTTGTTCTCAGTAAAGTGATAAACCTCATAGGTTTTACGCTGGGTATCTTTATTGTTTTTAGTCCAATCAAAAGAGCCTGAAGCAACAATTCCCTCAATTCCTGAAGTCGTTTTGTAATCGTTTTGTTTTTGAAAAATATTGGTTGCACCCATACTATCAAATGTGCCAATCACCTTATCTACTTTTTGTTGTAAGTCAATGGTTTGTTCTTCTTTTGCTATGGAATGCTCCATGTGTAGAACAATCATAAATGCTTCTTCCAAAGAGCCTAATACAAACTGCTGATTGAGTCGGTTTTGGGTAGTTTTTCTGCTAAAAGCATCGGGGGATTTTAGTGACATAGCAGAAATACCATAGGTGCTAGATACCCATTCTTGTTGCAACCATTTTAGCGTTGGATGACCAAACAAACGGTCTTTGGCTTGCATAGCGCCGTAGTTATAAATCATAACTGTGGCAGTGATGGCTAATGCTCCCAAAAAGGAAAATCCTGCTATTTTAATCCGCTTAAGTTGTTGTTGCTTACGACGAATTCGGGCGTAGGCCTCATTTTGTAAACGTTCCTCTTCCGTTGGCTCAGGAAGTGCTGCTTTAGTGTCCTTAACAACCAATTCAATTTTTTCTCTATCCAAACGTGCCAAATATTCTTCTGGAAGGGCACGTGCAAATTTAACCAAGTCGGCCGTTGACAACACCTGCTTGAGTTGATCGATTGTTGCGTTTGTCAATTCAAGATTACCCGAGTCTCTTAGAAGCTCTAACTTTGTCAAAAGTTCATCTGAAGTGCTTTCTAAGGCATCAATATTGGTCTCATCCTCTAAGTAGTTTCTGACAATATCGGTCATTTCAGAATAATAATCTTTGTAAGCCTCTTGTTTGTCCAGCTGTTTGGATTCAAGGGCTTGAAGGGCTTGAAGGGCGCGCTCAAAGGGAGGCATTTTTTCTCGCTTTGCACGGATGCGTTTCTGGGTTCTTACAACAAACACGTAGAGCAAAACGGCTGCCATTAAAATCAAAAAAACATAGCTGTAGGGTTTCCACCAACCAGTGGTGTTTTTTGCCATAGGTAAAATAGTCTTTATGGGAAAGAGGGGTTGCTCTAATGTGTCTACAGCCACATCTTTAACCCTTACCAAAAGAGAGTCTGTTGAAAATACCGTTCCTTCAACAACTACAATTTGTTGTGGTAATGTAAACTGCCCCGAATCAAACTGAATAACCGCATAGGTCTTTGAGTAAACAAATTTATTTGCTGAAACTGTGGTGTCAACAACTGTAGTATCAATTACTTCAAAAGGGGCAAATGCCTTGGGGGGAGGAAACTGTATACTTGCTTGTTTGTCCGTAGACACAGCCAAGTTGAGGTTTATTTGCTCTGCCAAGCGCACCTCAAGGGTATCAGCCGTGAGGCTTACTTGCGTTTGGGCCATACTCCAACAAGAGACAAACAAAAGCAAAAAACGAATCCCTTTATCCACGGCCTTTGAAGTAGGTTAATAGTTTTTTGACGTAGCTCTCATTGGTAGCACATGAAAGTGCTCCTGCGCCATATCTTGTGAATTGAGTGCTGAAATAATCAGCAGTTTTTCGGTGTGCAAGCGCATAGGACATGCGTACTGATTTTGACGAGCTGTTAACCCATTTATGTGCAGCCGTTTCAGCATCACGAACAAGCAATAATCCTGCTTTTGGAAGTTTGGCTTCAATGGGGTCGTATAGTCGAACGCCTGTTAGGTCATGCTTTTTTGCGGCCAACTGTACGGATTTGGAATAATCGTTATCTAAAAAATCGGATAGTATAAACACAATGGCACGTTTTTTTAGAATGCGGCTCATAAACTCTAATGCCCCTGCAATGTCTGTCTTGCTGCTTTTTGGTTGGTGTTCCAACAATTCTCTAATGATGCGTAACACGTGTGATTTTCCCTTTTTGGGCGTAATGAACAATTCTACATCATCTGAGAACATAAGCAGGCCTACTTTGTCATTGTTCTGTAATGCAGAAAAGGCAAGTGTGGCCGCTATCTCAGTAAGGGTGTCGCGCTTACGTTGTTCTAATGACCCAAAATCGGCAGAGCCACTAATGTCTACCACCAACATAAGGGTTAACTCCCGCTCTTCCTCAAATACTTTTACAAAGGGCTCTTGATAACGTGCGGTAACGTTCCAGTCAATGGCACGGACATCATCGCCATATTGATATTGACGCACTTCGCTAAAGGTCATGCCACGTCCCTTAAAGGTACTGTGATATTCCCCCCCAAAGATATTATTACTCAATCGGCGGGTCTTAATCTCTATCTTCCGAACTTTCTTTAAAAGCTCTTTTGTATCCATAGCGAAAAACTGTTTAAAAACTAGGGCACCTCCACGGCGTTAACAATACGCTGTATAATGTCTTCCGAGCTAATATTCTCGGCTTCAGCTTCGTAAGTGATTCCAATACGGTGGCGCAACACATCATAAATAACGGCGCGGACGTCTTCTGGAATCACATAGCCACGGCGCTTGATAAAAGCATAGCATTTGGCAGCAGTTGCTAAATTAATACTTCCTCTAGGTGAGGCGCCAAAACTAATAAATGGTTTTAAAGATTGTAATTTATATTTTTCAGGATATCTTGTGGCAAAAACCAAGTCTAAAATGTACTTCTCAATTTTTTCATCCATATAGACTTCGCGAACAGCCTTTTGTGCCTTAGAAATTTGGGCTGTACTGATAACAGGTTTTACCATGCCAAAGGAATCATTGAGGTTTGCGCGAACAATTTCTTGCTCATCTGATAGGTTGGGATAATCAATGATTACTTTCAGCATAAAACGATCTACTTGTGCCTCTGGAAGCGGATACGTACCTTCTTGCTCCACTGGGTTTTGGGTCGCCATCACCAAAAATGGCGGTTTGAGCTTAAAAGTTTCGTCACCAATGGTTACTTGCTTTTCTTGCATGGCTTCCAACAGGGCAGATTGAACTTTTGCAGGAGCTCTGTTTATCTCGTCTGCCAGCACAAAATTAGCAAATACCGGACCTTTTTTAATGCTAAAATCATTCTCCTTAGCGTTATAAATCATGGTTCCAATTACGTCAGCAGGAAGCAAATCGGGCGTAAATTGAATCCGGCTGAAACTTCCCTTTACTGCCTTGCTTAATGTGTTGATGGCAAGGGTCTTGGCCAAACCTGGGACACCTTCTAAAAGTATATGCCCTTGTCCTAGCAATCCGATAAGCAAACGCTCTACCATTTGCTGTTGTCCTA
>MDSV01174111.1_pt1 | contig 10426 bp, 7 predicted proteins | sample 810851 | NCBI WGS metagenome assembly MDSV01 (sample SAMN05326640, study PRJNA326480) | marine metagenome | isolation source: seawater | place: Atlantic Ocean: North East | collected 2012
AAACCAAAATCTTGACCACGGCGTAACCGCCGTTCCATACACAAAAGGCGGGTCAATTCTCGGTGGAAATACCGGGTCAGTTCTCAGTGAAAATCAACAGGCATTGGCCTCGGCGCTCCGGGGTTTAGGTTCGGGCCGTGTTTCCTTGGGCGTCGACGAATGGCTGGAAACTCCTGAAGCGCGTGCGCTGCCGCGAACGCAAGTCGGAAGCGCCGCAATGTTTGGGATTGCGGGTATTGATCTGAGTAATCTCAGCATCATCCCGGAGGTCCAGGCCGCGGCGGGTCGACTTTCGCAGATCAATGGTTCGCCGGACGATGACCCTCGTCGCCTGTTGATGGAGCGTATGTCACCCTCTGTCCTGTCTGTCCTGATCGAGACAGCGGATTTGGCGAGCTTAGATGAGATTCTCGCAGCGTTGGTCGGAATGCCATTGCCAGTCGCGGTGCGGACCAGCCTCATGCAGGCTCCAGACGGCCTCTTGAATGCCAATCTCGATCTCTTGGGGTCTCTAATGGGCACCTTGTCCGCCCTGGATCGAGAGATCGCTGGTGATTGGGTCGCCGAGATCGGGCAAGAGGCGCTGTTCGCACGGGTTCAGGCAGAGACAGCTTGGGCCGGGCCTGTAACAATCCAAGATGCCGATGACGGAGTGATCGTCCGTTGCGATCTTTGGTACGTTGCCGGCTCTGTCCAGAAAAATCCGCACGACGCAGTTGTGAGTTTGTGCGAACGAATATTGGCACTGTGTCCGTCGGCTGACATTGCGGCGTCCAACGCCATTACTGCAAGCGGCGAATTGGCTGGCCTTGCCCAGTTGCCGCTGGGGACAAAGCGGATTGCCCGAGAAAATCTTCCTCCACCGTCGGTTCCTCAATGGAACCGGCGTTGGCGGGATCTGATCTCCCGCCGCGTCGCCGCTCCGAGCTATAGCGATTATCTTGCCAGAGGCGTGGTGATTCTCGATGCCCTTGTGCCGACGTTGGAAAAGATCTTCGACACCCATTTTCGCGGAAAGAATGCACCTAACGGACTCTTCGAAACGTTAAACTCCATCAACACTGAGACAGAGGCACTGACTCCTCCTGCTATTTCGTCATTGAAAGCGTCGGGTGCCGGAAGCAACGAAACAAATACCAACGTCACCAAGTTTCAGAACCTCCTGCACAGCGCGAGCTTCAATGTCATCGCGAGGTTCGTGAAATTGCCTGACCAAGCTGGCGCATACATTGCCTGGCTGAGCGATCTCATCACCGATGTCGACACCACCACTCTCGAAGAACCTTGGCAGCTTATAGGAGGCGGGCCCCCGCTAATGCTTAACCGTCTCAAGACGCTCTTGGAGACGTTGCGACTTCTGGCCGGAGAAGCCCATGAAAGGAAGCAAGTGCCAGCGGTAACTTGGGCGACACGAGGCAAAGGCGCGCGAGTAGGCAACTCCGTTCGGCTCGTATCCCTCTCTGCCAAAGCTGCCGGGGAAACACGGCTAGCTCAGCGAAAGGCAGAAATTGAACGCTTGGCAGAGGAGGCCGGGATCGCCGCAGAGTTCCATCTCCGCGTTAACGCCAAGGGTATTCTACCGTGGCCACCTGTAGAGGTTCTCGCACTGTTGCTCGCGTCCGACATAGCAGATGCGGTGGTTGCACTCGCTGAACAAGCCGAACTCGTGCGGTTATTGGTGGACCCGTCGATCCACCTGACGATTATGCCTTACATTGAGGATGTCGCGTTCCCGGCGCTCGCAAAGTCTGGTTACCAGACCCTCCTTCCCGACGTGGAAGGAGCTGCCTTCTGGGCCGAACAACTCGGATTGCCACAAGCCCCATCTGCTATGGGAAGCATGTTTGGGGAGGTGCTGAGCCTTGCCAGCGAACTTGGAGCAATGGATCAAAAACGGCTCGGCAATGAGACTCGTCCCGAAGAAGAGATTGCTGCCCGTCGGAGTTTGGAGGCTGCCTTCGAAAGAAAGTACGAGGAACTGACCCGACGGCTCAATGCTTTTGACCAGGCCCTGCAATCGGATGTGTCCGAATTGATCGAGCATCTGCGAACTGGGGACGTTGATTTCGCCGCAGAAGCGCAGGCTGCGATTGGTGGAACTTCAAGCAAAACTGCCGAGGCCGCGGGGTATGTGTCTCTGCTTTTGTTATCTGCAGAGATCGACAGTATTTCAGCCGAAGGGCAACCGTCCGAGCAACTCCAAACGACCTCACCCGAGCAAGCCGACGATGGCCGCCCGGCTCAGCTGGTTCCGGTCCGCACCGGCCCGGCGTCGCTGGTCGAGAGCCATTTGCGCAGGTGCCGGTCAAGGATGTCGGCCTTCAGTCCCGGGGTGATGCCGTGCTGCACGAGGTTGTGGAACTCGTGGGGGTCGGACTGCTGGTCATAGACCTCCATCAGGCCCGCACTTTCATAGAAGCAGGACTTCCAGCGCCCGTCGAAAACCATCACGCCATGCTCGGGCCGGAAGCCGGACTGCGAATCGTTGAAACCCGAGATCACCATGTCCTTGTGCCGGTCCGGGTCGCCGTCGCCGCCCATCTTGGCCCAGAGCGAGCGCCCCTGCATCGCCGGCAGCACGGCGATCCCGGCGGCATCCAGAAGCGTCGGCGCGATGTCGACCAGTTCGACCAGCGCCTGCGACACCACGCCGGCGCGCACCCGGCCGGGCAGCGCGAAGACCAGCGGCACCCGCACCAGCCCGTCATAGAAGCGGCAACCCTTGTAAATCAGGCCGTGGTCGCCCAGCATTTCGCCGTGGTCCGAGCCGAACACGACCAGCGTATCCTCTGCCTGGCCTGTCCTGTCGAGATGGTCGAGGATCTCGCCCAGCCGCATGTCCAGGTTCTCGATCATCGCGTAATAGGCGGCCTTGACCGCGCGCGCGTCGAAGCTTTCCGGGGGCTTCGCCGCCACCTGCGCCGGACGGTTTGCCGGAACGCCCGCGCCGTTGCGGTCGGGGGTGGGACCGAACACGTCCAGATGCGGCGACTGGAACGGGATGTCGGCCATGAATGCCTGCGCCGCCACATCGCTTTCCGCCCAGGCGGGCGGCGAGAGCCTTTGCGGATCGTAGCGATCGAGGACATTCTGCGGCGGGTCGAAGGGCGGATGCGGATCGAACAGGTTGACCATCAGGAACCAGGGATCGTCGCTGCCCGCACCGATGAACCCCAGGCTGCGGTCGGTGGCCCAGGCGGCCTGGTTCAGGTCCTCGGGCGCGCCTGGGCCGCAGAATTTGGTCGGATCGGAAAACAGCACGGCATGGTCGACGCCGCGCTCGGCGAGCCAGTCGTGGTAGTCGCTGCCCTGGCCCCGATAGGCCGGCTGCGGGTTCCACAGAAAGGTCTCGAACCCGTCATGGTCGGGCCGTTTCTCGCCCTTGGCCTGGCGCGACAGGTGCAGCTTGCCGATCAGCCCGCAGCGGTAGCCGGCATCGGCCAGCAGTCCGGTCACCAGCTGCTCGGTTTCGGGGAAGCTGTCATTGCCGTTGCGCATCACATGATGGCTCGCCGGATAGCGACCGGTCATCATGCTGGCGCGCGAGGGCGTGCATACCGGCGCCTGGGCATAGGCGCGGTCGAAGGCCCAGCCGCGGGCGCAGAGCCGGTCGATATTGGGCGTGCGGATTTCACTATTGCCGAGGGCCGCTATTGTGTCCCAACGCTGCTGGTCGGTGCAGAACCACAGAATATTGGGGCGGCGGGCTGCGGTCTTGGTCATGTCGAAAAACGCCTCTGAATGGAACGGAAACCGGGCGGTCCCGGCAGGAACCGCCCGATCGACGGGAGAGCCGGCCGCTCAGGCGGACGCGCGTCTTCTGCCCGCCAGCCGGAACAGCGGCGGCAGGATGATCGACAGCGCGGCGATGGCCAGGAACAGCAGCGCCCAGGGTCGGCTTAACACGCCTGCGAAGCCGTTCTCGGAATACATCAGCCCGGAGCGTAGCTGTTCCTCGGCGATCGGCGCCAGCACGAAGCCGATCACGAACGGACCGAGCGGAATCCGCGCAAAGGTCAGCACCAGACCCAGCAGCGCGAAGCCCAGCATCACCCATACGTCGAACCAGTCATTGTTGAGCGCGAAGGCACCGATGACGCAGAATACCAGGATCATCGGGTAGAGCGCCCAGCTCGGCACCAGCGTCAGCCGGGCAATGCCACGGGTGCCGATCCACATCATCGCCAGCATCAGGAAGTTGGCGACAAGATAGGCGGCGATGAAGCCGTAAGCAACCTCGGGCGAGTTCTGGAACAGAAGCGGGCCGGGCTGCAGGTTGTGGATCATCAGCGCTCCGATCAGGATCGCATCGACCACGCTGCCGGGAATGCCCATCGTCACCAGCGGGATCAGCGCCCCGCCGACGGAGGCATTGTTGGCCGCCTCGGAGGCGACGATACCGTGCTCCTCACCCTTGCCGAAGGCGTCGGGGTTCTTCGAGAAGGCCCGCGCGCTGCCATAGCTGACCAGCGAGGCGACGCTGGCCCCGATACCCGGCAACAGGCCGATCCAGGTCCCGATGATGCTGGAGCGCAGGATATTCGGCGTGAACTTGCGCAGATCGGCCAGGTTGAAGGCGAGCGCCCCCTTGGATTGCACCAGCTCGGGCGGCGCGGCGCGGCGGCCGGCCTCCATCAGCACCTGCTTGATAGCAAACACGCCGATGAGCACGGGCAGCACGTCGAAGCCCGACAGCAGCGAATCAAAGCCGAAGGTCAGCCTTGCCTGTCCGGTCGAGGGGTCGATGCCCGGAAGCGCAAAGACCATTCCGAGCATGGCGCCCATCAGGCCGCGCACCAGTGAGGATTCGGCGAGCGCCGCCAGCATGACGAAGGCCATCATGATCAGGCCGAAATATTCCCACGGGCCGAAGCGCAGCGCGAACCGTGCAAGGAACGGCGACAGGCCGGCCAAAAACAGCGCCGAAATCAGCCCGCCGGCAAAGCTGGCGACGATGCCGAGCGACAGCGCCCGCGTGGCGCGCCCCTGGCGGGTGATCTGGAAGCCGTCGAATGTGGTCACGACCGAGGCCGGCGTCCCCGGCATGTTCAGCAGGATCGCCGAGATCAGCCCGCCCGAAATGCCACCGACATATTCGCCGACCAGCAGCGAGATCGAGGTGGCGTTTTCCATGTGAAAGGTGATCGGCAGCGTCAGCGCGATCAGCATCGACGCGCCGAGCCCCGGTATGGCGCCGACAATCAGGCCGAGCGCGGTGCCAAGCGCCAGGCAGGCCAGGACGGCGGGTTCGAAAGTTGCCCCGAGGGCAGTGAGAAGTTCGCTCATTGTTGCCGCCCGTCAAGGAAGATTTACGAAGAAGTAGCGCGAGAAGACAACCGCCAGCAGGCTGCACAGGATCGCCGCGCCGACGGCCGAGACGGCGAAGCGCCGCCAGTCGAAACCGCCGATCAGCACCGCCGAGACGGCGACATAGACCGTGCCCGCGACCCAGAAGGTCGCCCAGCCCCAGGCCATCGCCAGAATGAATACGACGAGCGCCGCGAAGACCACGGTGCCCCGCAGGGCCGCCGCCGGCGACCACGGTAGAGGCAGGCTTTCGGTACCGCGCACCATGCGCAGGACAGCGCTGGCGGCGATCGGAACCGCCGCCAGCAAGATCAGGACCGCCAGGGTCCGCGGCACTGCCGCCGACCCGAGCGGATCATATTTCGGTGCAGGCAGGGACGCCGCCCCGACCAGCAACAGCGTGGCAATCACGACGATCAGGAGGCAGAATGCCAGGTCGGTTGCCGGATGGGGCTTGCGGTTCATCGGATCACTGCATCTTCGCGGCGGTGGCCTCGATCGACTTCAGGCGCTCGCGCGCTTCCTCGGTCGCTTCAGGGCCCGGGGTGAACGAGGGGTCGTCGCCGTTGTTGGTGAAGAATTCCTGCACTTCCGGCGTGTTAACCGCCTTTTCAAGCGCCGTTGAAAGCGTCTTCTGCACATCTTCTGGGATGCCCTTGGGCGCCATCCACCACATCGCGTTCGACCATGTAGCGTCGGGATAGCCCAACTCCGTGACGGTCGGCACGTCAGGCAGCTTGTCAGAGCGCTCGGGCGCAAACGAGGCGACCGGCGTGATCTGGTCGTTGCCCAGTACCTCGGAGGGCGAGAACAGCGAGATGTCGGCATTGCCGCCCATCAGCATGCGCTGGCGGTCGGCGCCCGAATTGCCGTTGACGAAGCGCGTCTCGATGCCCGCTTCCTGCTCCAGCTTGGCGCCGGCAAACTGGGCGATCGTGCCGATGCCGCCGACCTCGACGAGGCTTTTCGGCTCGGCCTTCAGCTGTGTGACGATATCTTCAAAGCTGGTCAGACCCGATTTCGGTCCGACGGCCCAGACCGGGCTGGTGGTGCCGGTGTAGCCCAGGGTTACGATATCGTCGATATCGAAATTGCCGACGCCGAGCGCCTTCGAGATCAGGGCATTATACTGCCACAGCATGATCGTCTCGCCATCCTTGGGCGACGAGATCATCTTTTCATAAGCCGCGGCACCACCGCCGCCGCCCATGTTGACGATCACCAGCGGCTGGCTCAGCAGATCATTGTCCTCGATCGCCTTGGCGATCACCCGCGCGACGCTGTCGGTATAGCCGCCGGGCTTGAACGGCACGATCACCTGGATCGGCTTTGACGGGAATTCCTGTGCCTGTCCGGTCACGGCGGATGCCAGCAACGCGACCGCGACGCCGGCGATGCCAAAGATGGCTGTTCTACGATTCATCATGTCTTTCCTCCCATGGGTTTCAGATATCGTCAGTCATTCTCGGATGCGGCCGTATCAGCCCGCACCCACCACCTGCCCGCTGAGCTCCAGCGGGGGTTGCGGATAGTGCAGGCCGCGCTGGCCCGCAAGCTTGCGCTCGTCCGGCGCGGAAAGCGGCGGGGCTTCGAAACCGGTCAGACGACCGTCCTTCACCCAGTCGAGGTCGCAGCCATAGAGGTGTTCCACCAGCAGCGCCTCGAGCTCGGCGCGCATCTGCGCGGCCTCCGGCGCGCTGGAAAGGTCGCGGCGCTCGCCCGGATCGCTCGCCAGATCAAACAGCTGCACGGCATTGCCGGCCGGATACCAGATCAGCTTCCAGTCGCCGCGGCGTATCATCCGGTTGGCCCTCGGCCCTTCGAGACACTCGCCGTAAAGATGCGGCCGGCCCTTGAGGTCCAGCATGGACACGCCGTCCACGCCGTCGGGCACCGGCAGGCCGGCGATTTCGAGCAGGGTCGGCATGACATCGGCCAGGCCAAAGATGCCGTCGCAGACCTTGCCGCGATATGTGTCCCCGGTTGATTTCGGCGCAACGAAAATACCCGGCACCTTGGTCGAAGGCTCGAGGAACAGCCGCTTGCCGTAAAGCCCGCCATTGCCCAGCATGTCGCCGTGGTCCGACAGGAACAGGATTGCCGTGTCATCCAGAATGCCCTCCTCGCGGAGTGTGCCGATGACGATCCTGATCTGGTGATCGATATGGGTGCAGAGCGCGAAGAACGCCGCCATCAGCGCCTTTCGTTCGCGCGGCGAGCGTTCGGGCAGATAGTTCAGGACGAAGCGCAGTGCGTAGGGCATGGCTTCGGGGTCCCGGGCCCATTCGGCAATCGTCGGATCGGGCATATCGGCAGGCGCGTAGCGTGCGAGATAGCTTTCAAGCGGCACCAGCGGCGGGTGCGGATGCGTGAAGGACATGTTCCAGAATGCCGGGCGCCCGTGGTCCCGACGCTTGATCACGCGGCACATTTCGCGCGCGGTCCAGTTGGTGACGTGGCAGTCCTCGGGCAGGTGCCATGGACGCCAGATATAATCATTGTTCGACATGCCGTGGAGATATTGCTGGCCGGCGAAACCGCGGTCGGCCAGGAACATGTCGTAGTCATCCACGGCGCCCAGTTGCGCGCGCCCCTCTTCGGCCAGAAGCGCGTCATCGAACCCGATCCGGTCGCGTTGCGGGTGGATGTGGAGCTTGCCGACGGAGAAGGCCTGATAACCGCCGTCGCGAAAGCACTGCGCAAGGGTCGGTGCGTCGGGCATCGGCAGCATCGGCTGGAACACCCGGTCGCCGTGGCTTTTGGGGGAAAGGCCCGTCATCAGCGTGCGGCGCGCGGGAATGCAGACCGGACATTCGCTGTAGAGATTGGTGAAACGCGTGCCGGTGCGCGCCAGCGCATCAAGCGTCGGCGTCTCTATCACCGGATGGCCGGCCACCCCCAGAAGCGAGGCAGCCCATTGGTCGACCGTGATCAGCAGGACATTCGGACGCATCGTCACTTGGCAGCTCCGCTGCGTGCCGCGCTGTCATCATTCGCCAAGATATAATCCGATTGACCTGCCGTCATCTGTGTCTCCTCACTCTTGGAGACTAGAATTTGACGATTGATAGCTATAGTCAAATAAGCAACCCTTATAGAACGGAGAATTCTGCGTCATGGACATGAAGCAATTGCGCGCGATCGTCGTGCTGTCGGAAGAGCTGAATTTCGTCCGCGCCGCAGCGCGGCTCGGCATCAGCCAGCCAGGCTTGTCGCAGCAGATCCAGCGCGCGGAAACCGAACTGGGCGCATTGCTGTTCGCACGCTCCGGACGGCGGGTGACCCCGACCGAGGCAGGCCGCATGTTCGCCCGCGACTCCGCGCATCTGGTCCAGAACTACGACGGCGCCGTTGCCTCGGCGCGCCGCGCCGCGAAGGGACAGGTCGGACGGCTGCGCCTGGGTTTTGTCGAGGCGGCGTCGGTGAATGTGCTGCCGGCGATCGTGTCCGAGTACCGCCGCCACGCCCCCGAGGTTCAACTCGAACTGGTCGAAATGATCTCGGCCGAACTGGCTGATGGACTGCAGCGGCGCAGCATCGATGTGGCGCTGACCCGGCCGATCAATCTCGACGACCCGATCAAGTCCCGCGTGATTCTGCGAGAGCCCTATGTCGTGGCGCTGGCCGCCGATCACCCGCTGGCGGGCGAGGCATCGGTCTCGCTCTCGCAGGTGATCGACGAGGGGCTGATCCTCGCTCCCGGTCCGAAGGCACAATATATCCGCAGCGTGTTCCGCCCGCTGTTCGAGCGGCTGGGCCGCGAGCCGTCGGTCACCCAGGAGGTGCATCAGCGTTATGTGGTCACCGGGCTGGTGCAACTGGGGCTGGGCTATTCGCTGTTGCCGCGGTCGGCGGCGATGTTGCACCGCGAGGGCATCGTGTACCTGCCCCTGTCGGATGCCGACGCGCCGATGGCGGAGATGATGGTGGCCTGGATCCAATGGGAGGACGCGCCGCCGCTCGTCGACTTCCTCTCAATGGTGCGCCGGATCTTCGGGACCTAGCGGCCTTCCAGCCCGATACTGCAGCCCGACACCCCCATGACGACGACGGCGAAAGTCGTTCATGGGCTTATTCATGACATCGCTTTCATGCACAAAAAAATAGTTTGTTCGCGGTTAAATATCGCGTTATGCAACTTTCATGAAAGCGCATTCATGGGTCTTGCGCAAACCCGGCGTGACGGTATGCGGAGGTGGCGCGATGAAAGCACGGATGATCGATGTGGCGAGAATGGCCGGCGTTTCGGCCAGCACCGTGTCGCGCCGGTTGAGCGGCAGTCACCTTGTTTCGGATGACGTCGGCGCACGGATCGATGCCGCGGTTCGGGCGCTGGACTACGCTCCCAACGCCGTGGCGAGCGGCCTCGCCGGCAGCCGCGCGCGCGGTCGCAGCCGCACCGTCGCCGTGATCGTGCCTGCGCTTGCCGCCTTTGCAGCCATGACGGACGAGCTGATGGTTCAGCTCGAGAGCGGCGGTTATCAGGTGATGATTGCCGCCACTCACTACGACGCCGAGCGAGAGGAAGCGCTGGTGCGCGCGCTTCTGAGCTGGTCTCCGGCGGCTCTGGTGATGGTCGGACGCTGCCATTCGCGGGCCGCGTTGCAAGCGCTTCTCGCCGACGGACTGCCGGTGGTCGAGGTGGGCGAACTGATCGATCGGCCGATCGATGCCAATATCGGCTTCTCCCACCGTGCCGTAGGCCGCACTGTGGCGCGACATTTTCTGGCCGCGGGCGCACGCCGGCTGGGCCTTGCCGTGGTTGCGCTGCCGGGCGACCGGCGGGCGGCCGACCGCGCGCTCGGCCTCAGGGAAATCGCCGCCGAGGCCGACGTGCCGGTGATCGAACACATGCGTTCGGAGCGCGCCACAACCAGCGCCGGCGCCGCCGCGCTCGCCGATCTGATGGGCCGGGCCGAAGCGCCCGACGCGATCCTGTGCTCGAACGACCTCGTCGCGCTCGGCGCCCTGTTCGAGGCCGGCCGCCGCGGGCTGGACCTGCCGCGCGACCTTCGGCTCTGCGGCTACGGCGATTTCGACTTCGCGGCCGAAACGCCCGTTCCGCTCAGCTCGGTGCGTCCTCCCGATCGCGAAATCGCGCGCGAAGCCGCCGCTCTGC
>MDSV01009128.1_pt1 | contig 10425 bp, 6 predicted proteins | sample 810851 | NCBI WGS metagenome assembly MDSV01 (sample SAMN05326640, study PRJNA326480) | marine metagenome | isolation source: seawater | place: Atlantic Ocean: North East | collected 2012
AAATCAATAATTTTTTTTCCCCATGATGATCAAATCAGACATATGTATTGAGCTTCATTATTTAGGAAGCTTAGAATTTTTCACAAGACTGATCAACTCAAAAAAGATTATATTAGAAGTCAGTGACTATTTCTTGAAGCAGACCTATCGCAATCGATGTTATGTTTTAGGACCTAACCGGATTCAAATGTTGACGATTCCCGTTCACTATCAAAAAAAAACAATTTTTCGTGATGTAACAATTGATTATCATCAAAATTGGATAAAAAATCACAGAAAAGCTGTTCAGGCCGCCTATGGAAAGGCTCCATTTTATGATTATTTCTATGATCTATTTGATCAAGTTTGGGTCTCAAAGCCAACCTATCTTTTAGACTTATCAATGTCAATGATGACAGTTTGTCTTAAAATCTTACAAATTGACATGTCATTTAACTTCACCTCTATTTATAAGCAGGAGGTTCAAAAAGACGTACTGGACCTTAGGAATATAATTTTGGCCAAAAAACCTTCAGAATTAAGGAGCTTTTACCGCCCGATTTCATATTATCAAAATTTTGGCAGCAATTTTGTAAGTAACTTGTCCATATTAGATTTGTTAATTTGTGAAGGGCCGAACGCTCTAAATATTTTGAAACAGTCTACAAATGACTAAAAGTTGGAATTATATTGCTAAAAATTTGTTTAAAAATAGAATACTCTCGGTTTAAAGCAAATTTGAGTTTATTTTTACGTTTATAGAATTTCGCAAAAAAGCTGATTATGGAAGCTAAGTTTTCAAATAGAGTAAAAGAAGTAATATCATTGAGTAGAGAAGAGGCCCTTAGATTGGGTCATGACTATATTGGTACCGAGCACCTCTTGCTTGGCATGATTCGCGAGGGCGAAGGAGTCGCTATTGGTTTGCTCAAGAAGTTAGGTGTTTCATTAGATGAGCTAAGAAATTCAGTTGAACAAGCGACCAAGGGAACTACAACAAGTAACGTACAAAACTTAGCAAATATTCCACTGACGCGTCAATCAGAAAAAGTATTAAAAATTACTTATTTAGAGGCTAAAATTTTTAAAAGTCATTTGATTGGAACAGAGCATTTATTGCTGTCAATTCTACGAGATGATGATAATTTAGCCACGCAGATTTTGGATAAGTTTGATGTGGGATACGATGTAGTAAAAGAGATGTTAGAATATCAAACTGAGAATCCTATGGCTGAATCGGACACTGATGATCCAGATGATGATGGGGGGAAAATGTTTGGGGCAGGTACTAATCCAGGAAGCGGGAGAGGAGAGTCTTCAGTCAAAGGGGGTGAAAAAACTAAGACTCCGGTGCTAGATAATTTCGGAAGAGACTTAACAAAATTGGCTGAAGAAGACAAAATGGATCCTATAGTAGGTCGGGAAGAGGAGATCGAACGTGTAGCACAAATTTTGAGTCGGAGGAAAAAAAATAATCCAATCCTAATAGGAGAGCCGGGTGTTGGTAAAACCGCAATAGCCGAGGGCTTAGCCTTGAGAATTGTTCAAAAAAAAGTATCTCGAGTACTATTTGGCAAGCGAGTAGTTACTTTAGATCTTGCCTCATTGGTGGCGGGAACAAAATACCGAGGACAGTTTGAGGAAAGAATGAAAGCCGTAATGACTGAAATCGAAAAGTCGCCAAACGTTATTATATTTATTGATGAGTTACATACAATTGTGGGGGCAGGAGGTGCTTCAGGTTCATTAGATGCCTCCAATATGTTCAAACCAGCTCTTGCACGTGGGGAAATTCAATGTGTAGGAGCAACTACTCTAGATGAATACCGTCAGTATATTGAGAAAGATGGAGCTTTAGCGAGAAGATTCCAGATGGTAATGGTGGATGCGACTACACCTGACGAAACTACCCAAATATTGGAAAATATCAAAGGTAAATATGAAGAACACCACAATGTGACCTACAGTAAAGACGCAATTAAAGCTTGCGTGACTCTGTCAGATCGATATATAAGCGATCGCTTTTTGCCTGATAAAGCGATTGACGTACTTGATGAAACTGGTGCTCGAGTACACATCAATAACATAAATGTACCTGAAAAAATCGTTGCTTTAGAGACACAAATAGAAGCGGTTAAAGAAGACAAAAATAATGTCGTAAAAAGCCAAAAATATGAAGAAGCTGCTCAGCTCAGGGATAAAGAGAAAAAGTTAATAGCTGAGCTCATGATTGAAAAAGATCAATGGGAAAAAGACTCGAAAAGTAAACGTTACCATGTCAACGAAGAAAATGTAGCCGAAGTCATTGGTATGATGACCGGAATTCCTACGAGTAGAGTAGCCCAAAAAGAAGGAGAAAAGCTTCGAAATATGAATGAAAACCTTGGCCAAAACGTGATTGGTCAAGACGAAGCAGTTACTAAACTGACAAAAGCTATTCAAAGAACTCGGGTGGGCCTTAAAGATCCAAAAAAACCAATCGGTTCTTTTGTCTTTCTTGGACCTACAGGTGTAGGAAAGACTGAAATGGCTAAAGTACTTTCTAAGTATCTGTTCGAAAAGGAAGATTCATTGGTTCGGATTGACATGAGTGAGTACATGGAGAAATTTTCTGTGAGCAGGCTAGTTGGTGCGCCCCCGGGCTATGTTGGGTACGAAGAAGGTGGACAATTGACTGAAAAAGTAAGAAGAAAACCGTATTCAGTTGTTCTTCTGGATGAAATAGAAAAAGCACATCCTGATGTTTTCAACATTCTTTTGCAGGTATTAGATGATGGCGTTCTTACAGATGGTCTAGGGAGAAAAGTAGATTTTCGTAATACAATTTTAATTATGACCTCCAATATTGGAGTAAGAGACCTTAAAGATTTCGGTGCAGGGATAGGTTTCGCAACGCAATCTAGAAAAGATAATAAAGCAGAATTAGTTAAGTCTACCATACAAAACGCTCTGAAAAAAACATTCAGTCCCGAATTTTTAAACAGGCTGGATGATGTTATTATTTTTAACTCACTTGAAAAGGAGCATATTCATAAAATAATTGAAATTTCTTTGGTTAAGTTGTTCAAAAGGGTAGGTGACTTGGGTTATCAAGTATCTTTAACGGATAGTGCTAAGGATTTCTTGTCTGATAAAGGTTATGATCCTCAATTTGGTGCTCGACCCCTAAATAGAGCGATTCAAAAATATCTTGAGGATCCGGTTGCTGAGGAGATCTTAAAAGGCGAAATAAGTGAAGGGGATATTATCCATGCTAGTTGGGATAAAAAATCTGAGGAACTTTCTTTTAAACTAAAGAAAAAGAAAGCCAAGGAAAATAAAGAACAATAGCATAGTTGAGAATGTCAAAGAGTTCAATAGCTGCCTAGATATTTTCTAAAAAACCACTCAAGGCTGAAAAAAGTTACTATGATGATCAAAAGCCATTTAAGATTAATCAGCTTTGTAAAGTCTTGAAGGCTACGGATAACGCCTTTTGCTTGTGAATTTCTAAGATCATTGACCAAAATGTCTATCTCATTTTTTTTATAGAACTGTCCTCCAGTGCGATCAGAAAGATCTTTAAGTAGGTTATGATTGGCAGTGAATGTAGTATGTTCCAATTGGGCATTTTCTATGATGAATTGCCCGTTTGAGGAGAAATTTTCACCGTTAAAATCGGTGATAGCTTCATAATTGTAGATTCCTTCGTCAAGTGTTCCGATATCAAAGGTTTTATTAACATCGCTACCTGTAAAATTATAAATATTTTCCGATCCATTCTTTTTCGAATACACCCTCAGCGTAATTCTGTTGCCAGCTACGGGTTCATAAATGTCATTATAAGACTCCGAGGTGAATTTAATAATATCATTAGCTTGAAAAAACGGCGCTACAGGTTTAAATATGAATTTATATTTATTTGATTGCACACTAAGGTATTGAATGGATTTAATGATAATTTGATCAAAAAGTAAAGAATTATTTGATATGGCGAGTTCTTGTAATCGCCAATTCCAAATCCCTGTACCATACAAGACGCCATATTTTGAGATACCATTGTCAAAAAAAGATAATACAGGCTTGGCTATGGTAAGATTTCCTACCTTTTGTTGAAGTAAAATTTCATGAGGGCCTAAGTCATAAGATCCATAGGGTACATTTAGAGTTGGATAGTAATTCAACTTATCCAAATAGGATCGATTGATTTCAAATTTTGTAAAGTTAGTATTATAAGCGGGTTTAATAATATCTTGTTCAGTTCCTTGTTGTTCGATAGCAATATTGGTTTTGGAGAAGAGCCAATTTAGGTTAGAGTTATTACTAAGGATATATAGAAAGCTTGGATTACCCAAATAATCTAAAATAGGGAAATTATTAGAGAAGGCTTGATGATGAATGATGAGATCGAAGGTATCTCGTGGAGAGGTTTTCATTAATCCGGGAATATATATTTGAGTTTGGTAGTTTTCACTTTGAGCTAGAGCCGATCGAATAGCTCTGATATCTGGATGGGGAGCAGGTGCTACTAATAGTATTTTTTCTTTTCCTTCGATTATTTCAATAAAAAGATCTTTTTCATTATTTACCGTATTAATTTCATCGGCTTCTGGAGGTATCCTTAAACGTAAGTGTTGAGGTCCAAATTTATCGGCATCCATTTCAAACAGAATTCTCATTTGCGGGGATAATGTCAAATTTTGTTTGCTGATAACTCCATCTTCATCAGACAAAATGAGGGTCTTTTTCTTACCAAAGTAACTAGTGGCATTGATGTATATCTCAATGGGGAATCGATTACCTTGATAAACGATTTGATTACTGCGAATCTCTTTGATTGATATATCTTTTCTAATTGCAGTATCTCCTAGTCCTAGACTATGAATGGGAATCAAAGAGGATCTGTAAGAAGGAGAGAGTCCTAGATTATATAAACCATCTGAAATCAATAGGACAGCTGCGAGATTTCGTGTTTCTGAGTTTTTAAAAACTATATTAAGGGCTTCGTTCAAATTAGTAAAAGGGGCATCAAATCGAATGGGCATTTCGGTACGCGTTTTCAAATTAAAAATCCATGGATCAAAGTCCATGGATTTGATTTTTTTATCTATTTCCAAAAGCATTCGATTCATATTTATGGAGTCTTCATGCTGGATCATCGATAATGAATTATCAAAAACTACGGCGATGATAGGTTTTTCGATTACTTGTGTCAGATGGTTGATCAAAGGATTTAATAATATTAAAAAAACTGTGATTGTTGCAATAATCCGAACCATCCCAAGTATCCGGGATACATATGTTGCCCATGGATTTTCCTTCGTGTACATTAAATAAGTAACGCCCGAAATAAGCATTACTGCGGGCAAGAGCCACCATTCATTGATTAAAAACATAGAGGAATCTCTCATAAACTTAAAACTACCCCAATAGGAAAAAGGTTTAGATAATTAAAGGATATTTATTAGGTAAGTAATCCTCCATTTACCTGCAATACTTGTCCTGTGATATAATTTGAAGAGTCCGATGCCAGAAAGACACAGGCATTCGCGACATCCTCTGGACTTCCTCCACGTTTTAAGGGGATGGCATCCCTCCAAGTCTGTACCACTTTTTCATCTAATCCTGCAGTCATTTCTGTCTCAATAAATCCCGGAGCAACAACATTACAGCGAATGCCTCGAGAACCCAACTCAAGTGCCACAGATTTCGAAAAACCGATAATACCTGCCTTTGAAGCAGCATAATTTGCCTGACCCAAATTTCCTTTGATACCGACGACTGAAGACATATTGATAATTGAGCCACTTCTTTGTTTCATAAGAGGCCTAAAAGCCGCTTTTACGGTATTAAAACAAGATTTTAAATTAATTTCCATAATTTCATCCCACTCTGATTCAGACATCCTCATTAACAGATTATCTCGCGTGATTCCTGCATTATTGATTAATATATCCAACTTCCCAAAATCTTGTATTACATCTGTAATTAATTTCTGGGCAGCTTCATGATTGGAGGCATCTGATCTGTAGCCTTTAGCATCTATACCTTTTGCCTTTAATTGTTCAACTAAGCTTTCCCCATGTCCCACGCTTGATAGGTAGGTAAAAGCTATATGGGCTCCATGTTGAGCAAATGTATGAGCTATCGCCCTTCCTATTCCTTTTGATGCACCGGTAATCAATGCTATTTTTCCTTCTAATGTTTTCATGTGAAATTTATAATTTATGCTAAAATAAATAACTGAATTAATATACGACTATAATCGCTCATCTTAGTCATTTTAATTGTTAACCCTTAGATTTGCAAATGAAACGAATTAAAGCATTTATTAATATTTAAAAAAATTATATGTCTTCACAATATGATCTAATAGTAATCGGAAGTGGTCCGGGAGGTTACGTAGCGGCAATCAGAGCAGCTCAGCTTGGTATGACAGTTGCTATAGTAGAAAAGGCAGAATTAGGGGGTGTTTGCCTTAACTGGGGATGCATTCCTACCAAAGCACTGTTGAAAAGTGCTCAAGTTTTCGAATATATCAATCATGCAGCTGATTTTGGTATATCGGTTAAAGAATCAACTGTGGATTTTAAGGGCATGGTCAAGAGAAGTCGTGAGGTGGCAAATTCCAATAGTAAAGGGATTGATTTTCTTTTCAAGAAAAATAAAATCGATGTCATAAAAGGACATGGAACACTTTCTCGAGGCAAGCAGGTAAAAGTGATAGATGCCGATGGAAATAAAGTCAGTTATGAGGCTAAAAATATAATTCTGGCTACTGGAGGGCGAGCAAGAGAACTACCTAATCTATCAATGGATGGAAATAAAGTGATTGGTTACAGAGAAGCCATGACGCTGTCTGTACAACCTAAAAAAATGGTAATTGTAGGTTCAGGTGCCATTGGTGTTGAATTTGCCTATTTCTATAATTCCATAGGTACAGAAGTTACCATAGTAGAATATTTACAAAATATTTTACCAGTAGAGGATGAAGATATTTCCGCAACATTGGCTCGTAGCTTTAAAAAGAAGGGTATTAAAATAATGACACAGGCGGAGGTTACCAAAGTAGATAAAAAAGGAAAGGGATGTAAGGTCAGTGTCAGTACCAAAAAGGGGGAAGAGATTTTGGAATGTGACATAGTATTATCAGCAGTAGGCTTAGCTACTAACTTGGAAGATTTAGGGATCGAAAACCAAGGGATCGTGACCGAAAAAGAGAAAGTTGTTGTAGATGAATATTATTCTACTAACATTTCAGGAATTTATGCTATTGGCGATATTGTTCAGGGGCAAACCTTGGCACATGTAGCATCGGCAGAAGGAATCATTTGTGTGGAAAAAATGGCAGGACAATCCCCCCAGCCCCTAGATTATGGAAATATTCCTGGATGCACTTATTGCTATCCTGAAATTTCTTCTGTGGGAATGACTGAAAAAGAAGCCCTTGCCAAGGGATATGAAATTAAAGTAGGTAAGTTTCCATTTTCTGCATCAGGGAAAGCAAAAGCCTCAGGTGCTACAGAGGGGTTTGTTAAAGTTATATTTGATGCAAAATATGGGGAATGGCTTGGAGCGCACATGATCGGTGCGAATGTCACCGAGATGATTGGTGAAGCGGTAGTGGCCAGAAAGTTGGAAACCACTGGTCATGAAATTATCAAATCCGTACATCCTCATCCGACGATGTCAGAAGCTATCATGGAAGCAGCGGCTGATGCTTATGGTGAGGTAATTCATATGTGATGCCTTTTTACAGGGATCGTTGGAGAGCAGTATTAAATTATTTTAGTTTATAATTAGATTAATCTTAAATAATGTAAATACAATAATTTATTGGGGTGTTTAGCAAATTTCAGGCTAATTAAGATACTCTTATATGGTTGTATTTTAATTGATTCAAAGCTAAAAAAAGATCATTATGAACTGCTTCTCCAGTAGGTTGGCTCCCTGCTCCTTCTTCTATGTAGGTGTTAATATCAGATAAGTTACCTAAAATTTCTGTAGTGTTAAACTCATAATCTATTGTATCAAGGGATTATTTTGCTCAATCAATTTATTTTTGACTGATACTTTGAGCTCACCCAGTGATCTTGTAATTCCGACATCAGTTTGATTTTTCCATGCGTCTTCCTTACAGCACTATAGTGATGGTCATCTTATCAATGCCTTTAGTTTTTATATTTTGATTTTAAAAATTTTACCGAGAGCATTAAAAGTTATTATTATGAATTTATAGATGCAGTATTTTGGATTTATAGATAGCGTCCAATCTTTTCATATCTAGTGAAGGATTCATTTCAAAATAACTTAAAGTCTGTACTTGCTTTAGCACTTCCTCAAGGGAGATATATTGATTTTCATTTTGGTAAGTATATAATTGTTGGAGCCATTTAGGATACTCCTTACCAAACTAATTTTTTGATACTTAAAAAAAGTTTTAAATATTGAAGCATGTGAAAAGAACCTTCACAGCTCTCTCATACAAGATATTGATTTCATAATTTAGCTGTAATGTCACCAATTCAACTAAATTTTCATTAATCATTTTTTTATTTGCTGAATTTAGGGGGTTGACTTTTTAAAGTATGGTGGGCAACTTTAAGTAGATATCGACATTATGAATGAGCTCAACGCGGATCTCAGTTTTGTTATCCTAAAGTAGCGCATTTGAATTTGAAGTAAATAATTCCAAATCATCGGTTTTTTTATCGATATCCTTAGTTATACTGGTTTTTATTTTAGCGCATTTATGGATTTTGATTTAAATTTTCAAAAAACTTAGAGCAATCCATCTTCTTAGTCATAAAAATAGGTTTTGAAATAATGGTTTAATTGATCAGTTTCGACCAGAAATCCATCGTGGCCATAATTACTTTTTATGATAGCTAACTGTGCATTAGGAATATTATCAGCCAATAGTTGTTGCTCTTGAATTGGGAAAAGAATATCTGTATCAATTCCTATGACCATTGTTTTTGATTTGATTCTTTGAAGGGCATTTTTTATTGATAGTCCATGTCTTCCTACATTGTGACTGTCCATTGCTTTAGTGAGATATTGATATGATTCATTGGTGAATCTTTTTTCGAGTTTAAATCCTTGATATTGCTGATAGGATGAGGCACTAAAATTGTCCAAACGTTGATCTTCATCTTTTTGGGTAGATTCAAAAGTATTGTAATGTCGATATGACAGCATTGCAATCGCTCGAGCAGTTGCAAGTCCTTGTGATTTATCGACATTATTCAACGCCATTCTTTGAGCTTCATTAAAAGCAATACCCCAAGGCGAATGTTGGGCATTTGTAGCAACTAAGTTGATATTTTCAAAAAGGGAAGGTTCCTGTACTGCCCATTCTATAAGTTGCTGTCCACCTAAGGAGCCACCGATACCCAACTTTATTTTTTGAATATCTAGATGATTTTTGAGTAGTTGATGAGCACTTACCATATCCCGGACGCTAATCTGCGGAAATGTAAAATCAGTTGGACCTGTTGTTCCATAACAAGAGCCCAAAACATTTGCACAAATCATAAAATCTTTATCAAGATTAATAATTGCGTTAGTTCCAAATAAGCCTGGCCACCATTGAGTAGGGTCGGCATTACCCGTCAGGGCATGAAACACCCATACTACATTGGACTTATCTGCATTTAGGACGCCTTGTGTGGTATAAGAGATTTCTACTTGAGGAAGGATTGAGCCGCCCTCAAGTAGAAATGGATCATTGGAGATAAAAGTTTGTGTCTTAGGCAGTGGTAACAGTGCTTGCGGCATGTACTTTGTCTAATGCTTGTTGAAAATCAGCTTTAATATCTTCGATATGTTCTATGCCTAAGGATATTCTTAGCATATTAGGATGAACCCCAGCAGCCAATTGATCTTCTACAGATAGTTGTTGATGGGTAGTTGCAGAGGGTTGAATGATTAAAGTCTTGGCATCCCCAACATTTGCAAGGTGACTGATAAGTTTAAGATTATCAACTAAATTAGTTGTATCCTGCTTTTCTCCCTTGAGGACGAAAGAAAGGACACCCCCAAAACCTTTTTTAAGATATTTTTTGGCGAGATTATGATAGGTACTGCTTTCTAATCCAGGATAATTTACAGATTCTATTGTAGGATGGGCTTCTAACCATTTAGCTAAGTTTAACGCATTTTCTACAGTACGTTCAACACGAAGTGAGAGAGTTTCCAAGCCTTGTAGCAATAAAAATGAATTGAATGGGCTTTGCGCAGGACCAAAATCTCGCAAACCAACGACACGAGCTCGGATGGCAAAAGCGACGTTTGGAAGACCTAAGGGATTACCAATCCCAAATACGTCTGCGAAAACTAATCCATGATAGTCCTCAGAAGGTTCTGAAAATTGTTTGAATTTCCCATTTCCCCAATTGTAATTACCTCCATCGACGATGACGCCTCCAATAGAAGTACCATGACCTCCTATCCATTTAGTAGCGG
>MDSV01021838.1_pt1 | contig 10425 bp, 7 predicted proteins | sample 810851 | NCBI WGS metagenome assembly MDSV01 (sample SAMN05326640, study PRJNA326480) | marine metagenome | isolation source: seawater | place: Atlantic Ocean: North East | collected 2012
AACTTACAAATGAAAACTAACACAATAAACAAAAAAGAAATAGAAAAATTTTCTAAAATTGCTGAGGAATGGTGGAATCCTGAGGGTAAGTTTAAACCTCTTCATAATTTTAACCCTATAAGAATAAAATATATAAAAGAAAATATAATTACTAGTTTCAATGTAAAATGCTCTGAGAAACCACTAAAAAACATTAATTTATTAGATATTGGTTGTGGAGGTGGATTATTATCTGAGCCAATGTGTAGACTGGGCGCTAATGTAGTTGGAATAGATGCTTCAGAAAAAAATATTAATGTCGCAAAATTTCATGCAAAAAAAAATAATCTCAAAATAAATTATATAGCTAGCTCACCAGAAAAATTAAAAATTAAAACTAAGTTTGATGTAATCTTAAACATGGAAATAGTTGAGCACGTAGAGAATATAAATTTTTTTATTAAGGAAAGCTCAAAATTATTAAAAAAAAATGGTATAATGTTCACCGCGACCTTAAATAAAACACTAAAATCATATGTATTTGCAATTATAGGTGCTGAATATATTCTAAAATGGCTTCCTATAGGAACTCATGACTGGGAAAAATTTGTAAAACCTACTGATTTGATAAATATATCTAAAAAAAATGATTTAATACTAAAAAGGTTAGATGGAATGAAATTTAATATACTAAATAATAACTGGGAAGTAAGCAAAGATACTTCAGTTAATTATATAGCTAAATTTATAAAAAGTTAATTTGTATTATCTTTCACCCAAGGTATCATTTCAGTCTCAATGCCTTCTTCATTCAATTCTTTTAAATCTTCTTTTGATGCTTCACCATAAATCCCCTTTGAATTTTTTTTATTTTTATAATGTATTGATCTTGCTTCATAAGCAAAATTATTACCAACATATTTAAAATTTTTTTTAATAAATTTTTGATAGTCAGATATCGCATCTTTAATTTTTTTATATTTTTGATCCTTAATATTAGTTTCATCATTTTTTTTTATTCTAAAAACACTTGGTGACATTAAAGTTTTTTCAACTTTTAAAGAATTACAAAAATGACAATTTAGAAATTTTTTTTTTTTTAATTTTTCAAACTCTAAAGATGAAGAAAACCAACTATCGAAATAACTTTTACAATCTTGACATTTAAGCTTGTACTTAATCATAATTAAAATTAAAAATTAACTCCTATAGTCGGCATTTATTTCTATGTATTGTTTAGTGAAATCCATAGTGTACGCTGTAAAATTTTTTTTTCCTAAATTAAGGTCAATGTCAATATCAATTTTTTTTTCTTCTTTCATATATACTTTTGCATCATCTTCGTTATATATTTTTGATATTTGACCTTTTTCAATAATTTTTAAAGATCCTAACTTAATAGACAATTTATTAATCTCAATATTAACATCTGCTTTACCTATAGCCATTATTATTCTACCCCAATTAGGATCATTTCCTGCAATAGCAGTTTTAACTAAAGGTGAATTAGCAATTGAAAAAGCAATTTTTTTAGCGTCCTCCTCAGTTTTTGATTTTAAAACATTTATTGTAACAAATTTACTCGCGCCCTCTCCATCAGCAACTACTCTTTTTGCTAAATTTAATAGCACTAGATGTAAAGCTTCATCAAAATTTTTTATTTTTTGATCATTAATATTTTTAATTTTTGTATTGTTTACTTTTCCAGTCGAAAAAATTGTAACCATATCATTTGTGCTTGTATCACCATCACACGTAATTGCGTTAAAAGTTGTTTCAATATTTTTTTTTAGCAATTTATTTAAAATATCATTAGAAAGATCTGCATCTGTAAAAATATAACCTAAGGTAGTTGCCATATTTGGAAAAATCATTCCTGATCCCTTTGCAATTCCATAAATTTTAATTTTTTTATTACCTATTTCACATTGTTCCATCGCTAGTTTTGGCTTAAGGTCTGTTGTCATTATTCCAAGAGCTGCCTTCATCCATATATACTTATTTTGAACATAATTAATCTTTTTTATTAATTCAGGAATATTATTCTTAATCTTTTCAGTTGGATACTTTTCTCCTATAGTGCCTGTGCATCCAAAAATAATTTCATCAGCTTTTATTTTTATTGGATTAGCCTCGTCTTCAATTTGTTTCTCTGATAGTTTAATTGAAATTTCATCAGCTATCTCTTTTAAACCTTTATAGCCATCTGGACCTGTAAAAGTATTTGCATTTCTTGTATTAATTAATAGCGATTTTATTTTTTTACTTTTTATATTCCTATTCCATTTTATATTTTCTGAAACTATTTTAGATTTTGTATAAACTGAGGCATAATTTGCCCCATCTCTAAAATAAAACATTACTAAATCATCTCTTGATTTTTCATATAAATTTGCACTAATAGTGGATATTGAAACTCCATCTAAGTGGTCTAAATCCTGAAAGTCATTCATTTTTGACTTTAAAGCTTGAGAGTTTATAAAGTTTTTAAGGTTTAATGGCATATATTTAAAATATTTATTTAATGATTATATTAAAAGTTATAATTAATTATATATCAAAAAAATAGATGCTTAATCCTTTAAATTTTATATCAAAATTCATCAAAACAAGTAATCAAAAAGAACTTGATCGAATTTCAAAAATTGTTGAAAAGGTCAACTTTTTTGAAAATACAATTAAAGATATATCTAATGAAGAATTTCCTAAAAAGACATTAAATTTAAAAAAAAGACTTAATGATGGAGAAGATATTAACAACATATTACCCGAAGCTTTTGCACTTGTAAGAGAAGCTTCCAAAAGAACACGAAATGAGAGACATTACGATGTTCAAATAATAGGTGGCGTTGTTCTTCACGAAGGAAAAATTGCTGAAATGAAAACTGGTGAGGGTAAAACACTAACTATTTGTCTCGCTGCTTACCTTAATGCCTTATATGGAAAAGGCGTTCATATTGTTACAGTTAATGATTATCTAGCAAAGAGAGACGCTCAAGAAATGGGAGAAATTTATAAATTATTGGGATTAACTTCTGGATTTATAAATAATGACCAAGACGATTATGAAAGAAAAAAAAATTATAATTATGATATTACATACGCAACTAATAGTGAGTTAGGATTTGATTATCTCAGAGATAATATGAAATTCTCTAAAGAGCAAATGGTACAAAGAGAACATAATTATACTATTGTGGATGAGATTGATTCTTGTCTTATAGATGAAGCTAGAACACCATTGGTAATCTCTGGAGCGGAAGAAAATAGGACTGAACAATACCTTGCAATTGATAAGCTTATAAAAAAATTAAAACCAGAACATTACGAAATTGATGAAAAAGATAAAAATATCTTACTCACAAATGAAGGAATAAATACAATAGAAAAAATATTTTCGGATGCTGGAATTTTAAAAAATAATAATTTTTATGATCCAGATAATTTAAGTTTAGTACATCATGTAAATCAATCTTTACGAGCCAATCACTTATTTGAAAAAGGAAGAGACTATATAGTTAAAGATGGAACATTAAAAATTATTGATGAGCTAACAGGAAGAATATTAGAAGGAAGAAGATTTGGAGATGGTTTACATCAAGCTTTAGAGGCAAAAGAAAGAATTGATGTTCAGGCGGAGAATCAAACACTTGCATCTATAACCTATCAAAATTACTTCAAACTTTACGATAAAATTTCAGGATGCACAGGTACTGCAGCAACAGAATCTGAAGAATTTTATGAAATTTATAATTTAGTTGTTGTAATTATTCCAACAAATAAAAAAATGATTAGAAAAGATTTAAATGATCAAATTTTTAGAACCGAATTAGAAAAAAATAAAGCTATTGTTGAAAAAATTCTTGAATGCAATAAACAAGGCCAACCAATTTTAATATTTACTTCAAGTATCAACAAATCTGAGACTTATTCAAAATTATTAAATAAAGAAAATATAAAACATGTAGTTTTAAATGCAAAAAATCACGAAAATGAAGCTGAAATTATAGCAAATGCAGGAAAAATGGATTCAGTTATAATCACTACAAGTATCTCTGGAAGAGGTGTTGACATTCAACTTGGTGGAAAAAAAGGTAGTCAACCAAGTAATGAACTTTTAATAAATAAAAATAAAATAAAATCCTTAGGAGGATTATTTGTAATTGGTACTGAGAGAATGGAGTCTCGAAGAGTTGATAACCAAGCCAGAGGGCGTGCGGGTCGTCAAGGTGATGAAGGAAGTTCAGTTTTTTACGTAAGTTTAGAGGATGACTTGATGCGAATTTTTGGTTCTGAGTCTATGAATAATATTCTCCAAAAACTTGGATTAAAAGATGGTGAAAGCATAGACCATCCTTGGATTAATAAAGCACTAGAAAGAGCTCAACAAAAAGTTGAAGCTAGAAACTTTGATATAAGAAAAAACTTATTAAAGTTTGATGATGTTTTAAATGATCAAAGACATGTAATATTTTCTCAGAGGAATAGTGTAATGAATAGTAAAAAAATCTTTGATTACTCTGATGAATTCTTATCAGAACTTGTTAGTAATTTAATCAGTTTAAAAGCTCAAAATTTATCAAAAGTTAAAAATAATGAGTTTAATAATCAATTAAAAATTTTACTTGGAAAAAGTGTAACTAATGAAGAATACATAGATTTGATCAATTCAAAAGACCAAATCTTAAAAGAAAAAATTATTTCAAAATTTGAAAAATCGAGAAATGAAAGAGTCAAAATTTTAGACGAAGAAAAAGCAAAAGAAATTGAAAGAAGAATTTTTCTTCAATGTATTGATTTAAGCTGGAAATCTCACATACAGTATCTTGAACAATTAAGACAAGTGATAGGCCTTAGATCCTATGGTCAAAGAGATCCATTGGTCGAATATAAAAAAGAAGCATTTCATCTATTTGAAAACTTATTAAATAAACTAAAAATCGATTTTGTAACAATTTTGATCAATTTAAAAATAGTAGAAGAAAGTTCTCAAGACAAAGAAGTTTATAAACCAGCTAAGATCGATTCAAAATATATTGGTAAAAAAATGAGTAGAAATGAACCTTGCTTCTGTGGTTCTGGAAAAAAATATAAAAAATGCTGTGGAGCTCTATAAGAAAAATATTAGATAACTCAATAAAACCACTGCTATAGAAAAAAATAATAAATTAATATTCGATTTAAAAATTTTTTCTATTAATAAATTGATTTTATTTTTTTTCATACTTAGTGCACTTAAATCATCTAACCGACTAACAAATCCTTTTGTTCTCCCAATGGTTAAAAATTTATTTTTTCTATGATTTAAAACTTCATCCCCACTCATATTAAGAAATTCATGTAAATTATTTTCAATAGATTTTCTTACATTATTTAAAATGAGATCTCTATCTCGATGTGCCCCACCAATTGGTTCTGGGATTATTTCATCTATTACTTTTAATTCTAATAAATCTTTAGATGATAATTTCATTGCTTTTGCAGCATCAAGCATTTTTTTAGGATCTCTCCATAAAATAGTAGCACATCCTTCTGGAGATATTACTGAATAAATTGCATTTTCTAACATTATAACTTTATTAGATGATGCTAATGCAATTGCTCCTCCAGAACCGCCTTCTCCTATAATGATAGAGAAAGTTGGCACACTTAGTGACATGCAACATTCTATTGATTTTGCAATTGCCTCGGCTTGTCCTCTTTCCTCTGCTCCTACTCCTGGATATGCTCCTGGAGTATCTATAAAAGAAATTATTGGAATATTAAATTTATTTGCAAGCTCCATTAATCTTATAGTTTTTCTATAACCCTCTGGTCTCATCATGCCGAAATTTCTCTCCATTCGAGACTCTAAATCGTCACCTTTTTCCTGCCCTATAACTAAAACTGATTTTCCATTAAATTTTGCAAATCCAACTATAACCGATTTATCTTCTCCATAAAATCTATCACCGGATAATGCTATAAAATCTTCAAACAAATTTTCTATAAAAAATTTTGCTTTAGGTCTATCTTCGTGTCTTGCTACTAAAGTTGTTTGCCAAGGATCTAAATTAGAATAAACTTGTTTTAATTTGTTATCTATTTCTTTTTGAGTTTCTGAAATTTTTTTTGTATTAACTTCTGAAAGGCCATCTTCATTATATGGATCTTTAAGCTTTTCCACTTCTTCTTCTAAATTTTTTATATCGGTTTCAAAATTTAAATAGTTTTTCATTTTTTAATTATTATTTATTAATTACCAAAAAAGGCAATAAAATGATTTAAATAACTGTCTTAGTATCATTCAATTTATATTTTTACTATAAATTCTAATTTAACTTGCAATACAAAAACTCAATAAATATAATGTTTTTAGACATGACTGTCATCCAAGATAGAGTGTCTCGTTGCCAAAAAATTCAGATATGATTAAACCTATGCTATGAAAAAACAATATACAAAAATTAATAATCTTTCGGTATCTAACGAACTATTAAGTTTTGTAAATAATGAACTTTTAAAAGATACAAAGATTTCACCAGAAAGTTTTTGGTCTGGGTTTGATAAAGCTTCTCATGAATTAGCATATAAAAATAAAGAATTAATCCAAATAAGAGAAGATTTACAAAAAAAAATAGATAATTGGCATATTAAAAATAAAGGAAATGAGATTAATCTTGAAGAATATAAAAAATTTTTAAAAAAAATTGGTTATTTAAAAGAAGTAGGCCCTGATTTTAAAATTAAAACTAAAAATGTAGATGAGGAAATAACAAGTATTGCTGGGCCCCAATTGGTTGTTCCTATAATGAACGAGAGATATGCTCTTAATGCAGCAAATGCAAGATGGATGAGTTTATATGACAGTCTGTATGGAACAGATATAATTAAATCTGAAGAGGGTGGAAGTGAGAGATATGATCCCCTTCGAGGTCAAGAAGTGATAAAATATGTTAGAGAATTTTTAGATAAACACATACCTATAGATGGTACTAGTTGGAAAAATATATCAGGCTTAAGAGTCAAAAATGGAGGTCTAATAATTGATAAAAATGATTTAGAATATAAATTAAAAGATATAAAAAAGTTTATAGGTCATAGAGGTGACGTTCAAAAACCTTCGGGTATAATATTAAAAAATAATAGACTTCACATAGAGATAATTATAAATCCAAGAGCTTTTAGCGCAGCCCATGATATTGCAGGTATTAGTGATGTTATTCTTGAATCTGCAGTATCTACAATTTGTGACAATGAAGATAGTGTTGCTGCAGTCGATGCAGAAGATAAGGTTATCTGTTATAGAAATTGGCTAGGATTAATGAAGGGTAATTTAAAAACAACATTTATTAAGAATGGTAAAAAATTAGAAAGAAAATTAAATCCAGATAGAAGTTATATATCCAAAGATGGAAAAGGATTAAAACTACATGGAAGAAGTTTATTATTAGTAAGAAATGTTGGACACCTAATGACTAATCCAGCAATTACATTAAAAGATGGGTCAGAAATTCCAGAGGGAATTATGGATGCTTTCATAACTTCTGCAGCTTGTCTCCATGATATAAAAAGAAAAGGTAACTCTAGAACAGGCTCGATTTACATTGTTAAACCAAAAATGCATGGTCCAGATGAAACAGCCTTTACTGATCTAATTTTTACTAAAGTTGAGGAAGTTTTAGAGCTAGAAAGATATACTTGTAAAATTGGTATCATGGATGAAGAAAGAAGAACTTCATCAAACTTAAAGGAATGTATTAGAACATTAGAAAATAGAGTCTTTTTTATCAATACTGGTTTTCTTGATCGAACTGGTGATGAAATACACACTTCAATGGAAGCTGGGCCTATGATTAAAAAAGGTGAAATGAAGTCAGCTAAGTGGATTAATGCTTACGAAAACAATAACGTAGATATTGGTCTTCAATGTGGTTTATCAGGTAAGGCTCAAATTGGTAAAGGAATGTGGGCAATGCCTGATAAAATGGCTGACATGATGGAACAAAAAACCAATCACTTGGACGCTGGTGCAAATTGCGCTTGGGTGCCCTCGCCTACAGCAGCAGCACTTCATGCTTTACATTATCATGAAATAGATATCTTTAAAAAGCAGAAAGAATTACAAAATAGAAAAGCTACAAAATTAGATGATCTTTTAACTATACCAATAGCCGATAGACCAAATTGGTCTATTCAAGAAATTAATTCAGAGATATCTAATTCTGCTCAAACACTTTTAGGTTATGTGGTAAGATGGATTGATCAAGGTGTAGGATGTTCAAAAGTACCAGATATAAATAACATTGGTTTAATGGAGGACAGAGCTACTTTAAGGATTTCCTCTCAACACATTGCTAATTGGATACATCATGGAATTTGTACAAGTAAACAAGTTTTAGAAATAATGAAAAAAATGGCGAAGATTGTTGATGAACAAAATAAGAATGATAAATTATATCATAATATGTCGCCTAATTTTGATAAATCTATTGCCTTTAAAGCAGCTTGTGATTTAGTTTTTCACGGAAGATCACAACCTTCAGGATATACAGAGCCTCTTTTACACTTAAATAGACTGATTAAAAAAGATTAATCTTAATTTTTTCTAATTCCAGTTCTATTTTTAAATGCAGAATATAAGGTGCCATCATCCAAACTTTCTATTTCTCCCCCAACTGGCAAACCTTGTGCTAACTTAGAAACTTTAGCATTAGTTTGCTTAAGGCTATCTTGAATATAATAAGCTGTAGTTTGTCCTTCAACCGTAGCACTTGTTGCTATTATAACTTCTTCAATATTATCTTTAATGACTCTTTCAACTAGAGAATTAATTAAAAGATCTTCTTTTCTTTGCCCAGGGGACGAAATGGTTCCACCAAGTATATGAAAATAACCTTTATAAATATTTGAGTTTTCTATTGACCATTGATCAGCAATATCTTCTACAACACATATTTTATTGTATTCTTTGCTCGTATTTTCACAATTATTACAACCTAAAGAATTAGATTTTAATGTACCACAAAACTGACATCTAATAACATTTTTATAAACTTGAGCCAATATATTAGCCATTGGCTTAACGAGTTCATCTCTATTATTGATAAGTTTTAATACAATTCTTTTTGCAGATTTTGGGCCTAATCCCGGAAGTCTAGAAATTAATTTGATCAGCTCCTCTATTTCATTAATTTTTTGCATCTAGTTAAAATGGCCACTTAAAACCTGGAATTCCAAATCCACTTGTAGACTTAGAAATCTCTTCAGACGTTTTAGATTTTAACTCTGATTTTGCATTATTATGAGCCGCCATAATTAAATCTTCTATTATAACTTTATCTTCTTTCATTACTTCATTTGATAAATTTATTTTTATCATTTCATTATCACCATTAAGAGTAACTTTTACAGAATTTGAACCAGACACTCCTTCAACTTGAATATTTTTAATCTTTTCCTGACTTTCCTTCATTTGAGACTCTAATTCCTTAGCTTTATCTAAAATTTTTTTAAAATCAGTCATTTTTTTTCTCCTTAATATCAGCATTAACATCAATTAGTTCAGCATCAGGAAATTTTTCTAAAACATTTTTATGTATTAAAGATCTCTTAGCTTCTTTAATTAATTCTTTTTTTAAATTAATCTGCTCCTCTTTCTTAGAAGGTTTACCTTTAGTTTTACTTAGTGTAATTATCCACCTATCATTAGTCCAATCATAAAGTTTTGAAGATAAATTTTTTATAAAATCCTTATCTAAATCCTCATTAAATGAGATTTCTATTCTTTGATTTTCAAAACTTACAAGATTAACATTTTTTTCTAATTCATATTTTAATTTAATCTCTTTTTTAATGGAGCACAATTTTAACAAATCATCAAATGAATTAATATTATTTTCCTTTACTTTGATCTCTTTATTTTCTTTTAATGTTATATCTTTTTCTTGAGCAATATTTTTTATTTGGCCAATTGCTTCAACTTTATCTTTTATTTCAAACAAATCTTCATTTTTCTTTTTTTTTGAGATAGGGGCTTGATTAATTGTTTCATTTAATTTATCTGAAGTTTTATAATTTAAGTCAGACTTATTTTTGATATTCTTTAAATGCATTAATCTAATTAAAAACATCTCCATAGATAAATGTTGATTAGAAACAATATCTAGTTCTTCTAGAGTCTTAATGGTAAACTGCCAAAATAATATAAGAGTTTCGTTATCAATCTTTTCAGAAATTTCTTTTATTCTTTTAAATTCTTCGTCATTTAATGAAAAATTTGAACCATCAATACTTAAAGAGTCAATATTCTTAAAATAATATAAAAGTTCTAAAAAATCATTTATAAAAATTTTTGGTTCTACTCCTTGATCATAAATTTTCCTATAAATATTTAAAACTTCTGTTTCTTTTCCTTCAAATATATATTGAAATAAATCAATTAATTGTGACTTATCAAAATAACCA
>MDSV01246743.1_pt1 | contig 10425 bp, 5 predicted proteins | sample 810851 | NCBI WGS metagenome assembly MDSV01 (sample SAMN05326640, study PRJNA326480) | marine metagenome | isolation source: seawater | place: Atlantic Ocean: North East | collected 2012
CAAATAATTGAATTTAATTTGTGGCGGCCGAGCAATGCTGGCATCCAAAATCTTTACATACCCCCGCGATTTTGATCGCATTGGCCCAACATGAAGTTGGAATCCATGCCCCTCTGCCGGTGCGGTACCATCATACCGGATAGCCACTGGCAGAAAATGAAACTGAATATCCGGGTAAGGCACACCCGCTGCTGAACGAATAAAACCAAGTGTTTCAAATTGATTTGAAGCACCAATACCCGATTTGAATAGCAACCAGCGCGCGCCGATCCATGCCTTCGACATCAAATTGAGATGTTTGAACAGAGTGATAGGTTGTAAGCAGGCGATCTGAAAATATACCTCCAGATGATCCTGCAGATTCATGCCAACCCCGGCCCTATCGAGTATCACTTTTACCCCAGCCGCCTGCAAAACTGCACCTGGTCCAACCCCGGAGCGCTGCATAATCTGCGGCGAATTTATTGCCCCGGCCGCAAGAACAACCTCAGCACGGGCTATTACTTCATATCGTTTGCCGCCTTTCCAATAGGCAACACCAGTGGCAGTTTTGCCGTCAATTAGAATCTTTTCAACAAGCGCCCGGCTGGCGAGCTTTACATTGCCGCGGCGCAAGGCCGGTCGTAAATAGGCGTTTGCCGCTGACCAGCGACGACCCCTCCAGACTGTCATATCAGCCGCGCCAAACCCCTCTTGACGGTAGCCATTATAGTCATCAACTGCAACATAGCCTGCTTCAGTTGCAGCATTGACAAAGGAATCATGTAATGGATTGTCACGTGGGCCTCTTGTAACATGCAGTGGCCCAGCACTGCCACGCCAACCTACTGCACCACCATGTGCATGTTCCATACGCCGAAAATAGGGCAATACATCCCCATAACTCCAGCCATGCGCTCCGGCCTGCTGCCAATGATCATAATCACCAGCATTGCCCCGCACATAAATCATCCCGTTGATAGAGCTTGACCCACCCAGAACCTTGCCGCGTGGGCACGCAAGCCGGCGACCATCAAGGCTGGTTTCCGGCTCGGCAAGATATTCCCAATCATATCGTTTCATGTTCATAGGGTAAGACAGGGCTGCTGGCATCTGAATGAATGGGCCAGCATCGCTACCCCCATACTCAAGAACCAGAATCCGGTGTTTGCCAGACTCACCGAGCCGATAAGCAAGTGCGCATCCTGCCGATCCGGAACATACAATAATATAATCATATATCTCGCTCATGTTGGCCACTATCAATGGCAAACCGGATCCAAGTCAAGCTACAGCTAGTAAGAAAAAAGCAGATGCATTTTTGCAATCTTCGCGGCATAATTTTGGTTATGACATATGCAATCAAAGATCTTACCGCCGCCCTGAGCAACAACAAAATCAGAACTCGTCAGCTTGTCGAGGATTGTCTGGCCGCGATTGATGCGCCAGATGGCGAAGGTCAGCGGACGTTTATCCGGACATATCATGACCAGGCACGTCAGCAAGCAGATGTGGTTGACCATGCCCGCAAGCAAGGCTGGGCTGTGCCGGAATTTGCCGGCATTCCACTATCAATCAAAGATTTGTTTGATGAGGCCGGCATCGTAACTAAAGCCGGATCGATTGTGCTAAAAGATGCCACACCAGCGACACAGGACGCGATTGTTGTAGCCCGATTGAAAGCTGCCGGCTTTATTATCATTGGGCGCACAAATATGACTGAATTTGCGTTTTCTGGACTAGGCACCAACTTGCATTATGGCACTCCGCGCAGCCCCTTTGAACGTGATCCAAATCATGCTGAAACTGGAAGAGTCGCCGGCGGTTCATCATCAGGAAGTGCGGTGTCTATTAGCGATCGCATGGCCGCAGCCACCATTGGATCAGATACAGGCGGGTCAACCCGTGCGCCGGCCGCTTTTTGCGGTATTGTTGGATTAAAGCCAACCACTAACCGTATGCCAGGCCAAGGTGTGTTTCCACTATCAACATCATTCGACGCGGCCGGACCCATGGGGGGCAGCGTTGATTGCTGTGCCATTCTAGACGGGCTCATGGCTGGCGGACCGGGTCAGACCGAAGCTCCCTTTCCAGTAAAAAATTTGCGGCTGGCCATGCCCATTGGCTACTTATTTGACGACCTCGACGATCATGTTGCCAATAGTTTTACTAAAGCCATTGAAAAGCTAAGCGAGGCTGGGGCCACTATCGAGGAAACAGCAATTGCACCAATTGAGGCCATGCGCCCTAGCAATAACACTAAAAGCATTGTTGCTGCTGAGGCCTATGCGTTGCACCGAGAGCGCCTCGAAAGTGACTTGGTGAGACAATACGACCCTTATATTGCGCACCGTCTTGCAGGCGGTCACAATGTTTCAGCAAGCGAATACATTGATATGATAACCACCCGTAAGCAGATGTGGGTTGAAGTCCAGGCTATTACACGCCGCTTTGATGCCTTGATACTGCCAACCACGCCAACCCTGCCACCAGAGCTGGCAATGCTTGACAGCATTGATGCCAAAACAAAAATTAATGCACGCTGTTTGCGCAACACATCACTTTCTAATTACCTTGATCGGCCCACCATTACCTTGCCGTGCCATACGCTGGGCAACGCGCCGGTTGGTTTATCACTGATTGGATCACGTCAGCATGACCGACGGCTTTTGGGGATTGCTGCTGGAATTGAGGCAGCGCTGAGCGCCGTGCGTTGAGCAGCCTTCTGCTTGGCATTTGCCCCAATACCTGTCTAGGCAGCGGCCGATCGGCGAAATAATTTGTGCAGCCAATTGCCGAGCCAGTTTGGCCTTCGTTGGTCATTTCGGGAGCCAATCACGAGCATGGCAGGAGTAGCAACCAAAGTCAGGATGGTCGCAAACGTCAAGCCACCAGCAATGGTGCTAGATAATTGTGTCCACCATTGCGATGAGGGTGCCCCAATCAAAATTTGCCGATCAACAAGTAAAATAGTCATCTCGAACACCATCGGCAAGAGACCTAAAATTGTTGTGACAGCGGTTAGTAACACTGGCCGAAACCTTACGAGTCCAGCCCGAAATGCGGCGTCCTTGGCGCGGTAGCCACGACGCCTATATTCATTGAATGTATCGATAAGCACGATGTTATTGTTTACCACTATGCCGGCGAGAGCTATCACCCCCAGACCGGACATTACAATACCAAACGGCCGACTGGTTATCCACAAGCCAAGGCAAACACCGCCAGTTGATAAGACAATTGCTGACATCGTTACAAACGCCTGCCAGCCAGAATTGAACTGCACCATGAGCACAATTAGCATCAACACGAGTGAGATTGCAAAGGCGCTCATCAAGAAGCTTCGGGTTTCGTTTATGTCTTTGTCATCACCACTAAATTTAATCTGAACATTTTGGGCAAGTGGCTTCCCTGCAAGTGACTCCCGCAAAGTTTCCAGACGTTCATCTGCCAGAGAGCCAACATCAACAGATGACTCAACATACATGTAGCGCTGTCCATCAAGCCTTTCTATGTTGCCACGTTTAAGGCGCGGCTCCAATTTTGCAAAAACCGACAAAGGCACAAATGTGCCGTCCACAGTAGGCACGCGTAATTCCTGCAGCCTATCCAAATTACGTTGATTGCCCATAAACCGCATAACGACATCCAGCTCTTCTTCAGAGTCATCAGGGCGATAGTCTGAAATGCGCATCCCACGGGTCAACATCTTTATCATCGTTCCAAGGCCAGCTATCGACACACCGTGTCTGCTGGCAGCATCACGATCTGTCACAAGTGACCATTCTGTGCCAGGCAACGGGCGGCTATCAGTCACATCAACAAAGCCACCAAGTTGACCCATCCTGGCCACTAAATCATCTGTCGCTAGACTGAGTTCTTCCAAAGACGACCCTATCATTTCAACTTTAATGGGCTTAGCCGCACCTGGGCCTTGCTGCTGTTTCAAAATGTTTATGTCTGCACCCGCAAGATTAGCAAGGCGCTCACGCATATCAGCAATCAGCAAATCAGCTTTTTGACGAACTTGCCAATCGTCAAATACCGTGCGAATTGTACCAATGGAGTCCCGAGGCTCTTGCCGTCCAGATCCTCCTGACCTGAAAGATTGGGCATAAAAGTCACGAACACCAGCCACGGATAAAATGCTATTTTCAGTTTCCTGCACCACCCGGTCACGTTCCTTCGCCGACAGGTCGCCGCGAGCTAATACCTGAATTTGCGCCTGCTCTGGCTCAATTTTTGGAAAAAACTCTACCCCCAGCCCAGCTGAAATATAGCCCGCAAAACTAGAGGCCATAATAGCTACAACCGCTGCCATAAGCGTTAAAGGGCGGCCAACGGCAAACTTTAGCACCCTCCGATAAAACAATGGGGCTGTCGCGACTACAGCCGTCCTGTCAACGTGACTTTTGCCAATGATGCCACCCAGCACGGGCATGAAAATCAGCGCCATTAACAACGATGCTGCCAACACAGCGACAACCGTCATTGGGAGATATTTCATGAATTGTCCAACAATCCCCGGCCAGACGAGCAGCGGCAAAAATACCATCAGTGTCGTAATTGTAGATGAAATAATTGGCCAGGCCATGCGCTGCGCACCAGCTCTGTATGCGTCGCGCCGATGTACACCTGTGGCAATCTGACGGTCAGCATACTCTGTGGTAACAATCACGCCATCAACAAGCATTCCCGCAACTAATATTAATGAGAACAACACAACTATATTCATCGTAACACCTGTGGCATTCAACACAGTTATGCCAACAAAAAACGAGCCAGGTATGGCCAGTCCTACTAGCGTTGCATTACGCAATCCAAGCATGGCAAGAACCACAATCATCACAATGATCACCGCAGCCCCAACATTGTTACCAAGATCACTCAACAGGCGTCGCACTTCCTGAGAGTCGTCAAAAAGGTAGCTAACTTTTACATTCGGTCCAATTTTTGGCACAGCGTTATCGATCACTAAACGCGCAGCCTCAACTACTTCAAGCACATTCGAACCAACACGCTTTCGGACATCCAGAACAACAGCAGGTTTGCCATTAACTCTGCTCCAACCTTCAGCCTGCCGAAACGTACGGCGTACCACTGCTACATCACCAAAATTGATACTGCGACCATCCCGAGCCTTAATCGGCATGTTTGTGAGATCTTCAACTGACTCGATCACCCCAGGCACCTTAACCACAAGTCGGCCAGCACCATCATCAATAGCCCCAGCAGTCACCAATTGGTTATTCTGTTGCACTAATTTGCTTACTTCAGACGGATCAATGCCATAGGCCTCAATGGCCGAGGCGTCGACTAAAATTTCTAAAACCTCTTCACGATCACCGCCAATTTTTACCTCAAGCACGCCGGGCAAAGACTCTAAACGGTCTTTAATCCGCCGAGCCGCCTGGACCATCTCCCGTTCAGGCACCGATCCATAAAGAGCAGCCGTGAGCACCGGGAAAAGTGACAAGCTTACCTCAATTACTTTTGGTTCATCTGCGTCTGCTGGTAGATCTGGCTTGGCATCATCTACCGCCTGACGTACATCAGCAATGGCGATATCTATATTTTCACCGGCAGCAAACTCAAGCGAAACAGACCCATAACCCTCTGCTGCCACTGACGACATCCTATCGAGTCCTTCGACCGAGCGTAGGTGTTTTTCTAGTGGTTTGACCAGTAACCGTTCAGCGTCCTCAGGTGAGATGCCCTCATAGCCGACTGAGACGTAGGCAACTGGAATATCAATGTCAGGCTTGGCTTCTTTGGGTATGTCGAAATAAGACGACACCCCAGCTCCAAATAGCAGCAATAACATGACAAGAACCGCACCGGTCCGAGAAAACGCGGCGTCAATAACACTGTTCATGACTCTGAGGCCAGGCTATAGGTCACAGTGTCACCGTCTGATACAAATGCCTGCCCTAGTGTTAATAGAATTGTGTCATCAGCCAGACCTGACACATAGACGAGCTCAGAGTCAGTGCGAACGACTTTAACCGGCACAAGATGAACGATGTCGTCACGGCTGACTTTCGCTGTCAGTTGGCCATTCTCAGTGACGGAAAGATGCGCAGGAGAAACCCCAAACGCTTCTACTACCCCCGTGTTAATAGCAGCTTCAACACTCATTCCAGCGCGCAGTGCGCGGTCATCATTCGGCATATCAATTGTCACAGCAAACGTGCGTGTCGCCGCATCCGACTGCGCGGCAATTTTTGTGACTTTACCTTGACGTTTAAGACCAGACATCAAAACCGTCCCGATATTTCCAATTTTAATGGTAGAAATATCAGTTTGTGGCACCGTAACAATCACCGACAGCGTATCAAGACCCAGAATAGTCGCAGCAGGCATATCACTGCGGATACGCTCACCGGCCTCGACATGGAGGGTTTCAAGACGACCCGACACAGGTGAGGCAATCGAAGTATTTGCAAGCTGTTCTTGAAGCAGGGTCAATTTAACAAGAGCATTCTGGTAATCGGCAGCGCGTTCCACCTGCTCCAGCGGAGCGCTAAAATTCTCCTTGGCGAGACGCGCTGCCACTTCTTGACGTTTTTTGGCAACATCGAGATTCGCTTTTGCAGCACGAATTTGTTCGGGCAATGTTCCCGCGTCAAGCTTTACCAGAATATCACCTTTGCTTATTTCACTTCCCTCTTTTGCAGCAATCTTGACAATGTCACCTGATATTTTTGTCGATACGGTCACGGCAAAATCCGCTTCACTAAAGCCATTTGCTCGAACAGTCTTAATAATCTGCTCATTCTCAACACGGACAGCCGAAACAATAAATTGCGAAGCTTCTGTAGCTACATCTGTAGTCGCACTTGCCGCAGGTTTTGGTGCCGGCACAGACTCCACAATGTTATCCGAAAGCATCCACGCCGTAACTCCAGTCGCTACCATTCCTGCCAGAATATATGATTTTTTTGAAGCCATGCTTACTGCCTTGCCAGATCGAGACCGTCGTTTCGGATGGTGTGCGCTGTATATAAAGCGTTTCGCAAGCCGCTGCAAGGCAGACTGCTTATCGCTGGCTTTGCAAAATCAGTTCGGCGGCCTTGTGCGCGACCGCAATTGTTGGGGCATTCGTATTGGCGGACGTAATATTCGGAAATATTGCAGCATCAGCCACTCTTAAACTTTTTAGCCCATGGACACAAAGCTGTGCATCGACTACGGAATGCCGTGGATTGGGACCCATCCGGCAGGTGCCGCACGGATGAAACACCGTACCGCTGCGCATCTTAAAGTCTTCAACTATATCGTTATCTGACAGGGCCAACAGGTCTGTTTCCGGCGGCGCCGCAAGAAGCTGTTGCACTGCTGGGCTGTGTTGCATGCGTCCAATAAAACGCGCCATACGGAGGGCATCGTCAATGTCACGCTGATCATACAAGTAGTTGCCATGAATGGCGGGTGGGGTAGCGGCACTAGGGGATTTTAAATAAACCGACCCGACACTGTAAGGGCGACAGGCGTTGAAGCTGAGAGCAAAGCCGGGAGCACGATCAGGTTTTGTCAGCCGACGCCTATTCCCATCAGCAATACGATAAGTAATCGGATTGATATAGAGCTGTGTGTCCAGTCGGGGCGCATCTGGTGTTGCCCGCACTAACCCTCCAAGCTGGTTAACCCCGATTGATAACGGCCCCTGACGTTGCAACAGATAGCGTAAACCGGCGAGTATAAGATGCGGCCAGCTTCCCAAAATGTTATTCAGAGTCGGTCGGTTTGCCAAATGAAAGTAATTGATGCCGAGATGATCTTGCATATGCTTGCCGACATTTGGCTGATTACAAATAGTTTCAATGCCATATGATTGGCACAACTCACCCGACCCAATACCAGATAGTTGCAAAATATGAGGAGACCCGATAGCACCAGCTGTCAATATGATTTCAGCCCGAGCCGAAAAAAGTTGTGGGCGGCCATGCCGATTTACATCAACACCAACCGCGGCACCATCCCGTATAATCAGTTTGGTCACCATAGCATCGGTCATAACCTCAAGATTCTGTCGGTTTTTTGATGGCCATAAAAACGCCGACGACGATGAACAGCGCCTACCGTTGCGGGTGGTGATGTAATATGGGTAGACGCCTTCACCCATCATCTGACAACGATCTTTATGCGGTATTTGCAAGTCACGACTCATATCAAAAAATGCTGACTTGATCGGATGATATTGATCTGCCACGTCAGTAATTGTCAGCTTGCTTGACGAGCTTTCTAGTTTCTGGTTGGTGCCAACAACATTCTCAAACCGCTCGAAAAAAGGCACGAGAGATGAATAATTCCACCCGATATTGCCGGCCCGCTGCCAGTCATCATAATCACTTGCCTGACCCCGGTGATAGACTAGGGCATTAATCGAACTGGATCCCCCTAAAACCTTGCCGCGCGGCACATACATGCTCCGGCCGCCAAGTCCGGCCTCGGCCTCACTTTCAAAACACCAATTTACCGATGGGTCAGTAAATGTTGCACCATAGCCAATCGGTGTCTGCACCCAAAACCGGCGATCAGACGGGCCAGCCTCGAGCAACAAAACTGAATGTCGTCCATCCGCACTTAGCTTATCTGCTAGCACGCATCCAGCTGAACCAGCGCCAACAATAATGTAGTCAAATGCTGTCATCTTCCTCGCAACCCGCACTTACGCTGTTCTAGTTATGATAATGCTAACGTCGCGCGCGCACTCATGAAGGTTGACTTGAATTCGGGCAGTTTGGCAATGCGAAAAACACCGTAGTAAAAAAATCATGGCGCAACAAAGCGACTAGACACCACCATGCGCTTGCGACCACTTACGCGGCTTATTCAGGAATGCCTCAACCGCCGCAAGCGTTGAAGCTTCAAACCGACCTGACTCCTTGCAAGCTTCAAGGACATCCCACCATGTAGCCAGGTAATGTAAAGTGATGCCAACCTCAGCAAGACGCTCGGGTGTATCAGTGAAAATATCATAATAGAAAATCACAAATGTATGTGCCACCTCAGCGCCCGCGTCCCGCAAAGCTTCTACAAAGTTTAGTTTGCTGCCACCATCTGTTGTCAGATCTTCAACCAATAAGACACGCTGGCCATCCTTGATGTCACCCTCAATTCTGGCATCGCGACCAAAGCCCTTTGGTTTTTTCCGCACATATTGCATCGGCAGGTGGGTGCGCTCGGCAAGCCAAGCGGCAAAAGGAATGCCCGCTGTTTCGCCACCAGCCAGTGCGTCAAGCGACTCATAACCAATGTCATTCATAATCACCGTCGCGCCATAGTCCATCATGGTAGACCGCATCCGTGGAAATGAAATGATTTTTCGGCAGTCAATATAAACAGGGCTTGCCATTCCTGAGGTCAATTTGAATGGCTCATCCGCACGAAACAATACCGCATCAATCTCAAGTAGCATGCGTGCTACAGACCGCGCCATCGCCGCTTTATCGTAAACATATTTCATGCCACCAACTGCCGTATAGTCACTCATCTCGCCACCCTGTTAAGTGATTGTTTTTGGGAACCGACTGGCCACACAATGACAGCCAGCATCATAACCATATCAAATTGGCTTGTCATTATACCGTTACCTTATGGCTCTATGGACCGATAAGCGGGGTTAGGCGCGAGCTGCCCTCTTGCGTTCATGTGGACACAGATATTGTTTACGTAGCCGAAGATTTGTCGGCGTGACTTCAAGAAGTTCATCCTCATTGATATAGGCCATCATTTCTTCAAGAGACATCCGCACCGGGGGTACAAGCTTTACAGCGTCATCACTTCCTGAAGCCCTTACATTAGTCAGCTGCTTGCCTTTCAACACATTGATCTCAAGGTCATTGTCACGGCTATGTTCACCAACGATCATACCCTGATACACATTTGTCTGCGGCCCGACAAACATCTGTCCGCGATCTTGCAAATTAAACAGCGCATAGGCCACAGAAAGCCCGGAGTCGGTAGAAATCAGCGCGCCATTTCGGCGACTCTCAATTGGTCCTTTGTGTGGCGCAAAGGAATGAAAAATACGGTTTAATACACCGGTGCCTCGGGTCTGTGTCAAAAATCTGCTCTGATAACCGATCAACCCACGCGACGGCGCTAGAAACAATAGTCTGGTCTTGCCAGCTCCTGCGGAACGCATATCCACCATTTCACCTTTACGCCGGTTCAGACTGTCAACAACGGAACTAGCATATTCCTCGTCAACATCAATAGTCACTTCCTCGATGGGCTCAAGCCGACCGCCATCTTCAGCTTTCTGATAAAGAACACGGGGCCGAGACACAGTCATCTCAAAACCTTCACGGCGCATAGTTTCAATCAAAACGCCAAGTTGCAATTCTCCACGACCACCGATTTCGAAGGCATCACGATTACTGCTCTCAGTAAAGGTTATCGCAACATTGGTTTCAGCCTCAGCCAGCAACCTGTCTCGAA